>Ga0307990_1003163_pt1 | contig 12737 bp, 10 predicted proteins | sample EllFjometagen129_FD_203168 | JGI IMG/M metagenome (GOLD analysis project Ga0307990, IMG submission 203168) | Marine microbial communities from Ellis Fjord, Antarctic Ocean - #129 | ecosystem: Environmental > Aquatic > Marine > Unclassified | place: Southern Ocean | collected 2014-10-08
CCAGTTTGAAATATTATTATCTGTATCATAAAATGCACCAATGCTGATGACTCTGATATTACTTCCATTGTTCTCACAAACTTTATTAGCGTTAAGCGCACAGCGGATATCGGTTTCGTGATCACCAATATAGATAACCGTTCCGCTTCGGAGAGGAACAAGTTCAGAAATGCATTGTAATAGCCCATCCGGTTCAGGTTTTTGTTTGTGACTTTTCACTTCTTCATAACCTAGAATACTTATGAAATATTCCAGCATATTATTTTTCTGTAAAAATTGAATTATATTCTCTCTGGAATTCTGAGATACTATTCCGTGAGGATAATTTTTTAGAGTTTTAATTACATCAACTATTCCATTGTAAAAAGGTGCTTCAGTTTCATCCTTTAACTGGAATTCTGACCATAATTTTCCAGCTTCATCTATTTCATTTTCATTCAAATTAAATTCATTCTTATAAAGTGTACGCCAATTCTCAGCTTTTTTAGTAACAATGCGATAATTATTCAAATCAGCTAAAGCAGGGACATTTTCAGGTTCCTTTCCTGTAATTTGTTTAATGATCTTCCTGGTAACATTCAGGTTTTTAATATGCGTGTCAACCAGAGTTCCATCATAATCCCAAATGATAGCTTTGATCATTTAGACTTTCCATAAATGTGTTTCATGTCTGGTGCTTCTGTAAAATAATAATGAACCCAAATATAAATATGTTGGAATAGAGCAGCTACAAGTGCAAGTTTGGAAAATAACAACAATCCGGGTATCCACAAGACAAGAAGTCCGAATTTATACATTGCATTATTAGAAAACCTGAAAATACCTTGCTTTACAAATGGCATATCATTAAATGATCTATCGAAATGATCAATGCCATAAGCACGTTTAAAACCGAAATATTTTAACACCGAATACATTAAATATATCACGATTATTAAAATTAGGATGGCTAAAGAATAAGAGATAACCGGATCAAGAGATATTGAATTCTTATTAGATATTCCCAACGCAATTATAAAAAGTAATCTGAAAATGAACATAATAGAAAAACCAACAGCATAAATTGTAAATCCAGCTTTGCCAAAAATCCTTGAGATCAAAGAATAGTATAATTCCAATCTCCAGATGATAAGAACAAAAACCTGATGCAATATTGCAATTCCAATAGAATAGTACAGCCATGTCTTTGCTGATATTCCCCAGAAATAACCCTCAAGTGGAGAATACTTCAGTACAAATTGAATTCCTGATAAAAGTAGAATTAATGAGATCAAATGCCAGAGTTGTTTATTAAATATTTTCACTGAGATTCCCAATTCTGAATTTAGCATTGAACATATAAAACTCCTTTCATTTTAAATCAATTTACATTATCCAAAGGTCAAGTTAAAATTATACTTGCATATTTATTAAGTAATTTCAAATTGTTAGTAGTGTTTTATAATTGGAAATGCAAGACTTGACTCGCAACGAAGTGTAAGTCGAGAATTGCTGAAATAAAATTGTTCTCGCCCCAAGCCTCACTTTGGGACAAGTCCACTGGGAATTGGAGATTTATATGAGGAAGAAACTATACTTGATAGATGGAACAGCATTTATTTACAGAGCTTTTTTTGCTTTTATCCGCAATCCTCTTTATAATAGTAAAGGGCAAAATACAAGCGCAATTTTTGGTACGATAAATTCATTTATTAAACTGGTAGAAGATTTTAAGCCGGAACATATAGCAATCTCTTTTGATAGAAAAGAGAAAACTTTCCGTCATGAAATAACAGATACATATAAAGCAAATCGGCCTCCGGCACCAGATGAACTTCATCAACAGGTTGAACCAATAAAGGAATTTTTCTCAGCCATTGGATTACAGGATATTTCCAAAGCTGGTTATGAAGCAGATGATACAATTGCTACTTTAGCAGAAAAATATAAGGATAAATTTGATATCGTAATTGTATCGGGAGATAAAGATTTTTCCCAACTTGTGGACAATGAAGTAACGCTTTACGATCCTAGAAAAGATATACATTTAACAGAAGAAAGTATTAAAGAAAAATATGGGATTACACCGGAACAATTTATAGATTACCTTGCGATCTGCGGTGATAGCGCAGATAACATTCCCGGAGTCAAGGGAATCGGTCCGAAAGGAGCTTCTAAATTATTGAATGAATTCAAAACTCTGGATGGAATTTATGAGAATCTTGATAAGATAAAAATTAAGGGGATTCTTGAAAAGTTAATAGAGTTTAAAGAAGATGCATATCTTTCCAGAACATTAGTCACGATCATTCGCGATGTTCCTATTGAGATAGAGAATAAAGAACTGACTTTTGATAAAGATAAATTGAAAAATGGTTTGGATTTTTTGAATAATTTTGAACTTTCTTCAATTACTAAAAAGATTAAGAAATTGCTTTCTAAACCAAATACAGAATCGGAAACAAAAGAGGTGCTCAGCTTCACAAGCGAATTTGATTTTAATGCAAACGGAAATGAATTAAAATATCAAACAATTCTTACAGATAGCAAAGAGAGTTTTGAACTTCTATTATCTTCGTTGGATTCAGCAGAAATTATTGCGATTGATACAGAAACAACTTCTAAAGATCCGCACCTGGCTGAGCTGGTTGGGATATCGATTTGCGCTGATATTAACCAGTCATATTATATTCCTCTTCAACATCAGATGGCTCAAAATTTAGAGGTTGATAATGTTTTAACTCAACTAAAAGAGATACTTAAAAGTAAGGTACTTGTTGCTCATAATTCCAAATATGATCTGATCGTTTTAGAAAACGCAGGTTGGAAGATCGAAGAGAATATTTTCGATACGATGATAGCCCATTATTTGATAAATCCAACCTCCAGACATTCCCTTGCAAATTGTGCTTTAGAGGAATTTGGACATGAAATGATACCAATTTCTGAGCTTATTGGAAAAGGGAAGAAACAAATAACTTTCGATCTTGTTCCAACTGATCAGGCAGCTAAATATGCTGCAGAAGATGCTTATATCACCTTTAAATTATACAACCATTATTTAGAAGAATTAAAGAGAAATAAGCTTTATGAATTATTTCAAACTATTGAATTACCACTGATCTTTGTTTTAGCTGATATGGAAAAAAATGGTGTCTTTATTGATAAAGAAATATTAAGTGAATTTTCTAAACGAAATCAGAAAAGACTGGGTGAACTCACAAAAAGAATCTATGATCTTGCCGGTTCACAATTTAATTTGAATTCCCCGCAACAGCTTGCAAAAGTGCTTTTTGAAGATCTGGGAATCAAGGCTAAGAAAAAAACAAAAACAGGATATTCAACAAATATCTCAGTTTTGGAATCTTTGGCAAAAGAGCATCAAATTGCCAGACTTCTAATTGAATACAGACAGATCTCAAAACTGGAATCTACCTATGTCTCTGCTCTTCTTGAACTGATCAATCCGAAATCGGGTAGAGTCCATTCGTCGTTCAATCAAACAGTTGCCTCAACAGGAAGGTTATCTTCTTCCAACCCGAATATGCAGAACATTCCAATACGAACGGAAATGGGAAGAGAAATTCGTAAAGCCTTTTGTGTAAATGATAATGATCATGTGATTTTGGCTGCAGATTACTCTCAGATAGAATTGCGGATATTGGCAGTTCTTTCCGGTGATGATAAGATGATAGCTGCTTTTAATAATAAGCAGGATATTCATCGCGAAACTGCCTGCATCGTTTTTAATGTTCCTAAAGAGGAAGTTACACCCGATCAACGAAGATTTGCCAAGATCATAAATTTTGGGTTAATGTATGGAATGGGATCTTTCCGAATCTCGCAAGAACTTGAAATTTCTCGTACGGAAGCCAAAGAATTTATAGAAAATTATTTCAATAAATTCCCAACAATTAAAGAATATCTGCATTCCGGAATTCAGCAGGCAATAATAGATGGATTTGTCTCAACTATTTATGGTAGAAAACTTTATCTACCGGATCTATACAGTCGTAATAAAATGCTGGCAGAAAGTGCAAAGCGTGTTGCAACCAATATGCCGATTCAGGGAAGTGCAGCTGATATCATTAAGGTCGCCATGATTTCTTTATATGAACGAATTAAAAATGATCCAGATATAAAAATGATAATCCAAGTTCATGATGAACTCGTTTTTGAAATACAAAAAGATAAACTAGAAGAAGCTAAAAAACTTATAATTGAAGAGATGGAAAAGGCAATTCCTGAAAAATATAGAAATATTATTCCACTCATTGTTGATGTGGGAATAGGACAGAACTGGTATGAAGCACACTAATATAATTAGGAATGAAAAATGAGGAATTAGGAATTAAAAGGAGAAAATTATGAGTTTACATATTGAAGCAAAAAAAGGAGAAATAGCTGAAACAATCCTTTTACCTGGAGATCCGTTAAGAGCAAAATTTGTGGCAGAGATTTTTTTGGAAGATGCGGTTTGTTACAATAAAGTCCGAAATATATTTGGTTATACGGGAATCTATAAAGGAAAAAGAATTTCAGTTCAGGGAACTGGAATGGGAATTCCTTCAATATCAATTTATGCAACTGAGCTGATAAAAGATTATGGAGTAAAAAATCTTATTAGAATTGGAAGTTGTGGTGCTATAAAACCCGAGATAAATTTAAGGGACATTATCTTAGCTGAAGGAGCGTCGACGGATTCCCAAACAAATAAACTTGTTTTTGGTGGGGCAGATTTTGCGGCAATTGCCAATTTTGAATTGCTTCTAAAAGCTTATCATGTTGTAAAAGAGAAGAAGATGAAAGTTCATGTTGGTAATGTTCTCTCTTCTGATATCTTCTATTATGATAATCCTGACTTCTGGAAAATCTGGGCAAAATATGGAGTAATTGCTATTGACATGGAAGCCACCGCATTATACAGTATTGCTGCAAAATATGGTGTGAATGCTCTTACTATCCTTACTGTAAGTGATCAAATTGTTCGAGGAGAAGCAACAACAAGCGAAGAGAGAGAAACAGGTTTTTCTAAAATGATAGAAATCGCTTTGGAAACGGTTACTAAATAGCAGGATATTATTGATAGAGTTTATTTGCTAGGTGATTGTTGAAGTAAATTCAGAGAAAATGATTGAGTTCTCAAAGAACAACATTAAATAATTTACTCTTTTCCTATATTAATCTCACCTGCTTTTGTTAAGGCAATCCTGGTAAGTATCGGTCCAATTATTTCAAAGAAAATACAGGTCGCAGTTACAGTGGTTAGTATCACCGAACCGATATAATCACCTTCCAGCATTTTGATACCGTCACCTGTTGTTATCATATTGCCCTGTCCAGCAAATTCACTCTTCACCATCAAGGCAAGTCCAATAGCCACACCAGCCTGCGAGAGAATTCCCAACCCTATATAATTCTTAATATTCTTATCTACTTTACCTATAATTGCGCCTAATCTTGAACCCAAAATCAGACCTGATGAACGCCCAACGACATAGACCAAACCAATCAATCCAAGAGACGGTAAAGCATTAATATGCAAATTTGCTCCTGCAAGTGTAAAGAAAAGAATAAACAACAGCGGCATAAAAGAGCGTAGACTATTTTGTATTTTATTTACAAGTGAACTTGGCTGAGTATTAATAATGAAAACTCCTATTATCATTACAGTGAGAATAATGGAAGTATGCAAAATTTGCGAGAACCCACAAGCGATTAAAATAAAACCGAAAACCAAGATTGGGATATCATCTGAATTCCTCAATTTACTCACAAATAATGAGAAAAGATATCCAATCACTCCACCCAAAAGAAAGCTAAAACCAATTTCTTTTAACGGAATTAATATAGTGGTCAATAACCCAGAAGAGACAGTTCCTGCTTCATGCAAAATAATATTTTCGGCTATTGCTGCTGAGAATCCGAAAATAATGATTCCAAGTCCATCATCAAAACCAACAACAGCAAATAGTGCTTTCGTAAGGCTTCCTTTTGCTTTATATTCTTGTATCACAGCTACTGTTCCTGCAGGTGCACTGGCAGGAGCAACAGCTGCAAATAATAATGAAAGGGGAAGATCATGTGTTAGTAAATAAATCCCCGTAAAAACAATTGCAAAAGCTCCAAAAGATTCAAGAAGAATTATATAAACAATACCTTTCCCTAACTTTCTTAGCGAAGAAAACTTTAGTTCCATTCCAATACTTAATGCAACAAAACCCAAAGCTATATCCGTGATGAACGATAAATTTTGTTGAATTGGTGAAGATAGTAAATTAAAAAGTGATGGACCTAAAATAACCCCAAAGATCATGAATCCAATAATAGATGGGAGTTTAATGATTTTCATGTTTTTACCAAGGTAATAACTTAGCAAAACAATAAAACCTATCAATAACAATATTGGAATAGAAATTCCATGTTCTAATATTCCTGATGAATGCATTTTACCAAATTTCCAGTGAGCCGTGTAAATATTTTATATTTTGAATAAAGAACATTATGCCGCTCTCTTTTTCTTCGATAATTTCAGTTAGATTATTTGTAAGATCTTCTATAAATTCAGATTCTACTGTTGCCGTAATTATTCGGCAGAAATCATTTCTATCGGTCTGCATAAAACTTGTGAAAAGCGGCATATGATAGAGATACCTGCCAGCGTTGGAAGCCTCAATAATTGCAATATTACTTCCTTCAAATTCATTGATCACATTAAGAATATTTTCAAATTTATTTTCATTCTGTATTACAACTGTTACCAATTTATATTTATCAGTTTGCTTAATATCTTTTGGCATACTTGTGTGACGAATAATGCTCTTCCTGATATTTTCCTTTTCTTTTGCATTTATCAATCTACTTATGTTCTCATCTTTTCGCAAGTACTGAGAAATATAAGAAAGCAAGCGCACATGTTCTTTCTGCTGGTTGGCTGGTGCAATAATGAAAACAAAAACAAATGTATTTTTATTATCGATCGCATCGAAATCTACACCTTCTTTAGAAATTAAAATTCCTATTACAAAATCATCGATCCCTTTTAATCTGCAATGAGGAATAGCAATTCGTGAAGAGATAGCAGTTGAACCCATATCTTCTCTATCTAAAAAACCTTTATATATTTCTTCTTCAGTAATGTTATTTAAGGTTGGGTTTTTTTTTGCCAGTTTGGAAATATTCTTCAGCAGTGAATTCTTGTCTTCTTTTTGAGAGCCGATCTCAATACATTCGGAAAGCAGAATTTTTTCTATATCCATTATTTACCTCCTACTTTTTAGAACCTTTTTTATTTTTGTATTTAGATGTCAATAATAGAATAATTTGTAATAATATTTTGGAAGTAAAGAAATGCTATCCATTATCCTGAGCTTGTGTTATTCTGAGCGGAGTCGAAGGATGAAGGGATCTCTAACCTCCTGCATACTATATGATTCGTCTTCGCTCACCATAACAGTATGACTCGTCTTTCTGTTCAGTAATAATCTATTGCTGCGATTATATACTTTTGTCTCTGTTTCTTTTGTTTGAATTAAACTCGTTGTAAAATCTGTTCTACCTCATAGAACATTTCATCAGGAGAAAGTGCAGCCAGAGCATCCGCATCGTTAACTCCCCAGGCTACAGATCCACAGGAAATACCAATTTTCTTTGAAGCCTGAATATCACGCAGTTCATCACCAATATAGATCGCATCTTGCTTCTCTGTTCTACTTGTTTTTAATACTTTTTTCAGTTTGGATTCCTTGCCAAAAATAGAAACACCGCCCACAAAATAATCAATTATTGAAGATAAACTATCACCCAGAACTTTATTGATATTCGTTTTGGAATTTGTGCTGACAATAGCAATTTTATAACCCTTTGCTTTTAATTCATAAAACATACTTTCGGTTCCATCAAACAACTTAATCTCTTCGATATGTTCACTCATCATATTACGCATGAACGTTGAAATTCTGGGTAGTTTATAAAAAGGTACATTTAAACGCTTCAAAAAATCTAAAGAATCTAATTTACGCAGTTCTGAGATCTCTTCTTTTTCGATCTTTTTCAAATTGAATTTTTCTGTAACCACATTCATAGTTTTAATAAACCAGGGAAACGAATCTGCCAGAGTACCATCAAAATCAAATATTATCAGTTTATATTTCATAATCTTTCCTTTTGGGAATGAAGAGCAATTTTTGATGTTTTAGTGTCAATGTTTTTCAAATGCACTAAAAAATAATTTGACAAACTAGAGACTATTCGATAATTAGTTAATCATCTAAATAAGGAGAAAATAAGAAAAAAGATATGGTTAATGATAAAGTGTTCAAAGCTCTTTCGGATGCAAATAGACGAAAGATAATTGATCTATTGAAAAAGAGAGAAATGACCGCCGGTGAGATTGCAGAACATTTTAATGTTTCAAAACCAACTATCAGTGAGCACTTAAAAACATTGAGGAATGTTGACTTGATCCAATCTGAAAAGAACGGACAGTTCATTACATATTTTCTAAATACAAGTGTTTTAGAAGATTTCGTTTCATATATGATAAATATTTTTGGAAAAAAGGAGAGTAAAGATGAATAAGAAATTTTGGATAAGTATTATCCTTATCATCATTCAGTTAGCATTAGCACTTTATCTCAGCTCATTGATTGCTGATGATGCAAGAATCCCAAGTCACTGGAATTTTCGTGGAGAGATAGATGGTTACACCGGTAAATGGACTGGTATTTTACTATTTCCGGGAATTAATGTTCTTCTATTTATTTTCATGCTGATTTTACCGATCATATCTGTTAGATACCGAGAAACACCTGAAAGATTTTCCCGCATGGTTCCCATAATTACAAACATTATAATTTTCTTTTTTGCAACTATCCATATCTACACGCTACTTCTTGGAGCAGAATTAATTTCATCCACTGGAAGTTCCATTTACTATATTATTGGTTTAATGTTCATTTTATTAGGAAATATCTTACCAAAAATGCCTTCCAGTTTCTTCATTGGAATTCGTACTCCCTGGACTCTTTCCTCAGAATATGTCTGGCGTAAAACTCACAAAGTTGGTGGTATCTGTTTTGTTTTAAGTGGACTATTAATGATCTTTATTCCTGCTATCTGGGGAAATAATGCCACAGTTATCAAAATAATGTTTGTTCTGTTTATGGCTCTCATACTGTATTCTGTTCTCTATTCATTTATTTTGTATAAAAAAGAAGAAAAGTGATTCTTATCACTAATTCTACTCTAAATGAAGCTTTGTAAAAGAAATAAATTTTAGTGAACAAAAAGGAATCAAAAATGAAAAAAATAGCATTAGTTTTAATTACAACTTTAGTAACATTATCAATGTATGGTCAAGATATTACAGGGCAATGGAATGGAATGTTAAACGTTCAAGGAACACAGCTTAGGTTAGTTTTCAACATAACCCACTCAGATAAAGGGTATAGCTCAACAATGGATAGTTCTGACCAGGGAGCAAAAGGAATTCCGGTAACTTCTACAAGCTATGAAAACTCAATTTTAAAACTTAAAATATCAACTTTAGGTGTTTTGTATGAAGGAACTTTGGATAAGAAAAATGTTTTTGTTGGAACCTTTAAACAATCGGGACAATCATTTTCATTGAATTTAACAAGAGAAGAAATTGAAAAGAAACCAATAGTTCGACCTCAAGAACCAACTAAACCCTATTCTTATTATTCGGAAGATGTTAAGTTTGAAAATACAAAAGATAAAATTGTGTTAGCAGGAACACTAACATTACCAAAAAAAGAAGGAAATTTTCCAGCTGTTGTTTTAATAAGCGGAAGTGGACCACAGAACAGAGATGAAGAATTGTTGGGGCATAAACCTTTTTTTGTTTTGGCTGACCATTTAACAAAAAGCGGAATTGCAGTATTAAGATTTGATGATCGCGGGACGGCAGAATCTACAGGAGATTTTGCAACAGCAACATCATTAGATTTTGTAATAGATGTTGAATCTGCAATAAAATATTTGCAAACAAGAAAAGAAATAAATAAAAAGAGAATTGGATTAGTTGGTCACAGTGAAGGTGGAATAATTGCACCAATGGTTGCTGCGGAATCTAAAGATATAAATTTTATTGTTCTACTAGCAGGAATGGGAATACCAGGTGACCAATTACTATTATTGCAACAAGAATTAATAGGAAAAGCTATGGGAGTTAGTGAAGAAGAATTACAAAAAACAAGAAGCATTAACAAAGCAGCTTTTGATATTATTATAAAATCAACTGATACAGAAAGTCTAAAAACAGAATTAACAAACTATATTAAACAAACATTAAAAGATAATCCTGAATCTATAGAATCAACAGGAATGAGTGAAACTGACTTTATAAAATTACAAGTAAACCAATTAACAAGTCCCTGGATGCAATATCTTATTAAATACGATCCTTCTTCAATATTAAAAAAAGTTAAATGCCCTGTAATAGCTATTAATGGCGAAAAAGATTTACAAATACCTGCAAAAGTGAATTTATACGCAATTGAGAAAGCCTTAAAAAAAGGTGGAAACAATAAAGTTACAATAAAAGAATTACCGAACTTAAATCACTTATTTCAAAAATGTGAAACAGGTTTACCGAATGAATATGCAACAATTGAACAAACATTTTCACCAATAGCATTAGAAGAAATATCAAAATGGATAATAAAACAAATGAAATAAACACATTGCTAATAATGTAAGAAATGGTGTGGAAATAACAATTTATAGAAATCTTGGTAGAAAATATGCGTATTAGAAGTTTTCTGTTCCACATTAATTTAGTGTAAATTTGAAAACGCATTATCCTACCTTTCTTTACTTACTAATTTACTTTTTATTTTAATTATTATATAGAATACACTATACCGCTTTTAATAAGTTGACACGTTTTTTTAGATTTCCAAATTTGCTCCAAATTTATATAAAAACTCGGAGGAATGGAATGAGTAAAAAAGTAACAATATTCGGAGCGGGTCTTGTAGTAAAACCAATGGTGGACTATCTTGCAAAAAAAGGCTATGAAGTAACGATTGCCAGCCGCACACTAAGCAAAGCAGAAAAGCTGGCAGAACCGCATAGTAACGTTGTAGCAAAGCAATTTTTAAGTGATGATGAAGTTGCTTTGAACAAATTTGTGAAAAACAGCGATATCGTGGTAAGTTTACTTCCAGCAACAATGCATGTAAAAGTTGCTGAGAAATGCATCGAGTTTAAAACGAATATGGTAACAGCATCCTATATTAGTCCTGCTATGAGAGCATTAGATCAACAGGCAAAAGATGCTGGAATTATTATTCTTAACGAGATCGGTGTGGATCCAGGAATCGATCATATGAGTGCAATGAAGATATTCCATCACGTAGAGAAAGAGGGTGGAAAGATTGTTAGCTTTATGAGCTATTGCGGTGGATTGCCAGCTCCGGAAGCAAATACAAATCCACTCGGATATAAATTTTCATGGGCACCAAAAGGTGTCCTAAAGGCTGCTGGAAATGGTGCAAAATATATGAAAAATGGCAAGATAATCGAAATTGAAGGAAAAGATCTTTTCAATAATTACTGGTTCGTTGATGTGGAAGATGCAGGAACATTTGAGGCATATCCAAACCGTAATTCTCTCGATTATATTGATCTCTATAATTTAAAAGATGTGAAGACAATGTATCGTGGAACTTTCAGGAACATAAGTCATTGCAACACTTGGTATATTATGTCCCAAATGGGATTTTATAAAGAGGAAGAAATCTTTGACAATCTGAGTGGAACAGTGAAAGAATTTATCCTTACCAAAATGTTTAAAACCGATAAGGATAAATGCCTTAAAACACTTTTGATGGAAAAATATAATCTTCCCGCAGAAAGCGTTATTCTGAAAAAATTTGAATGGCTCGGTTTCTTTGATGAGACTCCGATTCCTATAACAAAAGGTGGTGCTGTTGATGTGCTTACTGCAATTATGCTTGAAAAAATGTCTTACGAAAAAGGTGAACGTGACTTACTTGTTCTTCATCATCAATTCATAGCAGAGTATCCAAATAAAACTCAAAAGATCACATCTACAATGATAGATTACGGAATTCCAAATGGTGATACATCGATGGCAAGAACCGTTTCACTTCCTGCTGCAATTGCTGTTCACATGATCCTTCAAGCAGAAATTACAGTGCAAGGTGTTTATATGCCGACATTGCCAGATATCTATAATCCTGTTCTTAAGGAACTGGAAAATCTGGATATAAAAGTTATTGAAAGATTTTATTAGAAGAAAATCTACCATGAAAAACGCAAAGATGCCCAAAGAAATACTGTGAAAAAATCTCTGTGTGGCTTTAGCCGTGGAATGTGTTATCTTCGCAACAATTATTAAATCTTGTTCCCAAGGTATTTTTGGGAACATTTTGTAAATAGCGTTATGGAAATAAATTTCGTAATGAAACATTAAAATATTTTATGTACTGGTTGCAAAGTCCCGACTTGGTAACCCTAAGGTAGGAGAAAAATGAAAACATTAGGAATTGTAAAAGAAACAAAAAATAAATGGGAATGCCGCGTTCCTCTAAATCCACCAGCTGTTAAAGAGCTGATTCAAAAAGGATTTGAGGTAATTGTTCAACCATCAAAGATTAGAGTATATAAAGATGAAGAATATATTTCTGCCGGTGCAAAATTATCAGATGACCTTTCAAAATGCGATTTTATTATTGGAGTTAAAGAAATTCCAATCACTTGTTTGATTC
>Ga0307990_1003164_pt1 | contig 12732 bp, 7 predicted proteins | sample EllFjometagen129_FD_203168 | JGI IMG/M metagenome (GOLD analysis project Ga0307990, IMG submission 203168) | Marine microbial communities from Ellis Fjord, Antarctic Ocean - #129 | ecosystem: Environmental > Aquatic > Marine > Unclassified | place: Southern Ocean | collected 2014-10-08
CCGTACCGATTATCAAAAAGAGCAGAATAACCGGCTTGTCATTCATCAATGCTGCAATATCGAGTTCCATAAGCCTTCCGAAAAATGTGTTCTATAAACGTAAAAGTCCCGGTTTCATACTTCGGTAGAATTTGCAAATCCCATATCTGTTCGCATTGAAAACCTTAAATGGATATTTATTCGTTGATCCTTTTTCTCAGATCATCAGCTTCGCATACAGCATTGACGATTTTCGTATCCAAAGCCAACTTGACAAGCGCCTTCGCCAACTGCCCGCCGGACAAAGACAAATACTTGTCACGCAGTCCCTTGAACCCGACGGCCCCGACGCCCGTCAACAAAACATTGAGCGCACCGGCTCCAACTCTTTCACCAAGCCGATCTTCTGTGCGATCTGTTCCGGTGATAAAGGCCGGACGCGCAATGACATAGGGCAAAGCACTTTCCATTAGTTGCGTTTCTGCTTTATACCTTGCCCGATAATATTCGCCGCGTGCTTTCGCACTGACGCCAACCGCAGAAAGATAGAGGAAACGCGGTTTGATCCCGGCGGCTTGCACTGATCGAATAAGGCTGGCCGTCAATCCGTAATCCACCGCCATGTAGTCCACCGCTTTCGGATCACCGCCTTTTTTTCCAAAAGCCTTCATGCGGGAACGTGTCGTGCCGATCAACGCGAAAATCAAATCGGGTTTTATCTTCCGCATCGCCGCAGTCATCGCCTGTTCATTCCAGGGCGTTTCATCCGTGCCGGCGCCAAATTCCGAAAAATGCGTTCGCCATTCTTCCTTCCTTGATGAATCAGGACGCACATGCGCGACCGTGGATACATTCGCGGCAATAAGTTCCTGCACCACATGGCGTCCCGTATATCCGGTCGCTCCCGCGACGAAGGCTATGAGGGCGACGCTTTTGGGACTATCACTCATCTTTGAAAATCCCTCTGGATCCCGATTTTTCTTCAGTCGCCCCGCGCGCTGAGCAATTTCATGGCCCAACGATGCACGTAACCGCCTTTTCTAAGGGCCGCCACGTATGCCAGAGCCGAAAAGACGGCCAGTGCGATCCACCACCCGACGAGATGCACCAGGAGACTCGCCGTGATCGCCATGACCAGCGCGCCGCCAAGGATGATAAACAAGATCAATTTGGCGTTAACCCACATTTCGGGCGCCTCGTCCTGGACAGATTCGGCGCCGGTCCTCCCAGCGCCCGAGCGCAGCCACGAAGTCATCAAATAGAGCATGAGGGGGATCATGATGATTCCGAACAGGTAGAGAGTCAGGGCCACATCGGAAACGAGCCAATGCATTGCATTCGTGATGTCCCAGTTCGCGAAATCCACTTTGGTTGCGGAGAAAAAGCGCTGATATCCCGTGCCGTCCCAACCGTGCACGAGAATGAAGAAAAGCAGAAAATAGCCCAAGAGCATCTGTAGCAAAGCCAAATAGCGACTGCCCGCACGAATGAGCTTATGAGCGACCCAGTAACCGAGAACGCCCTGCGTGATGTTGGTGGAGGCAAACAGCGTCACAAACCAAGCCGGCATGTTTCGATCTCCGACGTGCATCGTCTCCCAACTGGGAAAAGCCCACAACAGGCAGACGCCGGAGGGAGCAAATAGAACCGACAGAAATAGCAGGTTCGCCGCGAAGTACGGGCTTTTATACCATGCGCCCTTGTCTTCTTCCGGCTCTTTTTCAATCTGCCTCGACGCGGCGACGGCGAATCCCGCGCCAATGGCGTATGTCCAAAAAACATCGACTTGAACCATGCGTTTGTCTCCTTTGACTCGAAGCTAAACCTTGAAAAGATATTCAAGGCGAAAATCGTTTGAAATTCAAGTGCTGGAACCCTCACGAATGCAAAAGCATTGCTTTGTACGGGTTATGATGTTCTCATGTTTTTAGTGCGCGGCCTGCGCGGGCAATGGTGGCGACGAGTTCACAACGACCATTGTCATGAAATGACATGAATTGCGTCTTTTTCGACTTTTTCAGCAGCCGACCGCACCCCCTTACTTTCTTTCGGTGAATTGTGTAAAAGGCAAATCGCTATGAGTCTACTAGCTGCGGAAAATCTGTGCCTGGCCTTCGGACCCAAGACTATTCTTGAGGGTGCCGGATTCATGATCAACTCAGGAGAACGGGTTGGCGTGATCGGGCCCAACGGGACAGGCAAATCCACTCTCTTTCGAGTCATTGCCGGTCGGCAGGAACTCGACGATGGCGTCGTGCATCTGGCGCGCGGCATGAGCCTGGGATATCTGCCGCAGGACATTCTCGAAATCGGCGAAGGGCCATTGCTGGAATCGGTCCTATCCGCCGTGCCCGGGAAAAGCCAAATCGAAGAAAACCTTCACGACGCCGAACAGAGCATCAATGAGGAAAGCGATCCAGAGAAGCAATTAAATCTCGCCCAGCGCATTGCCGATCTCCACGATCAAATCGATCGCTTCGAGGCTGAATACAGCCGCCATATGGCCGAATCCATTCTCGTGGGACTTGGTTTTAAAACCCAGGATTTCGACAAGCCGCTTTCCACGTACTCGGGAGGTTGGAAGATGCGCGCGGCGCTGGCGGGCCTGCTTTTCAAAAGGCCGGAGCTTCTGCTGTTGGACGAACCGACCAATCACCTGGACATCCCCTCTTTGATCTGGCTCGACAATTTTCTGGGGGAGGTCGATAGCGCCGTGATGCTCATCAGCCACGACCGGGATTTCATCAACCGCCACGCCCGCAGAATATTATCATTCGAGGTTGAGGGCGTGCGCTCATATACCGGCAACTATGACCAGTACCTTGAACTGCGCCAGCAGGAACTGCATGTCAGGCAAGCGGCGCGCCGCAACCAGGATGCCGAAATAAAGCAGTCGGAACAATTCATTCGCCGTTTCCGGGCCAAGTCCACGAAAGCCAGGCAGGTGCAAAGCCGGGTCAAGAGGCTGGAGAAAATCGAACTTGTCGAAATCGGCAACGAAAGAGCCTCCATCAAATTCCAATTCCCACCGTGCCAGCGAACCGGTCGCCATCCTGTTCGCGTCGACAACATCAGTCACCATTATGGCGATTTGCATTTGTACAATGGTCTGAGCGCCGCCGTGGAACGAGGCGACCGGATCGCACTCATCGGAGAAAATGGCGCCGGGAAGACAACTCTTCTTCGCATCATGTCCGGCGAACTTTCGCCGAGCGAAGGAGAAATCCGCCACGGAACCAACGTGGAGCTTTCTTACTACGCGCAGCACCATCTGGAAAATCTCAATCCCTCGGAATCTGTTCTGAACGAAGTATGGCGCGTCAATCCCTCTATGACGCAGACGCGGGTTCGATCCATTTGCGGCGCATTTTTATACAGCGGCGACGAGGTCGATAAGCAGGTCGGCGTCCTGTCGGGCGGCGAGCTGGCCCGTGTAAGCCTCGCGCAATTGCTGGTTAAGCCCGGCAATCTTCTTCTCATGGATGAGCCGACAAATCATCTGGACCTGATGTCCAGCGAAGCGCTGGCCGAAACTCTGGACTCATACGACGGCACGCTGGTTTTCGTCAGTCATAACAGAGCATTCATCAATCGGCTGGCCTCCAGAATATGGGATATCAAGGACGGCGAGTTGCACGATTATCCCGGCAACCTGGATGAGTATTTCTATCACCAGGAGCTTGCGGTCGCAGGCGATCACCAGAAAAAGAACACGAAGAAAAGCCGCGAGAAAGCAGCCGTCACGGAATCAAAGGACGCGGAATCACCCGCCAAAGACAGTTTCCAGCAAAGGAAAACGATCAACCGCGAACGCAAAAGCCTCCAGCGCCGCATCAGCGACAACCAGGACAAAATGTCCTACGTGGAAAATCGCATCTCACGCCTGGAAATTGAAAAGGCCGACTTGGAAAAAGCCTTGAGCGATCCAAGCCAATACGACGACAAAACTTCATTCGACAAGCTGCTGGGCGACTTTACGGTCAAGCGGGAAAAGCTGGAGGAACTAACGCGGCGTTGGGAACACTTGGTTGATGAAGGCGACCGTCTCAGCAATAAACTCGACAAACTTCCGCCATCATGAGAGATTCGGGCCACGAATTCCATATGGAGAAATAAATGCTGAGCGAAATCAATCTGAAGGAAATCGCAAAACTTTCCGGGCCGGATAGAGCCTTCTTAAGCCTGTATTTAAAAGACAGCCGTTCGTTGAAATCACTGGAGCACCGCATCCGAGACGCCGAAAAGCTTGTGGCGGGCAACCAAAGCGAAAAAGAGTATTTGCGGGAAAATCTTATCCTGGTGCGCCAGGGCCTGGAACAATACAAAAAGTTCAAAGGGGGCCTGGCCATTTTCGCTTGCTGGGCGCTGGATTATTTCCGCGTTGAAGAATTGAAGGTTCCGATCCCGAATATGCTGGTTGTGGATTCTTCTTTTTATATCCGTCCCCTGGCCGAATTGCAGGATGAGTTTGAAAACTACGTGGTTGTTGTTGCGGATAACAAAAAAACCCGCATCGACTTTGTGACCTCCGCACGATCCGAAACGGAAGATCAAATTCGCGGGAACATCAAGAACCATGTCCGTAAAGGCGGCTGGTCCCAACAGCGATACGAGCGCCGCAGAGATAAGCAACTGCACAATTACGCCAAGGAAATCTCCGAACAACTTTGCCTAATAAACGATAAAGAAGATTTTCAGCGGATCATCATGGTCGGTTCATCGGAAACCATTCGTGAGATTCAAAACGCTCTACCCGCAAGTATTTCCGGAAAAGTCGTGGGAACCAAAGCGCTCAACATCGGTGCCGGCGAAAATGAGATGGAAACGCAGATTCTCGATCTTTTTGAAAAAGAGGAACGAAAGTCCGAAGAGTCCCTTTGGCGGCGCATTCAAAGTGAATATCTGCGCCACGGGCTAGCGGTAGTGGGCGCAGAAGATGTCGCGGAAGCCGCCGCCAACGGTCGCGTGGAAGCCGCCATCGTCAACCGCAATGCCAAGCTTGCCGGGAAACGTTGCCGGGAATGCGAAACGCTTTCCGCCGGCCTGCCCGAAGCCTGCCCGCACTGCGGCTCTTCATCCGTTTTTGAAGTGGACCTGACCAATGAGATCGCCGAGTTGCTGATCCTCAGCGGCGCACGCATTGAGTTTGCCGATCCGATTACGGAGCTTAAAGAAGTCGGAGACGTCGCCGCTTTACTGCGCTATTAACATGTAGCGTATCAGCAACCGCACATTGAGTTGGAATCGTCGTCGTCATCATCGCCGCCGACGTCATCATCGGCGGCGTCATCATTAGCATCATCGTCGGCGTCATCGTCGGAGGCAACCGGAACGCAAGCCTGATTCTCCTCGTCGCAGACTTCATCCGCACCGCATGGATCGCCGGAACTGGAACATAACTGCAATTCCTCATCACAAATCACTTCGCCGTTGCAGAAGATTCCATCGTCCTCGCATTCGGGGATAAATTGTTGGTCGCAGGCGTCAATTTCATCATTGCAATATTCAGCGCCGTTACAGAATAGGCCGTCATCCAGGCACTCAGGTGCGTTGCGGCGCAGGCATTCCTGCGAATCTTCGTCGCAATATTCTTCGCCGTTGCACCATAGGTCATCGTCACTGCACACAGGTGCATTCTCATGCCCGCACGCATCGCTCACTTCATCGCACGCTTCGTCGCCGTTGCACCAAAGCGCATCGTCCGGGCATTCAGGAATATCCAGCCTAACGCAGGCGTCAGCGTCTTCGTCGCAGGATTCAACCCCGTTGCACCAAAGTCCGTCATCGCCGCAATTCGGCGCGTTGACGCTGGCGCATGAATCGATTTCCTCGTCGCAAGTTTCCTGGCCGTTGCACCAGAAACCATCATCGGGACATTCGGGTGCATTGCGGTGATCGCAGGCGCTTTCGTCCTCGTTACAAAATTCCTCACCGTTGCAATACAGGGCATCATCCGCGCAGACGGGGGGCGTTCCCGAGACGCACACATCAGCGCTTTCATCGCACGAGTCGACCCCGTTGCACCACAACCGGTCATCGCTGCACGGCGGCGCTCCCGGAAGGCAGAATCCACTACCGCAGGATTCCGCGCCGTTGCAATAAAGGCCGTCGTCGCATTCCGGGCTATTTTCACACATGATCGGCCAGCCCCAAAGGCGAATGTTGTCGATCATCCACCACCAATCGTTGTTTGCATTATAATAGTGAAAACGCAGTTGCATGGTGTCGAAATCATAAGCGGACAGATCAATGACGGTATCCCCATCGACGCCGGTGCCGCTGTAGCGAGCAAGGTTTTCCCAAGGACCGCCGTCGAAGCTGATATCGATATCGGCAATATCGGCGCTGTAGGTCCTATACGATTGCGCCAGACGCAACTCAATGTTGCTGTACAAATGCGCCCAGATCACTTCACTGATAAGTTCCTCATCCATGTTTTCCATATTATAATCCGAGTCGGCGATCATGAAATTTCCTTCCATGTACGCCGAAGAACGCTCGCCGGGATTCTCGTCGGTCCATGTGAAGGCATCTCCCCCATTGACGATCGTCCATTCATGATCCCATTTTGCTTCATCTTCCCAAGTCTCTTCCCAAAACAGTTGCGGGCCTTGCGGCTGGGCTTCAATCTCGACGACATTGCCCTCCTGATTGCCAAGTCCGTCAGTCGCGCGCACAACATAAAAATATCTCACGTAATTGAGCAAAGCATCATCGACGAACTCAGGATTGGAAGTCTCGGCGATGGGATCGTTGAAATCCTGCGTAGCGCTCACCTCGGCACGATAGACCTGATAGCGAATCAGCCCGTGAGGATCCATCGCCGCGTCCCAGGAAAGCATCACTACACTGTCGCCCGCCGCAGCCTCGGTCAATCCGGCGAATACGGGAGGCGTCAGATCAACTTCAATATCCTCCTGCTTATCGGCGGGGCCGCTGCCCGTATCGGCGTCATGATAGACAACATTTACTTCGTCGCCGACCTGTATTCCGATAAAGTCATCCGCGCCAGTCGCGTCCAATGAAGTCAAAATAGAACCGGCGAAAGCCCCCGTATCAACTCCCACTTCGCTTAAGGCCACGACTTCGGGAGTCGCTTCGGCGCTGCTAAACACTTCCACCTCCACTGCTCCGTCTCCGGCCAAATCCGCGTCAGCCACGGTGATCATGATTTCATAACCATCGCCCACCACACTGGGGCTGACATGCAACATGCCATCGGACCCTGCCGAGGTAGCAATCAGATCGGCCTGGTAAGGCTCATAATCCTGCCCTGTCGCCGTCAACACGTACTCGCCGGGCAAAGACAGCGCCTCGTCCCATTCGAGCAATAACAAACCACCGACCCCGGTCAATCCGGCAGCGTGGAAATAACCGTCAAGGCTCAAGCCCACCAGGGCTCCTTCGACGGACACGCCTTCGCTGGAAACGGTCAGGGCGTAGGAGTTTGTTCCGAAAAAGAGGATTCCGGTGTGATCCACGGTCAACGGCCTGGGTTGCCCGGTCCATAGGGGAACGGAGGCGTCGCCCATAATGTTGTATTTTTCAAAGTACTCTTGCGAAAGGCCGCCGCCGCTATAATGTTCGTAGAGCTTGATCATGCCGTAAACGGTGAACTCGCCAAGCGTGTAATAGTTCCTGGCAAGGCTATCGTCGAAAATCCCGTCAAAATAACTCCTTTCCAGAATGTCGTCTTCGTCCCACTGCGTCGATGTTGATGCGCCCCAAAAGGCGAAACCGCCGGCTGGAACGCGAACCCAGGTTTCGCCAAAGGTCTCGTCGTTGTTATAAACGCCCGTTGAGCATGCGTGACTGGCGACGAAGGGAAAGCTCGTATTGGTCAGATTCCGAACATCCTCATCGCTTATGGGAGGACCATCAGCCCATCCAGTGTCGTATCCATGCCCGCTGTAAATGAGGTAATCGAGTCCGGCGTTGATGTCGGCGATGCATTCTTCGGTGGTGGCAGATTGCGCGTAATATCGCTTGCTGGAAATGAAACCGGCGTCAGCCAGATAGTTATCGATCACGTAGTTGTGCGTGCCTTCGGAAACGTCGTTATTGTCGTCCGAAGCCATAAATGTGGCATCCAGAAAATCCTGCGGATCGGACCAGTTTCCCCACTCATAATGCAGCGTCTTATCGACCATATTCGCCAAATCGTCGTCAGTGCGGGCCGGAAAACGCGAGTAGAACAGTTCCGGAAAATAGTCATCGCCCTGAAGCGTGGCGTAATAAAGGTCGGATACTTCCAGAATGTTCCAGTAAGGAATCGTATCGGTGTCGCCGACGAAAAGCAGGAATACCGGTGGGATTCCCCAATTATTATAGGCGTCTTCGATATAGGCTTTGATCTCCTCTTTCGTCTGGCCGGTCTCGTCCGTGGAGGCGACCGTCACGTCGTAGCCCTTCTGCCCTTTCCATTGCGCCAGCGCGGCAAGGTCCGCATTGTCCACAAATTGCGGTGCCGTGATGATGAGATACCCACCGGGAACCGGAACATCGGGCACGCTTCCATCCAGCATCGGCGAGGGCTTATCCGATTTCATCATAGTTTCGTTGTTGATAAGCAATTGCCCTGAAATTCCTTGGAACAGTGGATTTTGCAAAGCGATGTCGGACGAAACTCCCACACGCGCCGCGTCGTATTCAAAACTGATTTCAACAATCATGCGTCTGGCGACGCGCAGTCGATTGGCGACTGCGTCATACTGCACGGGTGCAAATTTCACGGGGACAAAGCGCGCCGCGCGCATCGTGATAACATCGCCGATTCGAGTTGAGGGTCCCGTGAATCCTGCGTGCCTATAGGCTGCGTGATTGAAATCGAAGACAGCATTTTCCGCCGCGCCGAAAAGCTTGTCCACAGGCGCCTGCGTGGGCCAGATGGGCGAACCGGTTCCTACCTGATTCAAATCCACAATTTCGTATTCGACGGATTTGATGCTCAAGGCGGCGCCGCCCATGGCGGGCAGCCGCACAAATTGCGTGATGACCGGCAGTTCCGGCTCGCCGATGACAGGATCAAGACCGCTTCCATTTAGGAGAATCCGGTAAAAGCGCTCGCCGTCGCGATTCTTCACCGGCATAAGGCCGATGGACGAAACCTCGACGGAGATAAGAGCATATTTGCCGTCAGCTTCCAGCACCTGCACGCGCAGCGGCTCACCGTCATCAAAATTGATGGTCTGCGCCGAAGCCGAAGAAAAAATAATCAGCGACAAGCAAAGAATGAGGAATTTCCAAAATCCGGGTCTCATCTACAGCTCCTGGTTAGTCATGGCTCTCGAACACGAATCGCCTGGCCCCCGAAAAGGAATTGCCGCCAAAAACAAAACACGGCAAATCAAAAAACACACCCGTCCAACCGCAATCGACACACGGGTCAATTGTGATGTGAATCGTCGAATTTTATTGCAGGGAAGTCAAGGTGAATCTGACTTTTCGTGATGCTTGTATCGTCGTAATCCGCGTTTTTCTCCAGGCGCATCAACGCCTTGATTTTAGTATCCTTTCTCCTCCTCAATCTTTGGCAGGTTGACGCTGGGGTGAAGCTTCAATACATTGCCTGCCTGCGGGGCAAAACCACTGGAAAGCGCTATGGCCGATTTGATCAAAAAGGAACTGAGCTGGAGAAGCTGGCCCATTGTCGACCGACCCCGCACGCTGCTGATCGTGCTGCCGATATTTGTGGCGACGCCGGCGGCGGTTTACGTTTTCACAGGCGAAATCGTCTGGATTTTCATTGCCGCTCTAATTCTCACGCTGGGTTTGCGCGAGTACTTTTTTCCTCTGCGATATACGATCAATGAGCAGGGAGTGTGCGTTCATCATCTTCTGTGGAAACGCCGACGGCCATGGAACGAAGTGCGGCGCGTCGTTGCCTCCAAGCACGGAGTATTTCTGTCCCCCTTCCCCGGACCAAGCCGCCTGGAAAGCTATCGGGGCATATATCTGCGATATGCAAATAACCAAGAGGAAGTGCTGGGGATATTGAATCTGTGCGTGGATGAATCGCTAAAAGTCAGCCCTTAAAAAAGCCGCCATCCAGCCATTATGAACCGTCTTTCTGCCGCTCTACGATTCCTCCCCACGCAGAACCTTCAATACAGTCCCCGAACCCGTTTTAATCTCCTCAGCGATTTCCATAGCGAGCTTTTCCTCTTTTTTTGCATCCTGCTTCGAGACGAGGCGCGTGGCGAGCATTATGGAAAGCATTGGAATCATCTTTTGGAGCAGGACTATGTCGTCGTTGCAAAAAGCTTCACGACTGGTGGAATAGATAGTCAACACGCCATGCACTTTCTGCTCGATGGACAGGGGAACGGACATGCACGACAAGTAAGGCACGACAGCCTTTTCCATGTTGGTGAATTCCTGGTCCGGCGGCGGCACAACAACCGGCATGCCGCATTGATAAACCCAACCGCTGACCCCAGTGCCGACACGCATGTCGTTGCTTGAAAGAAACTCGGCGTCCAGGCCGTCAACGATAGCAGGGCACAGGAGCATCCCGGAGTCATCCGGCAAATATATTACCAGCGCGGAAAAAGGAATGACCTCCGAAACCGAAGAAGCGGCAATTTTCAGAGCCGCTGGAATATCTATGTCCTTCGACAACAGCTTCGAAAATCCGCTGAAGAGTTTGAATTCGCGTTGCGCCATTTTCTCTTCGCCGCCCGGCTTCGAATCGATAAAAAGATCAGGACTCAAATTCGTCGCCTTGACGATATCCAATATTCGACTATCCACTAACTCCATTCCCTGCTCCAGCTCTTCAACGTGATCCAGGAACACCGCAGTGATGTTCGGATCGAGAGTCATGCCCATTTCCTGGCGCATGATTTCCATGACCTTGTGGCGCTCCATTTTGGGGCGGTAGGGACGATCCGATCGAATGGCGTCATACACATCGGCCACGGTAATGATACGACTCTCTAATGGGATCTCCTGCCCGGCCAGACCATCAGGATATCCTCGCCCATTCCATTTCTCGTGATGGTGTCGCACGATCTTGGCCACAGGAAAATTTATGGGCAGATTTTTAACTATTTCGGAGCCGAGGATCGAATGGGCTTTCATGACCATAAATTCCTGATCCGTATATTTTCCCGGCTTCTTCAACGTGGCATCGGGAATCGCTATTTTACCGATGTCATGAACTAAAGCGGAAAAGGCCAATCCCTTAAGCCGCTCTTCATCGTCAATGTCGAGCACCTTGGCCAAACCAACGGCTAGGTGGCGCACCCGGTGCACGTGACCGTGCGTGAAAGGATCCTTGGCGTCAATTGTCAAAGCCAATGATTGAACCGTTGACAGCAGAACGTCTTCAAGTTCCTCAATATGGAGCCGCGCCGATTCCTCTTTCTGGAGATAAACTTTCTGCGAGAAGTACAAAAGAGCGACCAATGGTATCGTTACTACGAAGCCCAGCGGGCCGGACCTGAGGTCCATTATCAGCAAAAGCGTGGCAATAGAGGCACAGCTTATGTAGCCGATGCCGGTCGGCAGGAAATTCTTGATCCAAAATTTTACCAGGTTGACCTTGTCCGTCAGGCATATGGCGACCGAAACTGTTAGTGTATTTGTCAGATAATAAGCCAGCGTCATACCCACGATGGGTAGAACGTAAGCGGAGCTGTTTAGACTTCCTCTGACGAACAGCGCATCGAAAACCCCGTAGGCGACGAATATCGAGACAATCCCGCCAGCGATATTAAAGGGGATTTTAAAGATGGTGGAGCGCTTGACATTGAATATTGTCAGAATGAATTGACCGATCGTCTCAACGATCAAAGCCGGAATCAAACCGTACAGCATGAGAATGACAAACACGAAGGCCGTGTTCAAAGAGGTATGGACACTGGAAAAGGGGATTTTCACAGTCATCCGCGCCGTGGCGACCGCCAGGGCGAAATAAATAGCCAGGGAAATGTCGGGTTGGCGCAAGAAGGGAAATGAAACGGAGAAAAAGCACACAGAAGCCGCACACAACACCAGGAAAACAATATAGAGCTTTGTGGCAAACGGAAGGCTGCGGTAACCCATCTTTTCCTTTGCTTCCTTACGGTCGCCCCGCACGGTTTTAACGCCCTACTTTTTTTCCATAGGGCCAAAGCATCTGTAACCGAATCGTGCGAGAACAAAATTACCTAAAGTAATTTCTAGGCAATCATTCTAACTACTTAATATATCATGGATTATTTTTTTTGTCCATCACTTTTTTCCAGTGAAAAATGTCTGGCGAAATAGCAATTTATTACACTATGTGGTGTGCGATGCTAAAGGTTGGCACTACAGATTGCACAAGTTTTGACTTATGCCATATATATCATATATATAATAAATTAGGAAGCTTTGCCAAGCTTCCTAACAATTCGGAACTTTTTTTGTCTGAAATAGAGGCGCTAATATCCCTCGTCAAAAGACTTAAAGCAGCCTTAGACAATGAACGATATCTGGCTCAGATTGACACTGAACCAATTGATGATGCCGGTCCAGCCAGCGCCCGCTACGACAACGGGTTCAAAAATGAAGAAGCTCTGGAACCAATTAACGATCCCGGTCCAGCCAGCGCCCGCTACGACAACGGGTTCAAAAATGAAGAAGCTCTGGAACCAATTGACGATGCCGGTCCAGCCAGCGCCCGCTACCACGACGGGTTCAAAAATGAAGAAGCTCTGGAACCAATTGACGATCCCGGTCCAGCCAGCGCCCGCTACCACGACGGGTTCAAAAATGAAGAAGCTCTGG
>Ga0307990_1003165_pt1 | contig 12729 bp, 8 predicted proteins | sample EllFjometagen129_FD_203168 | JGI IMG/M metagenome (GOLD analysis project Ga0307990, IMG submission 203168) | Marine microbial communities from Ellis Fjord, Antarctic Ocean - #129 | ecosystem: Environmental > Aquatic > Marine > Unclassified | place: Southern Ocean | collected 2014-10-08
AACCATACAAGCGGCAACCGCCGCAGCCGAACCCATCACTGAAATAAGCCATGAAAACATGTTTTGTACTCCTTATATTTAAATCGAATCCGCTGCATGCGGGTCACATCACGCATACACGGCTTGTCCATAAAGAAGGCACTTTACAACAAGTCACCCCGAGGCGTTAGCACTTTGAAGCTAGAAATTCCAAAAAATACTCCTCACTTATGCTTTTCCAGCGGACTGCCTTTGATAGGATTTGCGCCTCTTATGCCTCTTGAATGTAAAAATGGATTTTTTCAGATGAAAAAAATAGTACTGCTCAGCCTGCTGATCCTGCTGTCTACCTCGGTGCAGGCGCTGGATTTTTTCGGCATCGAATACAATGGGAACACGGCGGATAACGTCATCAACCTGATCTACAGCCTGATCCAAAACGACGAGGAACAGGTCGAAATATGCTACGCCCAGCTTCAGGAAACTAATCCCTCTCTGGCGGAGGATTTGAAGATCGAAGATTTGAAGATTCCCTGCTACCTGTGTAAGGGAAAAGGCACACTGGCTGCAGGAAAGCCCTGTCCGTCATGCAACGGGACCGGCCGGGTGTCCGATGCGACAGCGCTGACCTATCTGCAACACAAGTTTTCCACCGCCATTGATGCAGGAAAATCCGAAACAGCGGCGTGGAAAAAGGCCAAGACCGCCTTTGATGAGCGGCGTAAAGTTGTTCTGTTCAAGGAGGCCCTGTCCGGCAAGATCATCCGCAAAGAAGGAGACGGCCTACTCCTGTCCCTCCAGCTCAGCAATGATGTGATCTATGTAACAAATCTAAACATCATGTTCGGCCGTAAAGGCACGCCCATTAAAGGAACGGTCTGGCCGAACGGAATATACACCTACCGGAACGATGACGGGAAACCGATCCAGATCAAGCGCTACACCGCTACTCTCTGGGCGGATTAAACCGGCAACGGAATCTGATGTCTGGCAGTCCCTGCGGCTTTATGGCATCCATTGGAAATGAGCGAACCGTTTTTAATTCTAGCACCGATGCGGGGCATCACCACAATGCACTACCGCAAGGCCTTCGTACGCCACTTCGGCGGACTTGATGCGGAGATGGCTCCATTCATCTCCACAGTCGCCGCGGAGAAGATAAATCCAAAGTTACTCAAGGATATCCTGCCGGAAAATAATTCCGGCCTGCCGCTGATTCCACAGCTGATCGGCAACAATGCCGCCGATTTTGTAAATATGGCCAGAACCCTGCACGAGCTCGGCTACGCAGAAGTAAACTGGAACCTCGGTTGCCCGCACAAACCGATCCGCAACAAGCAGCGCGGCTCCGGATTGATCCCGCACCCCGAACGGATCGACGCCCTGCTCGAAACCATCTGCGCGAAAAGTCCCTGCAAAATTTCAGTCAAGGTGAGGCTCGGCGTTTCCGACAAATCGGAACTGATGAATCTGATTCCGGTGCTGAACCGCCACCCACTGAGCGAGGTGATTGTCCACCCGCGCACAGCGGAGCAGATGTATAACGGCACGATCGATCTGGACGCATTCGCGGAAGCGTACGCGTTGATTGAACATCCGGTCTGCTACAACGGCGACATCAACAATCTGGAGTTTTTCCAAGCCTTAGAACCCTATTGCATAGGGACGCATCTATTTCCCGAGCCTAAAGAAAACGAGCCGCCCTCGCACCGCGAAGCGCCGTGCCCTGACACAGTCAGTTTCCAAGGTTTGAGCCCCGATTGCATAGGGACGCACAGATATATGCTCGGGCGAGGGTTGCTGGCGAATCCGTTTTTGTGCGAGGTGATCAAAAGCGGCAATCCAAAAACAGAAAACGCGATTGAACGGCTAACAGCTTTTCACGACGAGGTAATAGCGAATTACCGAACGGTGATTGATGGCGATGTTCCAATGCTTGGCAAAATGAAGGAGTTCTGGGCCTACCCGGCACAGAATCTTTCCAATGGTCGGAAGTTTTTCAAGAAGGTGAAAAAATGTCACCGACTAGCGACCTATCAAGAGATCGTCAGCGAATTTCTCGCCGATGCGGAGTGGATTGCGGATTGAGAACCTCGTCGAATTCGAACTCGGTTTCCACCGCAAACAATCCCTAAAGAAGACGGACAGAAAACCTTTCATTTCTGCAGCGTTCCCGCATAAAAACAGATTACAGGATGAAACAAACATAAGGGGTGCCGAAAAAAACCGCCCCGATATTCAGGGCGGCTTTTACACAACAGGCAATTGTTTTTAAACGATAATACCGCCGTTATCTTTCTTCAAGTCATTGGGTGTGACAATCTTGTTGGCCTGTTCGCGTTGCATTGCCTGCGCTTCCTCGACCATACGGTTCATCGCGTCTTCCATCGCCTGCGGGAATCCATTCACAGCCTCTTCCAGCGTCGCGGCCTTAATCGTTCCCTGAATCGGAACCGGACCGTGCGGGCTCATCACCTGCGTGTGGCCACTGAAAATTGCGGAACGGGTTTCATCTTCAGAACCATCCAGTTTGATCGGAACCAGTTTACGGATTCCACCGGTTTTGAGATCGGTGTAAGCCTCTTCGCGGCAGAGGTTGGCTACGTCCATTTTGACATCACTAATTTTTTCAGGTTGGTCGCTCATCATTTTTTCCTTTCGTAAAAAGAGCCGCTGATCACGGCAGTTATCAGTTAACGGTTATTGGTTACACGTGCAATACACACAAAATCAGAAGGCCTCCCGCCGGATAACTGATAACAGATAACCAATAACTAATCACTTATTAAGCCACAGACCCCTATCAGGTGAAAACCCCTTTTTAGGTTTTATTTCCGGACAGAAGCTCTCTATGGTTCTTTTAGCGAACAAGGAGGGAAGAGATGGCAGAAAAAACGGATGGAATGGTCAGCAAGGTTAAAACCTTTCTCTCACAAGATCTATGGAACCTCGAGCCAGCCTCTCTGACGAAGGCGCGTGCCGCCGGTCTGAAATTTCTGCGCATCTGCATGCTCGTCATCAGAGGCTTTAAGGAAGACAAATGCCCATTGCACGCCTCCGCTCTCACCTTTATCTCCGTCATGGCCCTCGTTCCCTTTCTCGTCATCGCATTCGCCATTGCCAAAGGGGTTGGTCTGGAAAGCGGTAGCGAAACGCTACTAGCAAAAACGGCTGAAATGCCGGAAGCCATTCAACAAGCCGCCCACACCATCATCACCACTGTGGAATCAGCCAGCGCCGGTGCCATGGGGGGAATCGGGGGCGTGCTGTTCATGTGGGTCGCCATCAAAATGCTCAGCAGCATTGAAGAAACCTTCAATCTCGTCTGGGGCGTTAAAATCCCGCGCACGCTCATCGATAAAATCCGCAACTATATTGTCATCATGGTCATTGCTCCGATCCTGCTGATTATTGCCAATGCCAGCCAACCGATCATCATGGGCTTTGCCACCCAACTGGAATGGATGGGACCGTTCCTGAAACTCGGACTGCAGACCGTGCCGATCTTTACGATGGCGCTGGCGTTCAGCGTTGTTTATATCTTCCTGCCCAATACCAAAGTTAAATTTTCCGCCGCCTTCATCGGCGCGCTGGTCGCCGCCCTGCTCACGATAGCGTTCCAGTTTGCCATCATCAAACTCGGGGTCGGGGTCAGCAAATACAACAAAATCTACGGAGCACTCGCCGCCATCCCGATCTTCCTCTTTTGGGTACAAACCAGCTGGATGATCCTGCTGATGGGCGCGGAAGTCGCCTTCTCCGTTCAGAATGCAGGCACCTACGCCCGCGAGCAGTTCGCCATTAATCCCAGTGCCCGCGCCCGCCTCTGCCTCGCTATTGCACTGATGAAAAAAATAACCGACAAATTCGAATCACCCGAACCCCCGTTCGACACCATCGCCTATGGCACCGCCAACCACATCCCAGTCCGACTGATCAACGATGTCATCAAAACCCTCACAACGGCTGGGCTCATCGCCGAGTCCGTCGAACACCCCGGCGGTTATACCCTCCTGCGCAATCCGCTCAACATTTCCGCTCGCGACATCACCGACGCCGTCCTCGACGACGGCGCGTCGCCCGCCACACTCGGCCTCGCCGGCGATTTTTCAATGTTTGGGAAAATCACCGATCCCTGCTTCCAAACGTTGGAAAAAGAAATCCTAAAGAATTTCTAGTATCCAATCTCCACGAAAGTTTTCACTCAAGCAACGCGAGAGAGGCTGACCGGTCGAAAACGGAATAGCAACGATCTGCGGGAGGGACAACCCTTGGAAAAACAGATCCTCAAAGAATTCTAAATCCACAGGATTTACCAAGCCTTGGAGCCTGAGGCGTAAGCAAGTCTCAAAAGAGTGCTGCCCAGAGCCCAATCCGATGCACTCATGCCATACACCCCCTCAATCCGCTTCACGAAGTCTCGCCGCTCCAATTTATCCAAATGTCGGGACAACGCCGTCGAAGACATCCCCGTTGCCTCCAACAGTTCACTATACGACAGAGGATTTCCGTTTAAAACCCGCACGATTTCGATGCGGCGTTCATGTGTAAACGCAGTGGCCTCGCGTATCACCGCCTCCAGAGAGAGCGACTGTTCAAAACAGATTCGCAGCGCATCCAACACGTCGGATGCAAAACAAATCGCGCTGTTTGCCTCCGCCCTGTAAATCACCCGCATATCCTCTCTTCGATACACGATCAGACCGCAGTGGTTCAATGTCTTCAGCTGATTACTTGCACAGGGTTGGGAAACCCCGACGATAAACTGGGCATCGTTCACGGACAACTCTCCGTGCTCAAACATCGCCCACAGCAATTGAAGGCGCGTTGTACAGGCTACAACCCGGCAAGTGACCCAAAGACTCGGTGGTATTTCCATGCAAACTCTCCTTTCCCGTACATTCGAATGTACGGGATTGATCCCTTTTATTCAGCTCAAAAAATGCAAAAGGTTGTTTCTTGTTCCCCCAGTTCGAAGACCATGCTTTAATCCACAGCTATGAATTTTCGAGACGAACTAAACGAAGAGCAGTACGCCGCCGTCACCGCACCCGACGGACCGGCGCTGGTGATTGCCGCCGCAGGAACCGGCAAAACCCGCACCTTGGTCTACCGCCTCGCATGGCTGGTCAACGAGCACGGCCTCGACCCACGCAACATGCTGCTGCTCACCTTCACTAATAAAGCCGCGCGCGAAATGCTCGACCGCGCGGAAGCACTGATTAAACGCCCCTTCAAAAGCAGTTACAGCGGAACTTTTCATAGCTTCGCAAACCGCATCCTCCGCTCTCACGCCCCCAGCATCGGCTTTGGCTGCGACTTCACCATCCTCGACAGCGACGACTCCAAAAAGCTGCTGCGCTCCTGCGCCGACGATCTGAAGATGGATAAAAAGCATTTCCCGAAGCCGCAGGTTCTCCAGAGCATGTTCGGCGTCATCAGCGGGCAGATGGGTGATCTGGCTGACGGACTGGCGGAACGCTTCGAACACACCGAGGTAGACTTCGAAGACGTCATCCGGGTGCACGACCTCTACCAGAAGCGCAAAAAAGATCAGAACGCGATGGATTTTGACGACTTACTGATCAACGCCCTCAAGTTGCTTGACCGCGACGAACGAATCCTGTCGTTCTATCAGGAGGAGTTCCGTTACATCCTCGTCGACGAGTATCAGGACACCAACGCCATTCAGGCGCGACTGGTCAGCCTCCTCGCCAAAGTGCACCAGAACATTATGGTGGTCGGCGACGACTTCCAAAGCATCTATTCGTGGCGCGGAGCGGACTACCGAAACTTCCTCGACTTCGAACGCCACTACCCCGGCACGCGCGAATTTAAACTGCAGATCAACTATCGCTCCACACCCGAAATCCTCGAAGTTGCCAACGCAGCCATCGCCGGCAATCCCGAGCAGTTCCAGAAGGAACTGAAAGCCGTCCGCGACGAAGGACCCACTCCGGTTCTGGCCACCCTGCGTGATGGCGGTGCGCAAGCGCGCTACATCATTGAAAAGGCTCAAGAGCTGAAACGCACAGGCATTGCCTTTTCCGATATGTGCGTGCTCTACCGCGCCCACTTTCACGCCATGGAATTGCAAATGGAATTGGCGCGCGCGTCCATGCCCTACGTGGTCACCTCCGGCGTGCGTTTCTTTGAACAGGCGCACATCAAAGATGTCTGCACCATTCTGCGCATCCTCGTGAACCCCAGCGACGAACTGGCCTTCACCCGTCTGCTCGAATTATTTCCAAAGGTTGGCGCAAAAACCTCACTCAAAATTTTCCGCAACCTTGGCGGGCGGGTGAACCTGCAGCGCAAAGAGGTCTGCATGCAGGTCGAAGCCGCCCTGCCCGCCGCCGCACGTGACGAGTGGAAAAAAATTGAACCGGTCTTCCTCGCCTACCACGTAGAAAACCTCGACGCCGACCCCGGCGAAATCGTCTACCGCTTCAATAAGGCGTTCTACAACGAATTCATGGTCGAAAATTTTGATAATTCCAAGTACCGCGCCGAGGACATTGACGGACTGATCGACTTCACCACCAGATTTGAATCCACCGAAGCGTTCCTTAGTGAAATCGCCCTGCTCTCCAACCTCGATGCCGAAGGCAACACACGCACCGAGACCGAACCGGCCGACGCCTTCCGCCTCAGCACGATCCATCAGGCCAAAGGGCTGGAATACAAAGTAATTTTTGTCCTCTTCCTGTGCGAAAGCATGTTCCCGAGCACCAAAGCGATGGAGGAAGCCGGCGACTCCGAAGAGCGGCGCCTTTTCTACGTCGCCGTCACCCGCGCCGAAGACCACCTTTTCCTGTGCAACCCCGAGGTACGGCGTCAACGCGACGGCGGAATCATCTTTCTCGATCCCTCCCGCTTCATCAACGAAATCCCGCCGCACCTCTTGCGAAAAGACAGCGGCCACGTTCCTGCAACGGGTTCCTACACCACATCACGGTCACCATCTTGGCAGAAAACGCCTCCACGAAATCAGCAAAAAAAATCATCAGCATTTAAAAACACCCTAAATACGGCAAGTGCAGTTCAAACCCATCTACAACCATTTGAGGAAAAAGAGGTTGAAGTATCATTGGAGGAGTCTCTTTCTAACGTTACGTTTTCAGAAGGAATTGCAACGATAGAGGTTCTACTCAACAAAACTGACTTGCCAGGATTTTGCGGCTATAAGCATCAGGAAATAACCCTTCTCGACTCAAGTTTTCATGAGTCACTCAATGGCCTGCCGCAATGCAAAAAAACAGCTAAAAACACGGTGGAATTCTCTCTAAAAATCAACGTTCGCTACAGCCAATCTAAAGTTCACCAAGCAACCCTTTCAGAAAGCAACCTGCCTGAGGTGATAGGTGCTTTTATAAAGTAGAGTAAATCTGGAGTTACGTATTTCCGCCTTGCAGAGAATGATGCGTCGTTTAACAGAAACTTCGGATTATCCTAAAGGTGACGATCAAGCTGCTTGAAGATTCAGCCCACGAGGCGGTCGTATTCGGCGTGGGTTCCGATCCAGAACCAGATCAACGCGCCGTCTTACTGCACCGCTAACAATCAGGACAGGTACATTTCCAAACATTGAAAAATTTGACGGGTTTCGTTATCATTATTTTTTCCAATGTTTAGAAAGGTTGTCTTGCGGGAACTTGACTCCAGTTGCAAGATGCCCCGGTAAGAGCAACTGGTGATTAATTTTCTATGGAGTAACTGCTTATGCTGGCAAAAGTGTTTTCGGGTGCGGTGTACGGAGTGGATGCCTACACAGTGGAAATCGAGGTCAACAGCGGCCACGGTGAACCGAAAACATTAATCGTCGGCCTGCCCGACGCGGCGGTAAAGGAAAGCGAACACCGCGTCAACACCGCCCTGCTCAATTCCGGCTTCCGGCCACCCAAAGGACGCATCACTATCAATTTGGCCCCGGCCGACATCAAAAAAGAAGGGCCGAGTTTCGACCTGCCCATTGCACTCGGCATGCTGGCAGCGGAAAACGACATCCAGCCCGACCTGCTCAGCCGCGCCTGCATCATCGGCGAACTGGCGCTCTCGGGCGCGGTGCGCAAAGTGCGCGGCGTGCTGCCGATCACACTGGCGGCACGCGCTGCGGGCCGCAAGGCAATCATTGTGCCGTCGGAAAATGCCGAAGAAGCGGCAGTCGTTACCGGCATTAAGGTGTTTCCGGTGAAAAACCTGCGCGAAGCGGCCGACTTTCTAAATCTGAACCTGACGCTCCAGCCTCACGAAGTCGATCTGGCCAAGACGTTCAGTGCGCATAATCAATACCTTGCCGATTTCGAAGATGTGAAGGGTCAGGAATATGCCAAACGCGCCATCGAGGTTGCCGTAGCCGGCGGACACAACATTCTAATGATCGGCTCACCGGGGACCGGCAAGACGATGCTGGCCAAACGGATCCCGTCGTTGCTGCCGCCGATGTCGCTGGAAGAAGCGCTCGAGACCACAAAAATTCACAGTATCGCAGGAAAGATGGGTGCACACGAATCGCTGATTGCCACGCGGCCGTTTCATGCTCCGCACCACACCGTTTCAAATGCCGGGCTACTTGGCGGCGGCACACACCCGATGCCCGGATCGGTGAGTCTGGCACACAACGGAGTACTGTTCCTCGACGAGTTACCAGAGTTCAACCGCAACGTACTCGAAGTACTGCGCCAGCCGCTCGAAGACGGCGAAGTAACCATTGCCCGCGCCGCGGCCAGCGTCACCTTCCCCTGCCGCTTCATGCTCGTCGCCGCCATGAACCCGACCCCGGACGGCTACTTCCCCGATGACCCGCGTTCGACCTCCAGCCCGCGGCAGATTCAGAACTATCAGAACAAAATATCCGGCCCGCTGCTCGACCGCATCGATATTCACATCGAAGTTCCGTCAGTCGATTATCAAAAACTGGCCGGGCTCGAAAATGGCGAACCATCCGCCAGTATCCGCAAACGAATTATCGCCGCGCGCGAAATCCAGCAGGAACGCTACGCCAAAGATAAGCACATCCATTGCAACGCGGACATGGAACCGAAGCACACACGCAAATACTGTCATCCGTCCGATGACGCCGCACAGTTACTGAAAGCCGCCGTAGCAGAGATGAACTTCAGCGCACGCGCCTATGACCGAATTCTAAAAGTTGCGCGCACGATTGCCGATCTCGCCGGCACTGAACAAATCAGCACGGCCCACATCGCCGAAGCCATTCAGTACCGCACACTCGACCGCTCCCGTTGATCGTTTCCAATGCCTGGAGCTTTTCGTCTTATTTTTTCCAAGGGTTGGAAAAATACAGCCCCGCCGCGCTCAAAAAACTGGCATCCTCCCCGCGGTTCTCGTATCTTGCAGGGCTTTATGAGCAACGACCCAAACGACACAGAAAAGAACTCCATCGCCCTCGACGGAAACCGCGCGTTTTCATCGAAAGCGATTCGATCGCTGATGTCCAGAATCGGCGACGGGCTGATGTCGGTCGCTGGCTACGAACTCGTTGATGTCGAGGAAGACGACGAACCGGACGATGATCCGCAGGACCGGGCAACCCAGCATCGGGAAGAAGCCCGCGAGGCGCAACTTGCGGCTTGGCGAACCGAAACGCTGGACGCCGCCGAAACGCGCAAAACGGAACAAGCCCAGTTTCAAGCGCAACGCGTACAATGCATCGCTAAAACCCGCAAACTGGCCGCCAAACTGCGCGAGCATCTCGAACAAACCGCCACCGAACCCGCCCCCATCGAAGACATCTCTGCCGTCGCCGCCCTCGAGATTGAGGCCCCAGCCCCGCAACCGCCACCGGTCGAAGAAGACCCCGACTACGGCACCGACCTGGTCGATCAGAAAGAGTACAGGCTCCCCGGCACGAACCTATTTGACGATGCCAAAGACGAGCAAATCATCTTCATCGATCCCGACGAACTCGAACGGCAGAAGCAGATTGTTCAGGATACCCTCGACGACTTTTCCGTAGATGCGATTGTCTGGGACGCCATCGTCGGGCCGCGCGTCACTCAGTTGCGCATCAAGCCCGGTTACGGCGTGCGGGTCGAGGCCATCAAATCGCTTGCCAACGACCTCGCACGAACTCTTTCGGCCGAGAGCATTCGAATCCAATCCCCCATTCCCGGCAAACCCTACGTGGGGATCGAAATTGCAAACGGCAACACCGCGCCACTTGGTATGGGCATCACCTTGCGTTCCAAGGATTGGAAAAACACCGACGTGGCCATTCCGCTACTGCTGGGCATGGAGCTCGGCGGAGCGCTCTGCATTGCCGATCTCGCCACCGCGCCGCACCTGCTGATTGCCGGAGCGACCGGTAGCGGAAAATCCGTCTGCATGAACACCATCATCATCAGCCTGATCTCACGCTTCAGCCCCGACGAACTCGAACTGATTCTCGTCGACCCCAAGCGGGTTGAATTCAGTGCCTACGAAAATCTGCCCCACCTCGTGCGCCCGGTGATCACGGAGCCGACGCTGGTCGTCCCCGCCTTGCAGTGGGTGGTGCGCGAAATGGAAAAACGCTATAAAACGATGGCACCGGCGCGCGTGCGCAACATTGCCGGCTACAACGAAAAGATGGAGCAGCTCGGCAAAAAGAAAATGCCCTATCTGGTCGTCATCATCGATGAGCTCGCGGACATCATGCTCACGTCCGGAGTCGATGCGGAAATTTCGCTGGCGCGCATCGCCCAACTCTCGCGTGCTGTCGGAATCCACACCATCATCGCCACCCAGCGCCCGAGCGTGAACGTAATCACCGGAATGATCAAAGCGAACTTCCCGACCCGCATCGCCTTCAAGGTCGCCTCACAAATCGACTCGCGCACCATCATCGACGGACGCGGCGCCGAAGTACTGCGCGGACAGGGCGATATGCTCTTCTGCCCGCCCGGCATCGGCCTGCAGCAGCGCGTCCAGGGCGCATGGGTCAACGACGATGAAATCGCCCGCGTCGTCGCGTACTGCGCCGACCAGCGCGAACAGCACTTTAAAACCTCAATCACCGACCTCGCCCCGTGCAAGGCCGACGAAAACCCCGCCCTGCGTGCCGCCAACGATGCCGACCCGCTCTTCGACGATGCGGTCGAAATTATCCTGCGCGACCAACGCGCCTCGACCAGCTATCTCCAACGTTGTCTGCGCGTCGGCTACAACCGCGCCGCCAACCTCATCGAAGAAATGGAAGCCAAAGGCATTGTCGGCCCGCAGATCGGAAGCCACCCTCGCGAAATACTCATTGAGCACCGTTAATCATGCCAGCAGACGTACAACTTGAAGAACTGCTTGAGACCATTCGCGAGAAGGGTCCCGAAAAGGTAGCGCAGCAATACAAGCACAACCTGCTGCCCAGCCGCATGTTGATCGAGCTCTACAGCGATTACCCAGAGCTCGATGTGCTGCGTTTTCTTGCGCTCTATCCGACTGTGCCCAGCCAGGTGCTCGAAGACCTGACCGACTCCTGCCTCGACCCCGCCGTACAGGCCGCTGCCGCCACCAACCCTCGCTGCAGCCAACTAATGCTCGTACGCATGGCACAGCGCGGCGGAACCGCCGTCCGCAAGGTCCTTGCAGCCAATCGGTTTCACTCGCCAAAACTCACCGGCGACCTGTTGCGCGACCCCGCCCTGCACGTCAGGACGGCCTTGGCAAAAAATTCAGCCATTCAGCACAACTACCAGACCATGCTCGTCGCCGACGAAGCCCCCGCCGTACGCGCCGCCCTCGCCACCGTCGCGAAATTACCCGAAGAAATTCTGCACACCCTTTCTGACGATGCCAGCGCCGTCGTGCGCGCCGTCGTTTTCGCTCAAAGCAAAGCCTCCCCGGAACTGCTCACCCACTGGGCGCAAACCGAATCCACCGAAATTCAGCGACTGCTGCTGAATCGCAAAAAACTGCCCCCGGCCGCACAGCAGATTCTAAGCGGCAGTAGCGACCCCGCCGTTCAGGAAGCCATCGACCCCATCATGGCCCCGGCGCCCCACACACTGCTCGCCCGCGCTGAATCCGACCTCGAAGCGGTTCGATTACGCACCGCGAAATGCGAAGACCTGCCGGAGGAAATCCAGCATGTTCTCGCCAGCGACCCGCTCACAGAGGTCCGCGTTGCACTGGCATCGAACCCCGCGATCACGCCGGAAATCGCCCTGTGCATTGCCACCTCGCTCGACCGCTCCGCCAGCCTTGCGCTCGCAAAAAACCCGAACCTCCCGCCGGAGGCTTCGCTGGAGCTTTGCCACCACGAACTCGACGAGGTGCGCCTGCGAATGGCCTACCGCGATGACCTGACCGTTGAGCATGTCGATATTCTCGTCAATCAGCACGACGACCTGAATCTGATCGGGCACCTCGCCTTGCGCGGCGTCATCTATACCGGAACCAGCCGCGAACGCGCGGAACAGATTTTAGAACAAAAAGCGCCCTCGTTCCGACGCTTCGCCGCCGGCTCGCAGCACCTCTCCGCCACGCAAAAACGCACACTCAGCGCCGACCCCGCCGCAACGGTCCGCCTCGCGCTTTGCGCCAACGACTCGCTCACCGAACAAGAACTGACCGTCCTCACCTCGGACTGGAACCCCGACGTATCTACGGCGGCTAAAAACAATTTAATCCATCGAACCGAGCGCGAAGAAACCGCGCCCGTTCCGGAGGATGAACCCAAAAAAGAAAGCACCGGACTCGTCTCACAACTCGTCCGATTCTTTAAAGACGAAAAGAAAGATCAGAACAATGGCT
>Ga0307990_1003167_pt1 | contig 12725 bp, 10 predicted proteins | sample EllFjometagen129_FD_203168 | JGI IMG/M metagenome (GOLD analysis project Ga0307990, IMG submission 203168) | Marine microbial communities from Ellis Fjord, Antarctic Ocean - #129 | ecosystem: Environmental > Aquatic > Marine > Unclassified | place: Southern Ocean | collected 2014-10-08
CGGAACGTGTCAACGATAATGAGACACCGTTTTTCATAGTTTAGAGTACACTGTTCTGGTTCTCCGTTTTCGGCGGATTGATCCATACGGCTTCCGGCAATTTCATAGGTTTCGGAATTTTGTTCACGAATCGCTCGGGATGTTTTTCAAAAGCCTCCAACAATACAATCTCTCTTTGTTTGGTCGTTTTCTCCGCGCGTCCATAATGGACGGTCTCTGGGGTGAGCATGGCAATGCCGCTGTGGCGGTGTTCGTTGTTGTACCAGCCGAAAAACATCCGGCAAAAGCTCCGCGCGTCTTCGATCGATCCGAATCGTTTCGGAAATTCCGGGCGGTATTTCATCGTCTTGAACTGGCTTTCCGAAAAAGGATTGTCGTTTGACACATGCGGCCTAGAGTGCGTCTTCGTCACGCCCATATCCGACAACAGCAGCGCGACCGGTTTGGATTTCATCGATGTTCCCCGGTCCGCGTGAATGGTGAGCCGCCCTTGTTCGATGTTCTGTTTGGCGCAAGTTTGGGCGATCAGGGTTTTTGCCAGACTTGCGCTTTCGCGATATGCGATCATCCACCCCACAGTGTATCGGCTGAAAATATCGAGAATCACATAGAGGTGATAGTAGGTCCATTTCACCGGCCCTTTGAGCTTGGTGATGTCCCAGCTCCAGACTTGGTTTGGCGCGGTCGCCAAAAGTTCCGGCTTCGCATAATTGGGATGGCGGCGCTGATTCCGGCGTTCGCAAACTTCTTTTTCCGATTCCATAATGCGATACATCGTGCGCGTGCAGCAATGATATTCCCCTTTGTCCAATAGGGTCGCGACGATTTCAGCAGGAGCTTTGTCGATGTATTCCGGCGCGTGAAGGATGTCCAAAACATCCCGACGCTCATCATCGTCCAGCGCTCTTTTCGGTTTCGGACGATCACGGCAAAGCGCGGGAGAAAGACGGCGGTAAAAGCTTGCGCGAGGCAGCGACAGAGCGTCGCAGGCCGGCGCAACGCCGATGGAGAATCCGCGTTCATGCACCGCTTGCATTAGGCGCTCCCGTCGTCGTCCGGCAGGTTCAGGGGGATGTCCAGGAGCGCGGCAACTTTTTTTTGGAAGTCGATCACCATTTCGGCCTTCGCCAGCTTCTTTTCCAGCTTGGCGTTCTCGCGACGCAATTGATCGTTCTCTTTTTTCAACATCGGGGACGCTTCGGGTTTGGGTCCGCGCTTTTTGCCGGTCAGGCCATGCAGAGCGCCCTGATCCCGCAGTTGTCGCCACTTTCCCATATGGGAGGAGTACAGCCCTTCCCGCCGCAGTAAAGCGCCGATTTGGCCTGGTTCGGCACAACGGTCGGCCTCCTGCACGACGGCCAGCTTATAAGCGGCGGTGAAGCGACGGCGCTCGGGGCGCTCCGAGACTTCCGAGGAGGGGGGTGCGGGCAGCGCGTCGTTTTTGGGGGCTCCGCTCCGTTCCGGCTCGCTTCGCTCGCCTTCACTGCGCTGCGCCCCAAAAAACGTTTCGTCGCCGCTTTGCCGTTGCTTGTTCATTCGAGTTCTCCTTCACGCCCTCGAATTATACACTAAATTTAACAGTACAATTTGTCTCACTCTTATTGGCACAGAGGGCTGCGCTCAGGCTCGCTTCGCTCGCCTCCACGTCGCTGCGCACCCAAAAACGTTTCGTCGCCGCTTTGCCGTTGCTTGTTCATTCGAGCCACGTAAACCCCCAATAAATTGGGGGCCTATTTTCGCATTGTCCCTACGGGACCCCCTCGGCGATGTCAAAAATTCCTGCACATCCATTGAATGGTTAACCGGAATTTTCCTTAACTTAGCACCATTCATGCCAGTCACAAAAATTTTTGATTAACCACGAAACACACGGAATACACTGAGAAAATAATTTATCCGTGTATTCTGTGTGTTCCGTGGTAGAAATGTATTTCCGATAACTTTTTAGGGAGCCAATCGCTCTACAAGAGATTGCGCCGCGGCAAGATCGCTTTGCTCAGCCCAGGGATATCCGGTTAAAATCTTCAGGGATTCCTCAGCGGCTTTAAGCGCCGCATCTCCCCTACCCATAGCCTGATAACATTCGGCAAGATAGCGCAGTGTCCGCGCGGTCTTCGGGGAGATTTTCGGAAAAACTTCGCGCCCTACCTGCAGCGCCAATTCGAGGTTTGGCAAAGCTTCATCGTAGCTCCCAACTTCCATCAGAGCGCGCCCCAGCGATTGCCTTGCTTGCACGACCCAAAGGTCATTGCCGAGTAATACTCCATCATAAATCGCCAGCGCCTCGGCAAATAAAGCAAAGGCCTCATCCCGGCGACCGAGCTTGAGATATAAGTCGCCCAAACTCTTTTTCGCGCGCGCAATGAAACGGTCGTCGGCGCGTAGCGAACCCTTGAGATAATCAATGTAATCAAGCCAGTCCTTTACCGCCGCATCGGATTGCCTCATCGCCTCGTGCGCCTCGGCCAGCTTGACCACGTTCAAAAAGACGCCGCCGGAGTCGGGGCCTTCCTTCATTTTTTCGTATTCCAAAGCCTCCACGTATAGGGGAATCGCTTCCAAATAATTACCCGATTTCGCGACCACAACGCCAAGGGTGTATCGGGTTTCTGCGATGTCGGCAGCGTCGGCATTTTTATCCGCCAGATACAAGGCAAGGGCCTGGCGCAGTTCGCTTGCCGCCGCCGACCAGTCTTTTTTATGGAAATAGAAAAAAGCCTTGTTGAAACGCCCTGCCCCAGCTACGCATTCGTGCGCGAAACCCGCATCCAAATCTTCCATATAATCGCGCCAAATCTCCGGATACCACCTTTGAAACTCGACTCTTTTCGTTGCGGCTTTTTCGCAGTCGCCAGCCAGCAACAGGCAGTAGATAATCTGAAAGGCGGCCACTTCGTGGAATTGATTCGGACCGACTTTGCCCATGCGCAGCAACTCGTAATGCTTAATCGCCTCGTCGAAGCGATAGAGCTTCTGGTAGGCCTGCGCGGTGTACCAGTGGACCAGGATCGTCCAGTCCGATGGGGATTTTTCGTTAAGAATTTTCCCGGCTAACTCAATGGTCCACAGATAGTCCCGATCGTCGAAAGCCTTGATGACCTGCTGCGTGGGACCCGATGCCGCCATCGTCTGTTTGAGCATTTCCTTGATGCACGCGTCGCATTTCTTTTTCACCGCCTTATAATCCTCACCGACGGATTCTTTCATGGCTTTTTTATAACCTCGCCCCGAGAAAAGCACGTGAACGAACTTGTCGAGAGCCGCCTTGCCATAGATCTTTTCAAAACAGCGCATGCTTTGACGGTTTCTGTGATAATCGCGACTCCACGCATCCGCCCATATCGCTTTATCATCAAACTGCTCGGGGATATCGTTCAGAATGTCCACAAAACGCAAATGGGCCTCGCCGGTCATGTAATATCCGATGCCTTCACGCAATTCATGTGGAGTTTTTTGGTAATCGTCAAAGCTGTATCTGGTATCCAATGCGGCATGGAGCATCTCGTGCACCAGTAACGTTTTAAGATCCATTTTCCCAGTTAATATGGCCTGACCAATGATGGTGATGCTCTGGGCCTTTTTTCGAATCGAAGTTCGATACACCATATTGAAACCCCGCACCTCGGTCTCAAAAGGATGCGTATCGCTGATAGCAATGTAAAATGTCTTGAAAATACGGCGAATGCTTTCATCGCCGGTGATTCTCACAACATCATCAAGAGCTTCAGGATACAGGCGTGTGATTTCCGATTTGAGATGCGAAAGCTCCGGCGGCGTCATCAGCGACGAAAACTCGGGCGTGCTGATAACAAGACCCTTTGGCCCTGCCTGCGCGACTACCGCGACGCACGCGATTCCAATAATGACGAACGCGATGATTTTTTTCATGACGCTACCCCCGACATTTCCTATTTTGAGAATACTAACAGCTACCAGAGTAAATCGGAAGCGCCCTGGTAGATACGTTTTTAAATTGTCGGTTTCTCTAACTTAAAGCTATAAATCGACGCGAAAACAACTCATCAATCAAGAAAGATATCCGCGACGACGCCCAGGTGATCCGATAAATCGGATAGATGCTCATCGTACAGCACGCGGCCCTGCACGCCCGGAAGGCCTCGAAAAAATATCCAATCGAGGCGCATGGGCGGGATCGGATCATCCGCAGGGTGTGTCCAGGTTTCCTGGTGAGGCGCATCGGCGAGGGCGTCAGCGTAGCCGTAATCGAAAACCAGGTTGATGGAAGGCTCGGTCCGTAGGAGATAATAAACGCCGGTGTTCAGGTCGCCGCCCCAGACGCTCGCGCCGACGAAGGGCTCCAGAAAATCCAGCGTAGTCTGCGTTTGTTCCTGGTGCGCGGTGAAGTATCGCCACACGCCGCTGAGGAAATGCGTGGAACATAGCTGAACAGGCGTATCGCCGACCATGATTTCGGCGCGAATGGACATGCGGCCCCCAAGGCGAAGTTCGCTGTCGTCCTCCCACCAGCGCTCGAAATTCGGCAGGCGGCGCATGGCGGCCTCGCCGATGGGAAAGCGGGAGAGAATGGCGTTGCCGTGCTCGCCGCGCTCCTGGTTCAATTCCACAAACTCGACGCTGTACACGTAGTCCATGCTGAGCGCCTGAGCCAGTTCGCGGGTGATATTGCGGTAATCGGTCCGGGCGCAATGACGGTCAGCTTCCTGGATTAAAATAATGTCCGCTGCGACAAGCGTTGGATCGCTTTGAAATTGCGTGATGAACTCGTCGATAGAGTGTCCGCGCTCGATATTCCAATCCACGACGCGGATGGCATCGGGAACTTCCGTAACCGCCGCAGCGAAGCGTCCCCTTTCGATCAGGCAGTGGATGTTGACCGGGTCATCCAGTTCATCGGGATTCAGCTCCCACTCCTGGCACAGTGGAATCTCCGGGTCTTCCGTTTCGCCGACGGCGTCGTTGATGTCGTCGTTCAAATCATCGTCAAAGTCGTCATCTATGTCATCATTCAAATCGTCATCAAGGTCGTCATCTGTGTCATCGTTCAAATCATCATCCATGTCATCGTCGAGGTCATCGTCGAGGTCATAGTTGCCATCATCACCGGAGTCATCGTCATCGCCTGAGCAAGCGCATGCGAAGGCGATGGAAAGGATCACCGCGATTGCGCAAAAAAAGATCAGGAATTTTTCGGCGCTATTGATCGTTTCAGCCACAAATTAACTCCTCATCCGGCTCGCCTTAGAAAGGGGAATAGATTTCCTTTTTTTAAGTCGCCATCGCGTTGAAAATAACGTAAACGCACGGCAAGGCGCTGTGCGTATGACCGAAAGCGATTTTAGGATGACCTTTGAATTTTCTGCTCTTTGGAAAGGAAGTCCAAAACCGGGATTTAAGCCTTCAGCGCTTTTTCCAGATAGGCGGCGGTGTTGGGGTGTTCCGTTTTAAATTGCCGCCACTCGGCCTCGGTAATCTCCGCAGGCTCCTTGCCCGTGCTGCGCTTGATCTGCCGATAAGCCGCTTCGGCCAGGTCCCGGTTGACAAGGCTCGCGCCCAGGACCACGCCGGCCACTTCGCACACGCCGTTGATGAAATCGATTCCGAAGATCGATTCGATTCCGTGTTCTAATAACAGTCCGCCCAAAAAGCCGATTGTTCCACCGGCTGCTGTTTTCATTGCTTTTGACATGCTGCGCCTCCCATTGTTGATGCAGTCATCCGCATTTTACTCCAAAAGCCCCGTCGAATGCAAAATTATTGCAAATCCGGTTAGGTCCTGATTTTCTCGAAAGCCCCTTCCACGTCCTAAAAGAAAAACCAGATCGGGTCGATAATATTCATCAGGAAAATGCTGAAATCTTTGTCAATGGCCTGCTTTTCCGCACGAATGTACCAATAGCCGGTGGCTGCCTGGTAAAGGTATTTAAAATCGTAGGATGTGATGCTGCGTTCCCAACCTGATGAATAGGCGAGCGGGTAGCGATAATAAGGTTCCCGGCGGCGCATGGTCTGCAAAAATTCCTGCGTGATGGCCTGGGCCTGCGTGAAATGTTCCTGGGCCAGCGCCTCGCCCTCAGGCAATACTCCCAATTCGGCGCGTCGTCTGGCGAGTACGCCGTTGAGAAGGTTCAACACGTGGTCGGCCTTGGTCTTATTGACTTTAAAAGAATCGACCAACTCCTCGTACCAGGACAATGCGTTCTCGGGCACTTGACCGCGCACTGATTCCACTGTGGCCAGCAAATCCGCATAATCCTGCGCCATTTCTTCCATGCCATCCACTACGTCGGCCTCGAACTCGTCCAGAAAGTCCAAATCGCCTTGATACAACTCCTTATACGTGACCGGTATAGGGTGCGTTGAGGAACCAACGAGATAGCCGAGTTCATCCCAGGTGTCCTGCGCGGCCAGATATGAGGCAAGGTTTTCGCCGATGAGCATGTCTTCCTGGTTTAGAGTCAGGTCGATCAAAGCCTGTTTCAATGTCGGCCCGGCGCTTCCGAATATGTCCGTGAACTCGCCGATGATGTCCTGCCAGTCGATATCCGAATCCCAGGTCGATTTGGCAACCACGATATCGCTCAACCAGTAACCCCACTCATGGCCTGATGTGAATGTCACATGTCCGTCCAGGCTCTTGTCCGCCAGCAGCCGAATGTCCTTCCAGCGATTAAACAGGTACACGGGCAGAAATAGAGGAACATCGATATCGAATGAGCACCAATAGGCCGTTTCCGGATAGTAATAGACTTTTCGGTCAGTCTGCGCGATTTGAAGCGTCCATTCCAGCAGTTCGCTGAAATCCTCGTTGTCATAGGCTGGCGCGGGTCCTTCCAGATCGTAATACATTACCGTATGGGGATAGGCGGCAATGCGAATGTCGGCCTCCTGCACGATATAGTTAAAGTTGATGTCGCCGTAGTTCGGGGCGGTCTGGCCCGAGGAGCAGTGAATTTTCACAGAGGAATCCGTAGCCGGGTAATTTTCCGCAAGGTACAGGGCGGTGTTGTTCATCCACGCCATCTGGTCCGTATCTTTAACCGGTGTAAATTCCGTGCTGCCCATCTCGAAATGAATGTGATCCCAGGGCGCCTGCATGATTTTGTCCAGCCCCTCTTCCATAATCTCCTTTTGGACTCCGGCAAACTGCGTGGGCATCAGCTTCCATGCTTTCTGTTGCTGAAAAACCCAGGAGATGACCACGCCGGCATCCACAAGGCGGTCGTGCGAGTAGTCGATAAGTTCCTGATAATAACCCACCATGGAATCGTAATCCACTGTACGCATCAACTCGAACTGCCAGAAATTCTGCTTGTTGCGCACCAGCCAGTCGATCATGTTTTTCGCCCACCGCTCATTTTGCGGCGTATCCTTCATGAGGATTTCCGCCATCTCGATGGGATGCATGGTGTGAAAATGAAACCCCCGCCGATCCCAGTCGGGGGATTCATAAATATCCAGATCCATGGACCATTCAATGTCGTCGTAGGACGGCGTATAAGTCTGCTCGGGGTGATAAAAACGGAATCCAAACTTTTCCAGAAGGTCGTAAAGGCCGTATTGCATGCCCCGTGCGTCGGCTCCGACGATAATGTAAGCTTGTGCCCCATTGATTTTTGCATCTCGTATCCTGAAAGATTCCGCAGGCATTTCGCTCAAATCCACATCCTCAAACACAATAGCGGATAGGGTCTCGTCGGCGATGATGATATTCAGCGTCGATGTTCCGGCATTGATGCTTCCATTAACCGTGGTTTCGATCTCGGGAATTCGGCTGAGAAGTTCACCGGCGTCCTCCGTGGCCGCCCGCAACGCATTCGGCGAATTGATCGGCCTTACAATGACCACGGAATCGATTTTGGATACTGCGTCATCATCGTCATCGTCAGTTTCCACGAGGACAGTATCGTCATCGTCATCACCGCCGCAGGCCGCCATGCCGCCGGCAGCAATTATTGATATCGCCAAAAAGACAAAGGAAAACTTTTTCATAATGTTCCTTTAAGATCCTTTCCTCGAAGTTCTATTAGGTTCCGCCTACAGCGCGCCATAGCATGGCTATAACAAGATAATGCTGGAGTATACAAGGTCGGATTGTTATAAGCTTCCTGAAACAACATCGCCGCGCCGGATATCAAATCGCTCGGCGGCGCTAGCGTTGCGCACGGCCAGCTCATAAAATCCGCCGCTGCCCACGAGCCACAGCGCGGCATCCTCCTTGACCCGGCAATACGTTTCCAGAATCGGCAGGTCCTTTGGCGCATCCCTGCCATGAACAAAAAGGCTTTTTGTCCTTTTCACGAAATCCTCCGGCCGAAGGTTCGTAATAACATTGCCGAAGCGATCGATATGCGTCACGCGTCCTTCGACGCGTTCACCGCTGATAGTCTTTGTCCATTCATCAAGTCTTGCGGGATCGCGCAAAGGCGCTGCCAGATTCGCCGGATTCTCTCCTGCGGCGATTCGCGCGGCGGCGGGCGCGAATAGGTCGCGGCCATGGAATGTTGCGGATGATCCCTGCGGCGCAATAAGCTCATATGCTTCCTCGACACCATCGAGAAAGGGGGAAAACAGGCCGTTGTCCGGTCCGATGAAGATATGCCCCAGGGCGCAAAGGATAATCCCGCGACGTCTTCCGCCAACGCCTGGATCAACAACGCCAACATGGATTGTACTTTCAGGAAAGCGAGGCGCGACTGCGGAGATGACCCAAGCGCCGGCCCGCACATCTTGCGGAGCAATATCATGAGTTATGTCGGTTATGTGGGCATTAGGACATATTGAAAGGATGACGCCCTTCATCTGGGCCACGTACCCGTCAACCGTTCCGAAGTCCGTGCAAAGCGTGATGAGTGGCGTTGTCACTTCCAGATGAATTCGGTCTTGAAGTTGGTGATGGCGGACTCGTGCGTCGTAACGACGGAAAATTTTCCCTTTTGACATTGGCCGAGTTCCAGAGGCTCGACATAGGTGGATTCGGCCTTGATAAACTGATCTTTCGCGTCAAAAAAGCTGATTTTCACTTTCACGTATGAAATCGACTGGCTGTACCCGTTGGCGACCGATCCAACCACGTAGATGTTGCCGTCTTTGACGTAGTAGTTCGTCTCCTGCGACTCAGGATCGCTGTTTTTGCACTTTGGTTTGGAGGTATTATTTGCCGTGTCCTTGTCCGGCAGGAACATGCCTTTCAGAGAGGTTTTTCTAAAAGGTTTAGGGATCGAGTTGTAATTTGATGTAAAATGAACTTTTCCCTCAGCGTCCGTCCACATGAATAAAACGACGCTATCGGCCGCTACGACCGGAATCATCGCCGTCAGCAAAATCACGCATATGAGGAAACAGGCACGCCTCTTCAATGTAAACATCCAATCAAATTCGTCTTTCGCTCACCGATATTTACTGCGGGTCAAGTTAGCAAAACCAAATTTCCTGTCAAGGAAGCAGCGGGGGCGACGGCATAATTTCGACAAAACCACGCCGGCGCCCAAACTCTGCGCCGATGCCTGCAAAAAAGCTCCAATACATACATGAGCTTGCCCGAATCCGCATGCTGAAACCTTGAAAGACGGGCGGTATTGCCAAAGCGTTTTGAATGGAGTAATAGCTTTTCCGGGTATGGTGTTCCGGCACACTAACCATGATTTTTTACAGCAAAAATTTGCAGAGCCCAAGGTTCAATGCCTGATCAAAAAGATTCCAGTGGAATCCAAAGGCTTGGGGTTTTAGGAATTGACAGGAAACTCCTTTGTCATATAGCGGTTGCAAAAAGAAAAATTAACTCAAAAAAACGGGGAGGGGTAACAGCGTGTCTGCCATGAGGATCAGCAAAGGACTGGACATCCCGATAAGCGGATGCATCGAGTCCACTACTATCGCCGACGGCCCCCCGGCGACAAGAGTCGCTCTTATGCCAAGGGACTATCCCGGCATCAAGGTTAAGACCCTTGTAAAAGAAGGCGATGCGGTGGGAAGAGGCCAACCCCTCTTTCTCGACCGCCGGGATGAAAACGTGTTTTATACGTCGCCGGCGAACGGAACCGTAGAGGCCATCAATCGGGGAGCGCGTCGAAAAATTCTGTCCATTGTCGTCAAGATCGGCGAAGAAGCCAACGCCGCTGTGTTCGACAAGCTCGATCCGGATTCCGCGAGCCGCGAACAGGTGAAAACCCTGCTGGCGAAATCCGGCCTTTGGCCTTCCATCAGAAGGCGCCCTTTCAACACGGTGGCGCACTTTGACGAAACTCCCCACTCCCTGTTCATCACAGCGATGGACACGAATCCACTGGCCGGGACCGCAAGGGATGTTCTCAAAGGCCGGGAAAAGGATTTTGTCGCCGGGATGAAGCTGCTTGCGAAGCTGCCGGACGGCCCAACCTACCTGTGCACGAGGGAGAATGAAGATTCCCCTGCTTTTGCGCAGGTGGAGGGAATTAAACAACAGGCCTTCGGCGGACCGCATCCGGTGGGCAACGTCGGCGTACACATTTACGCCCTGGACCCGGTAGGATCCGACAAATTCGTCTGGCATATCGGCTACCAGGACGTCGCCGCCGTCGGCGCATTGGCCCTAAGCGGCACGCTGCCTGAGGAAAGAGTCGTCGCTGTCGCCGGATCTGCGGCAAAACATCGCCGCCTGGTTCGTACGCGCCGGGGAGCCTGTCTCAGCGACATCCTCGCCGATTACGTCGCCAAAGAGCCGGCTCGCGTTATCTCCGGATCCGTCCTTTGGGGTAATACCTCCAAGCCGGAAACCCCGGAAGGCTATTTGGGTGCTTATAGCAACCAGATATCCATCATCGAAGATAAAAGCCCGCGAGAATTTCTAGGCTGGGCCTTGCCCGGAATGAAAAAATACTCATTGACAAATTCCGTTGTCGGAAAGTTTTTGCACAAGACCTTCGACTTCAACACCAATAATAACGGCGGCCTGCGCGCCATCGTTCCAATCGGCGTTTACGAAAAAGTCATGCCGATGGACATCATGCCGACTTTCCTGCTCAAAGCCCTGGCCGCGGACGACATTGAATCGGCCGAGAAGCTCGGGGCGTTGGAGTTGGCCGAGGAGGACATGGCGCTGATGGAATTTGTATGCCCCTCGAAGATTGCCGTGACGAGCCTTTTGAGAAAAATGCTCACACGCATGGAGAAGGAGGGTTAAATGAAGTTTTTTATTAAAATCCTCGAAGCTCAGGGAAAATATTTTGAGCCTGGTGGAAAACTGGAAAAATTCCACCCTCTCTATGAAGCCATCGACACCTTCATATTCACTCTGGACAAGCGCACCGATGGGGCTACCCACGTGCGCGACGCTGTGGACCTCAAGCGCGTCATGACCGTCGTGGTTCTCGCGCTGATGCCTTGCATACTGCTGGCGATTTATAATCACGGCTATCTGGCGCAGCAATTCCTCGTCGATAACGGCGGGCAGGCTCCCGGATGGGTCGGAGCGATTCTGGCCCTCGTCGGACTCCAGGCGGGAAGTTTCGGCGCCGTCGTCCTACACGGCCTGCTGCTTTTCCTCCCGCTTTATATCGTCACCATGACGGTCGGCGGCATTTGGGAAGTGGTTTTCGCCATTGTGCGCAAACACGAAATCAACGAGGGTTTTCTGGTCACCGGCCTGCTGTTCCCCCTGATTCTGCCGCCTTCGATTCCCTTGTGGCAGGTGGCTCTGGGCATCAGCTTCGGCGTAGTCATCGGCAAGGAAGTCTTCGGCGGGACCGGCTACAACGTGCTCAATCCGGCGCTGGTCGGACGTGCTTTCCTGTTTTTCGCTTACCCGGCGCAAATCTCCGGCAACGCCGTATGGGTAGCCGTGGATGGCTACACGGCAGCGACGCCCCTGGCCGAATTTGCGGCGATGGGCAAAGAACAGTTCAGTCATTTCCTTGACCACGGGTTGCAATCGGGTATCTCCTGGTTTGACGCCTTCCTGGGTTTCGTACCCGGATCGTTTGCGGAAACCTCCACGCTGGCGTGCCTGTTCGGAGCCATCATTCTGGTGGCCACCGGAGTCGGCAACTGGCGCATCATGGTTTCATCCTTCCTGGGGATGTTCTTCGTAGCGACTTTGTTCAACGTCCTGGGCTCTGATACCAATCCCGCTTTCGGGATAGGTTTCCACTGGCATCTGGTCCTCGGCGGTTTTGCTTTCGGCACCGTTTTCATGGCGACTGACCCGGTCAGCGCCGCGCAGACCGACGTTGGCCGATGGATATACGGAGCTATGATCGGCGCCCTGATCGTTTTGGTGCGCGTGGTGAATCCGGCGTATCCGGAAGGGACCATGCTCGCCATTCTGTTCGGAAACATCCTCGCGCCGATTATCGACTACTTCGTCGTTAAAAAGAACATCAAACGACGGGAGGCACGGCTTGCAGTACAGTAATAAATACACCATCGTCTTCACCGTGGCGGTGTGCCTTGTTTGCTCGGTGGCCGTATCGAGTCTGGCCGTTGCGCTCAAGGACCGTCAACAATCGAACGTGAAGTTGGAGCGACAAGTCAACATTCTGCGTGTGGCGGAACTGGTTGAACCCGGCGAGAATCCAAACGCTGCGGAAGCCGGCGAACTCTTCAAACAGATTGAAACCATCATCGTTGATCGCGTCACCGGAGAAATCGTAAACGACTTCCCCAATCCCCAGGCATACGATTCCATCAAAGCTGCCAAGGATCTGAATCTCAGCAAAACCGCGCCGCCCAATAGATCTCAGATTTCAAGGCTGCCGGACAAGCTCGTG
>Ga0307990_1003168_pt1 | contig 12724 bp, 11 predicted proteins | sample EllFjometagen129_FD_203168 | JGI IMG/M metagenome (GOLD analysis project Ga0307990, IMG submission 203168) | Marine microbial communities from Ellis Fjord, Antarctic Ocean - #129 | ecosystem: Environmental > Aquatic > Marine > Unclassified | place: Southern Ocean | collected 2014-10-08
ACCGGCATGTTGATCAAAACTCTTTATTACAAGCAGATCAAGGACTTCGGCAACGGGATCGTCCGTCCGGCGGTCCTGGAAACCGACAGCCCGCTGCACAAGGGCTACAAGTCCATCATGCTCTTTCTAAAAGTTGAGCCAAAGGAGTTAAAGGATGAAGCCTTTAGCTTGAACTTTATGCCAAGAGTGGAAGAACTTAGGCAATAAGAAAGAATTTGCGCTCCCTTTGATGACCAAACACGCAATCAATAACATCATTTCGGTTTTCATTCTCCTATTGTTGTTTGCATTTTCTTTTCCCGCGCAAGCTGAGGAATCGCAATACGATTTTGACATGTCTGAGTTTGAAAAAAAGCCTTACGAATTTGGCGGTCTGGCGGGATTGACGCCTGCCTTGATATTGCCTGACCAGGAGGCTGCTTCGTACAGATTGAAATATTTTCAGGATGGCGATCTTCCGAACCTTATGAATTTGCTGGATTTGGAGTTGATGCTGGAGGGAAGCTATCGATCCGGAAACGCCGCGCTAAAGGGTCGGGTGGACTCCTTTATGGATTACGACGGATTGGAATGGGACCACCGGATCGTCGTTCAGGAGGCATTTCTTTCGGTCCAGGACAGTCCGGCCTTCGTGGTCAACGCCGGGAAGAAAGTCATGAAGTGGGGGAAAGGCTATGCGTTCAACCCGGTGGCTTTTCTGGACCGACCCAAGGATCCTAATGACCCGGAACTAACTATGGAAGGCTTTTACGTAGCGCATTTCGATTTCATACGCTCGTTTCCAGGCGCCTTGGCCACGCTGGCTGTTACTCCGGTGTTCGTCCCGATCCTGGGAACGGCAAACGAGGAACTGGGCGACGAAAATGGCCCCAATGCAGCTCTGAAGCTCTACGTTCTTTTATGGGATACCGATATCGACCTGATGGGAATGGCTGGTGTGAGCGTTAAACCCCGATTTGGCCTGGATATCTCGCGCAATATCCTTCCGAACCTGGAAGTACATGGCGAGGGGGCTTTTCGTCACGACGAGGAAAAGGCATTGCTGACCTCGAGTGGCGAATTGAAAAATGAGAAGCACGATGTTGTGAGTTCGCTTGTGGGAGTGCGCTATCTGGCTCCAACCAATACGACCTTCATTATCGAGTATTATTTCAATCAATCAGGATACAGCAAGGAGCAAACGGAAACTTATTATTCTTTCGCGCAGGACGCTTATCAAATCTACGGTGAAAGCGAAAACGAAAACCCAATAAAAATGGCCGGCAAAGCATCGAAAAGCGGCTACGGTCGCCCATACCACATGCGTCACTACGCTTATGCGCGAATCACGCATCCAGAGCCGCTTGATATCGTTTATCTTTCCCTGGCTTTTACCGGCATGATCAACATCGACGACGGCAGCTTTTCGGCTTTTCCGGAAATGGGCTATGCGGGCGTGGAAAACTTCGAGTTTCGACTCAAAGCCGGCGCGACGTACGGTCCGCCCGAAAGCGAATTTGGCGAAAAGACATCTGATTTCAAAGCGGACCTACGGATGAGGTACTTTTTTTAATGTGACTTCTGAATTCTAGCTTCTGCAAGGGTTGTCGCTTTTTATTGTTTTGTGTTAACTGGGAAATGGTCTGAATTGTTTTCTTAAATCACTGTGGGGATTTTGATGATAAAGCAGCTGACTCCCGAACAAGTTCGCACGATGACCTTGAAAGAAAAGGACGAGTGGTGGCTTAAGAACGTCTATCGCGGGGACATGCCGCAGCTTACGGCGCGATCCGCGGCCACGGGTATGGTCCTGGGCGGCGTGCTGTCATTGACCAACCTCTACGTCGGTGCACACACCGGTTGGACTCTGGGCGTGGGCATCACCTCGGTCATCCTCTCCTACGGCCTGTGGAAGGCCTTCGCCGGATTGAATATCGGCAGCGAAATGACGATCCTGGAAAACAACGCCATGCAGTCCATCGCCACGGCGGCGGGCTATATGACGGCGCCGCTGATCTCCAGCCTGGCGGCCTACATGCTCGTCACCAACAAAATCATTCCCATGTGGCAATCGATGACATGGATGATGGCTCTGGGATTTTTGGGCGTTCTGTTCGCCTTCCCGCTCAAGAAGCGTTTCATCAACGAAGAGCAGCATCCTTTCCCGGAAGGCAAGGCCTGCGGCATCGTGATGGACGGCCTGCACAGCGACGACGCCAAAGAAGGGATGCTCAAAACGAAGCTCCTGATCATTTTCAGCGCCGCCTCAGCCTTTTGGAATCTCATTGCCAGCACCACCATCATGACCTCGCTGCACCTTGGATTCCTGAACATACCCGTCAAGCTTGCCGGGCTTCTCGACAAGTTTGTTTTTTCCTTCAAGCTCCTGGGCACCAAGATGTCGGACCTGACGATCAATCTCGATGTCGATATGGTCATGTACGCCGTCGGCGGACTGATCGGCATCCGTATCGGCATCTCGCTGATGATCGGCGCTGTGATCAACTTTGTCTTTCTGGCCCCAATTCTCATTGACCAAGGCATTATCGTTATTGAAGGAAGCGCCTTCAAGTCCATCACCATGTGGTCCCTGTGGGGCGGCGTGGCCATGATGACCACCGCCTCCCTGTTCAGTTTCTTTTCCAAGCCCAAGATGATCTTTTCCGCTTTCGCCGGCATGTTCGGCGGCAAGAAGACCGAGGATGTTTTACAGAACATTGAACTTCCCATGAAGGTTTTCGTCCTTGGCATCCCCATTGCGGGCCTGCTCGTCGTCGCTCTCGGGCACTGGTACTTCGACGTTGCCTGGTGGCTTGGTCTGATCGCCATTCCGCTGGTCTTCGTGTTCACGCTGATCGCAGTGAACTCGACGGCCCTGACGGCCATCACCCCCACCGGGGCTTTGGGCAAGCTCACGCAGTTGACCTACGCGGCTCTTGCGCCGGGCAACATATCACAACGAACCTGATGAGCGCCAGCATCACCGGCGAAGTGGCCGGACACGCCTCCAACCTGCTCATGGATATCAAACCCGGCTATATGCTCGGCGCCAAACCACGGCACCAGGCCATGGGGCACGTGCTCGGCATTATTGCGGGCGGTCTCGTATCGGTCCCGGTCTTTTATCTGGTTATGTTCAATTACGACATCGCCAATCTGACATCGGAAGCTTTGCCGATGCCCGCAGCGGTCATCTGGCGGGCGGTCGCCGAAGTACTGACAAAGGGCCTTTCCTTCCTGCACCCGACGGCCATCTGGGCCATGGCCATAGGCGCCCTCATCGGCATTCTCTTTGAAGTGCTCCGAACCGTCACCAAGGGCAAGTTTTTCATCTCCGGCGTGGGTATGGGTCTGGCTTTCGTGATTCCCTTCAACACATGCCTGTCGATGTTCCTGGGCGGTTTCTTTTTCTGGGCCGTGGATAAAATTGCGAAAAATGAAGAGGGATTCTGGAAAAAGATCGTGGGCAAAAACGTGGAGACGATCTGCGCGGGCATTATTGCCGGCGGCGCCCTCATGGGCATCGTCGTCATGCTCATATCGCAGCTAATAAAATAATCAATCCGACACTCATCAGGGGCAGGTCATCGGCCTGCCCTTTTTCTATGGACTGTCTTTAGCCTCGGCCTGAATGATCATTTCGCGGCGCATGGTCTTTTTAAAAAACCGCCTTTTTTTCTCCATCGATCCTATAGTTAATCGGGTGGGCGACGACAAAAAGAAAAAAGAGGGGATAGGCAAAGAATTTCAGAGTGGTGCTATCCAAAAAGCATAATAGGAATCCATAGCTAGTCGTGCCTGGAAAACTCATTTCAAGCCGCTGGGTTACTGCAAATCGCGGGATTACGATCTGAAATTTTCCAACCCAAGACTGCAATAAGCCGTATTTTGATGTTCCCAAGCAGGCGCAAAAAGAAATTGGCTAAGGCCGCCAACATCTTTCGGATATTGTAACCGGCTCCCGCCAGAATCGCGTTGATCCGGTCGCCTTCTTTTCCTTTGAGGTTTTGCTTTCGTAAATCACCGAGAATTGGGGATTATCAGTGCATTTCCTGGTGATTTCTATAGCACATAACAGCATCAATTGTCAAGCAATATCATGCACTTGTGTGCTTTTTCAGGGGCGACTAGTCAGACTCTTCCCGGACAGTTTATCTAGCGAAACAGTAAGGGAAGAGTCTAAATAATACTATTGACGAACCGGACCGGATGGAGTTATAGCGAAACTGTTTATTGTGTTCAGATTTCGGTGAAAAAAATCCTCTGAGGATAAACTTTGATCGCATTGTTTAAATTTCACAAAGGACATGACAAGCGAAGTCGTCGCCTGAGATTTATTGCCTTTTTTCACAGACATGTGAGAACTTTGGCATTTGGTGTCCTTTATGTATTTCTATTAATAATTTCAAGGCATTTCTTCACTGGCTTTAATATCAAAATGGCAATCTTTCTTTTACCCCTCGTCATATATATTTATAGTCTATTTCACTTTTCCGGCTGGCTTTTTCGAAATCAAGGTCGATTTTCTAAACCCCTCCAATATATTGCCACATTCTTATTCATCGAAGCCTCCATCCGCTTGATGATTTTTTTCCCGTTATTCAATATGATCCCGTCCTTTTCTGGAAAAACTATTCAACTTTCGGCTCACAAGTGAACGGATCATGCCTTCGTGGCCCGGATTACTTTTCAAACGGAACCGATGCATTTCGAATTTTGGCCTTGGGCTGTTCAACCACCTTCGGTTTTGGAGTAATGGATGGCTCCTGCTATCCAAGGCTACTTGAGCACAGATTAAAGAACCGGTTTCCTCAGAGACAAATTCAGGTCGTAAATGCTGGAGTTGCCGGATATAGCTCCTATCAAGGTTCAGTCTTCCTGCAAACACAAGGAAGCCGATTTCACCCCTCGATTGTTCTCTTTCTTTTTGGCGCCAACGACAATTGGACCTCTAGGACGAACCTCAGGGACATCGAACGACGAGCACCGGCGTCAAACCGGCTCAGATGGTTACTGCGCAAAACACCTTTTGCCGTAGTACAATGCCTTTTGTTTCTTTCGATCGACTGGGAAGGAGAAGGCGAAGGAAAAAGGGTTGAAATTAACGAGTTTCGCGCTAATCTTCATGCCGTTCATAACTGGTGCAATCAGAATAACAGCAAACTAATCCTGCTGACATATCCGATAAAAGACCAAGATTGCGATGTAATGGATTATAACCATGAGCTTTTACAGTATGCCTCGAACGAACACCTTCACTTTATAGACATAAACCGCGAGATTAGAAACATGGGCGATTCTGGGTACTTGGACGACCTGCATCCTTCCCGACTCGGCCATAAGAAAATCGCAGAATTGATCGGAGCTTTGATTGAGAAAGACCGCGAATATTTTGGTTTATAACTATTCTCGGAATATTTGATCACAGAGATTCGCAGAGTGTTGTAAACGCCAGTCGAAAAGTGCAACATATTGCGGTTGAAAAGTGGAGCACTCTGTCCTATGCATCAGTTACCAGGGCCAAAAGGAAATCACGGCTTTCAAACCGAGTATGGACATCGGATGCAATTTTCAATTATTTCGGCGTAGGAAAATTTCTTTCTGCTGTTCTGCGCCCCAAAAAACGATCCATCCTCGCTTTTTCGTTGCTTGTCCATTCGAGTTCTCCTTCACACCCTCGAATTATACACTAAATTCACCAATACAATTTGTCTCACTCTTATTGGCACAGAGGGGCGCGACATGACCTCAGTGCGTCTGCTGGACGGATTCTCCTGAGATCTTGACGATGCCCGCCAGAGTTTTCCGCAAAAAACGCATGGCCCAATAGAAGGGACGTCGTGGGATGAAGCTGGCGATGGCCTGTACTTTATGATTGTCGAAAATCAGAAACATCAGAGCACGCCACGGGAAGCGCTCCTTGTACACCAAATACCGAAAGCGTTGCTGAGCACGGCGAGCCTGCCGGTTTGAAAACTGCGGCATATCGTTTTGCGAATCCCGGTAAACCCGAAAGCCATACCAGATCGGCTTTAGCCATCCTTCTTTTTCTGAAAGCTCGTATAACTCGGTGCCGGGAAAAGGGCTGAACGTAAAGACCTTCGGACCAGTCCCGGTCCCCTGGCTCATGGCCACAACGCGGTGATGAATTCGCCGGTTCGCACGTACGGAGTCCATGATGGTCTCTTCGGTTTCGTATGGCAGTCCCACCATGTTTGTGATCGTCGGCGTAATGCCCAATTCCAGCATTCGGTCGGTCATCTGCGTCATCTTGTCCACGCTGACTTTTTTTCGCAAAACCTTTTCCCTGATGTGCGCGTTTCCCGAATCCAATCCCAACCAGATATTCGCGCATCCGGCATCGGCGAGCATTTTCAGCAGATCATCGTCGAGGCAGTCGGAACGGGTGAGAATCTCGAAAGGATACGAAAAGTTTTTCGGATACTCTTCGCACCATTGCATCGCCCACTGGCGATCCCAGGTGAAGGTGTCGTCCCGAAAATACAAATAAGAAAACTGGTACTTTTGGCTGAGTTGCTCGATATCGCCGAGCAGGTTGGGAACACTGCGATTGCGCGCATAGGTTCCTGTCCCTCGCGCCCTGAGTCGCGCGTTGCTGCAAAAGGTGCAGGACCACGGGCATCCCCGCCCCATGATGGTCGTCACGGTCTGGCTGTTGGTATCGATATTCTCCTGATAATCAATGATATCACGATCCATGTATGGCAGGCTGTCGTGATCTTCAATGAAGGCCACCTTGGGGCCTTGAATTATGACGCCGTCTTTATGATACCACCAGCCGGGAATCCCTTCGGGACCTCGTCCCACGGATCGCGCTTTCAAAAATTCCTCAAAAGCTATTTCGCCTTCCCCCACGCATACCGCCTCCACTTCGGGCAGCGCCAGATAATCCTCCGGTCGCAAGGTGGCGTGCTTGCCTCCGGCAAGAATGCTTATTTTTTTGTCCCATCGCCGGGTTAGCTCAATACATCGCTTCACGTAGGGGAATTGAGCGCTGATGCCGGTGAAGCCCACGAGATCCGGTTTAAAAGAATCCATGGTCTTTTTGATGTTGCGAATCTGGTTTTCCCGGTTGACCACAACGACTTTTATGTCATGTCCCCGAGGCTTGAGCCAGGCGGCCAGAGCACCGAATTCCGTCGGATAAATTTGCTGAATGAGGGTTCGAATATTTGTAAAAACAAGAAGAATTTTCATCGCGATCTCCTATATGGCCCGGCGGCGAACCTATCACCGCGCCGGTCTCAAGACAACCAGAAAAGCAGCTACGTCATATTATTTCAAAAGAAAAAAACTTAGAAGGTCAGGCTCATCCATGCGGGATCGGGAATGCCGACGGCGACTTTCCCGGGGGGCGTGTGAGTTTTCTGACACGCCAGGCAGCCTCTTCCCGCGGTCTATGACCTGGGAGGAACTTCTGCCGCCGGATGCGCAAATCGATGATTGCGGCGCGCCTGATGGGCTAACCGAATTGGGCGTGCTTCTGTCCTTCTTCATGGAAACATTTTCGCAGAGCCGTTGAAAGGGACACAAACACCAGACAAAAATAATGGATCAAAATTCACAGTGCGCAGACCTTGAAGAACAGCATACATTCTGTAAGAATCTCATGGCTTTTGCGACTTTGGCGGCAAGGCGGCAGCATTTTGAAAATGCACCTGATTCGGTGAATTGATGGAGAAAAGAATCTGGATGACGCGAAGTTACGAAAAATTGCTCCAAGAGGCTGTTAACGGGGACATTCGCTTCAACGTGGCGCTGTCCGACCTCACTACCTATAAAATCGGCGGTCCCGCGCAGATGCTGCTGGAAACAGCGGACGCAAACGACATCATCGCTGCCGTGCGGATATGCGCCCGATACAAAATTCCTCTAACGGTTCTTGGGGCGGGTTCCAATGTCCTGGCCCCCGATAGCGGCATTGAAGGCTTGGTGCTGCGTATTTACAGCGATCAATTGCTCCCGACGCTGCGCGGCGAGTTTATCGAAAGCAACGCGGCGACGACGGACGAAAATCTGGCGCTGTTCGCCTCCGCGCACAACATTCCTGGTTTTGAATATATTTATGACATACCGGGCGCCGTCGGCGGCGCCATCATGCAAAACGTTGGCACGAACGACCACCAGATCAAGGATTTCCTTATCGATGTCACCTACATCGACAAGACTTGCGGGATCGTAACCAAACCGGTCCACGAACTTGGCATGAGGTACAGGACTAGCTTGTTCAAAGAGGAATGGGGTCTGGTTCTATCCGCCCGCTTCAAACGGGGTTCCAACGAAGAATCGAAAATTATCCGTGCCCGGATGGAGAAGATTCGGGAAACCCGACGAAACAAATTCCCCATGGAGTATCCGAATTGCGGTTCTGTCTTTAAAAGACCTCCCGGCGATTACGCGGGACGACTGATCCAGGAAGCCGGACTCAGTGGGTTCAAGATCGGTCATGCGATGGTCAGTCCCAGGCACCGGGGATTTATCGTGAACATGGGCGGCGCCGGCGCGGATGAGGTCAAGGCTGTTGCGGCGCATGTTCAAGCAATTGTTTTGGATAAATTCGGAGTACAACTGGAACGGGAATTGGTTTATCTTTCAAAAAGACCAAAACCTCCGCCAAACCTTTGATTCAGCAATTCCATCCCGCTCCACTAAAAACTTTCTCTCCATGATCTCACCAATTCGGCCAGCTCTGGATGTTCCTTGTACCACTGAAGAAAACGGGGAATGCCTTCAAAAATCGTGGTCTTCGGTTCAAAACCGCAGACTTTGTTGATCCTGTCAATGGACGCGTAGGTCGCGGGGACATCGTCAGTCATCATGGGAAGCATGTCGCACTGTACTTCCACACCAAGGCTTTTCGCGATCAGATCAATGAGATCCATGAGTTTTTCGCTGCGATTATTCCCAATATTCATGATTTCATAGGGTTCCATCCCCTCCGCGGAAGACAGCCTGGCTACGCCATCCACGATATCGTCAATGTAGGTGAAGTCCCGAGACATTTTGCCGTAATTAAAAACCGGGATCGCCTTACCAGCCAGCATTTTCTCGGTAAATATCCACATAGCCATGTCCGGTCGACCCCATGGGCCATATACAGTAAAAAAGCGCAGCCCGATTGTCTGGATCCCATACAGGTGCGAATAACAGTGAGCCACCAGTTCGTTTGATTTCTTTGTGGCTCCGTACAGACTGATCGGGCGGTCGACATACTGGTCCTCCCGAAAAGGCGCATCCTTCACGCCGGCGTAAACCGAAGAGGACGAGGCGTACAGCACTCGCTTCACCCCGTAATGCCGAGCCATCTCAAGAATGTTGAGAAAACCAACCTGATTGGATTGCACGTAGGCCATGGGGTTGATGCGTGCGTAACGCACGCCGGCCTGAGCCGCCAGATTGATGATGAGATCAATATCGTGGTTTTTGAATACTTCCTCTAATTCATCCGTACGTGAAATATCCACGACGCAGGAAGTAAAATCAGGATTGCGGCGCAGAATTTCATTCCGACTTTCCTTGATCTCTTTTGGATAGTAGGTATTGAAGTTGTCGATCCCGACAATCTCACGCCCTTCGGCCAGAAGCCGTTTGGCAAGATGAAATCCGATAAATCCTGCAGTTCCCGTAATGACGATTTTTTTCACTTCTTACCCTCTTGTCATGATCGAAACTCATGACTGTTTATCAAAAGACGATCTCGCTTGGCAAGTGCATTCTCCGCACAGGTAAAGCTGTTTCAGGCCATCTGCCCAAGCGCGAGGGAAGAAGCCGGACACGAAGAGAATTTTCATTGAATCCTACTTGGAACGTGATGACAATAGGTGCACTCGAAAAGCCCGAATCACGTCATTTAATGCCTGAACGAAAAAATATCAACCACGCCGCTGACGCGAAGGCAATCAGTCGTGCCTTCCAAGCCGACTTCCCGATCCTTTCGCTTGTCCGGGAGCGAACCTTCGTATAGCATTGAGGAAAGATGACTCCAAAGCGGTCGGTCATCGGCGGAAAAAAAGAGACGCCGTGCCTGAGTTGCAAGCCCTTCCCAGGGGAGTTTCAGGACTGGACGGCGAAAATTTGTGGAATCCAAGGGAGATATCGTTATGAATGACGGGGCAAGCCAACAAACGCAGGTTGCGAAAGTGGTCGAACGGATCGGACCTCCCCCAGCCGATGTCAAAATTATTCTCGTTGTCTGTTCGGGGAACATCTGTCGAAGCCCGATGGCCGAAGGCTATCTGAAAGAGAAATTATCGGACCTGAAAGTGAACAATATCAACGTTTATTCCGCCGGAACGCTAAACATTTCCGGTCAGTCCGCAGATGATAAAGCAATTGCGGCATGCCTTGATAACGGCATTGATATTCGTTCCCACGTCTCCTACGGGATCATTCAACTCCCCGTGGGCTCCGCCGGATTGATCCTGGTTATGGAAGAAGGGCATCGCCAGTCGATCATCGACAACTTCCCCATCGCCGAGGGGAAGACGCACTTGCTGGGAGACTTCTCGCCGGATAATCCCGGCTGCGAGATCGATGACCCGGTCGGCTTGCCTCTGGAATGCTTCAAGGAAAGCTTTCAGGAAATCAAAACCTGCACCGACCTTTTTGTCGAATGGCTTTTATCAGGCAGAGAAATCAGGTGAACGGATAAAATACTGAGCCACAACCATTGCTGACGACTAGCTCCGAAGAGCGAGCGCATCGAAACCGAAGTTTCGCAAACCGGCAATCGTCTCGACACTAAATTGAATAATTTTCACTTCTGGACAACAGACTTACGATCACTTATCGTCCTGCGCCGTGAGAATTGATAGTGAGATAGCATGAGAATACTCCTGGCGAATAAAACAGCATACCCGATAATTGGCGGCGTAGAAAACTCGCTTCGCTTTATTGGCCGGGAACTTCTTGCCGCCGGACATGAAGTAAAAATATTTTGTTTTCAGACCGCCCCGGATGAGCCCTTGAGAATGGAAAGTGAAGGGATAGAAATCATCCGCACCCCTTTTACACCGGCTCGTTGGCCCCATGCGCAGATCCTACGCGCGGTGGAAACTACCAAGCGAGCGATTCCCCTTCTACTTGACGAATTCCAGCCTGATGCGATCTGGTCTCGCTCGTCTACGCTGGCCTGGGGCATCCGGCTCGGGGGGTACCAGGGCCCATTGCTCCAAATATTTCCAACCAACGCAAAAATGAACTGCCGGGGGCTGTATTTGCATACCCACGGACTTCCCCTGCGCCGAAGACTCATGCTTCTGGGCCTTTGGCCTTCGGCTTATCTGGCCTCCTCTCGTTTGGAGCGAAAATTGTCCCGTCAATGTGAAATTGTCGCTTTCAGCGAGAATATGAGCCAGCAGTTGCTTGCCGATTTTCCTAAAGATGTTCGTTCGTGCAACGTGATTCCGCCCGGAGTCGATTGTGGCATATTTTCGCCTGAGAACGGTGCCCGCTATTTCGATGCTATCGAACGAAAATATGGACTGCGCCGCGATGAGCCGATTGTGCTTTACGTAGGCAGACTTTCGTGCGCCAAGCAAATTCCCAAGCTGATGGACGCCGTTTCCGTTTTGGATAGCCGGGTAAAGCTGGTGCTCGTCGGCAGTGGAATGGAAAAGGCGTGCTTCCAGGCGTACGCACATCGCCTCGGTTTCGCAGAACGCGTGGTTTTTGCCGGGACCCACCACGAAATGCTTCCCGGTTTTTACGCCATCAGCCGGGTATTTGTGCTGCCTACAACGATTGAATCGTTCGGCCAGACCTATCTCGAATCGTTGGCTTCGGGAACGCCGGCGGTAGGTTTCGCGGGCGATGGCCGTGGTGTTCTAACGGCAACCTCTGAGATCATCCGCGATGGGGAAACGGGTGGCGTTGTCAACGAAGTCAGCGCTTCTGCATTGGCTGAGAAAATAAATTCAATTCTCTTACTCGACCAGGGAGATTATGAAACCATGGCCGCTCGCGCTCGGGAAGATGTACTGAAGCGTTTTTGTTGGAAGCGTTTTGTCACCGAAGCGCTGGCGTTGTCGTCCAATTGCACACTCGAAAATGATGGACAAACACAGGCCCATGAATAAACGCTGGATTATAACCGGAGCCAATGGCTATCTTGGCGGTGAACTTTGCAGAGGATTACATGATCGTGGAGATAAGGTTTTAGGCGTGGCACGCGCCGAAAGGTCACTTAACTCTTTGGAAAGCCTAGGAATTTCATGCCACACCTATGAAGATATCCCCGCGATATTATCAAAAGGAGACATTTTTATTCATTGTGCAGGCAAAGTTGGCGATGATGGGACATGGGATGATTTTTCGTCAGTCAATATTGATTGGTCCACATCCCTTTTCGATCAGGCGGCGGAGCTTGGTGTGGCTTGCTTCATCTATGTGAGCAGCATTGCCGCGCTTGGATACAAGAATCGCCCAGGAAACGAGGTGCTTAAGGAATCGTCCGTGCCCGAGCTTGTAGATGGGGAACAATATGGTCGCAGCAAATTGCTCGCGGAACAAGCACTTCAGAATCGTGCGAGGAATACTGCTGTTCGCTTAATCATTTTCCGCCCAGGTTTGATCTATGGCCGGAGGCGTTTTGCTTCCCAAAAATCATGGTTCAGGCGGGGCATTGCCATTGATTCGCACCAGCGAGTCCCGCTGGTGCATATCGATAATTTTCTGGATGCTGTTGCTAAAACCACGGATAACTCTGAAACGGCAGGCATGTTTA
>Ga0307990_1003169_pt1 | contig 12723 bp, 11 predicted proteins | sample EllFjometagen129_FD_203168 | JGI IMG/M metagenome (GOLD analysis project Ga0307990, IMG submission 203168) | Marine microbial communities from Ellis Fjord, Antarctic Ocean - #129 | ecosystem: Environmental > Aquatic > Marine > Unclassified | place: Southern Ocean | collected 2014-10-08
ATGAAGGCGTCTCGCTGACGGAGCATGGAGTACAGCGTGCTGGTCACGCCGCTGCCGCGTCGGCCCGAGCAGATGAAGAGCCCGTTCTTTGTCTGGGCGATGCTGCTGATCCGCCCGAGTATTTCGTCGGGCATGCCGAGTTCGCCGAGGTTGATCCTCGCCACTTCCTGCATGATGCGGAAGATGAGCCTCTGGCCTCCGGTCGTGCCCGCTGCGTTGACTTCCATGTCGGCGCGGGTATTGGTTTCCTGGCTGTCGACCGACAGTTTGCCCTTTTGCGGGCGGCGGACCTCGTCGACTTCCATGCCGGCGATTTCCTTGATGAACTGGATCATCTCCTCGGCCTGTGCCAAGGGAATAGTCGGACGCTCGTGTGCGACGCCGTCGATAACGAACAGCACTCGCGAGTTGGCCCCAGCCGGGGTCAGAACCACCTCGCTGGCGCGGCGCCAAGCGATATCGAATAGAAACTCCTGGGCGTGATTGTACGCGCTAATGTCTTTCTCGTCGGCGGTGGTGGGGTCTGGTGGAAAGACGATCTTTTCGTAGTTGTCGTAGATCGTCACCTTTGTGAGGATCTCGATATCGAGGCCCTTCTTGCCGCCTTTGCCGCGCAACAGCCCGGCCAGGTGATTTTTCGTGAGGACCTTCTGCTCGGGCGGGACCTTGCCGTTTCGATAGGTCGCGTAAGCGAGCAGCCCGCCGCCAGCCAGCACGAGATAGAACAGCATGCCGACGATGTAAAAGGGCATGACCAGCCAGAGCAGGAATCCCAACAAGCCGCTGCCTATCGTCAGGGCATTCCATTTCACCTTGTCCGCGCGGGCGAGGATGGTGTCCTCATTAACCCACGCTGTCAGCCACATCCAGGGCAGCATCAACAGCAGCATTAAGGCGACCTTGACAGCCGGCAGGGCCATACCGAACTCCGGGACGTTCGCGATCTGTGCCATATTTGCTCCGTGGCGCCTGCCTTTTGGTCTGTGGTTCAAGGCCTGGGCGCGGTCAATGTTATGTCAACCCGCGGCGTTTTTACTGGCCGGGGGAGCGAATCGGACAGGCACGCCTCGCTCGGCCAGGTATTGCTTGGCCTGGGCGATGGTGTACGTGCCAAAGTGGAAAATGCTTGCCGCCAGAGCGGCATCGGCCTTGCCTTCGGTCAGCGCCTGGTAAAGGTGTTCGGTGCTTCCGGCGCCGCCGGAGGCGATCACCGGTATGCTTACCGCCTCGGCTACGGCGCGGGTTATCTCGATATCATAACCCGCCAGCGTGCCATCGGCGTCCATTACCGTCAAGAGAATCTCACCGGCGCCGAGGTCCTCGACCTGCTTCGCCCAGGCGACGGCCTCGAGGCCCGTTGGCACCCGCCCGCCATTTATATGAACGGCCCAGAACTCGCGACCGTTCTTGATCGTTCGCTTGGGGTCGATGGCCACCACCACGCACTGGGCACCGAAGCGTTTCGACGCCGCCGTTATAAGGGCTGGGTTGCTGACCGCTGCGGAGTTTATGCCTACCTTGTCCGCCCCGGCGTTGAGCAGGTTGCTGAAGTCCTGGAGGGTGCGCACGCCGCCGCCGACGGTCAGAGGCATGTAGATTTCCTCGGCCGTCCTGCGGACCATGTCGATGATGATGTCACGCGCCTCGTGACTGGCGGTGATGTCCAGAAACACCAATTCGTCGGCACCCTCGGCGTCGTAACGGCGGGCAATTTCCACTGGGTCGCCGGCGTCGCGGAGGTTCAAAAAGTTGACGCCCTTGACGACCCGCCCCTTCTCAACGTCGAGGCATGGTATTATTCTCTTGGCCAGCATCAGATAATCTCTCAGTATAGACTGAGCATTCTAACTGACCGGCCGGTGCATCGCAATGCCCCCTTGCGGGAACCGAAGACGAGCTTGTCGATTTTTTGAACCGTGATGGAATCATGTTTTACTTTTGGCCCGCGCGGGCGAGCTGACCATCCGAAGGAAGAGTGTTATGGGTATCCTGCTCGCACTGGCGAGCCTGGGCTTCGCGGGCGTCAACGATTTCGTCTTCAAGCAGTACATTCACAAGGACGGCCAACCGCTGGGGCGGTTCGTCACGGGCGCGGGCCTGGTGTGGGCGATTGTCTTCGGCGTGGCAATGCTGACTACCGAGACCGCGCCGACCCTCGTGTATTGGCCGATCTCCGTGGCAGCCGGAGTGATGTCGGTACTGGCCAACCTGCTTTTAATAGGCAGTTTTCGCGTTGTGCCAGCGGGCACGGGAGCGACGATTTACCGGCTGAACCTGGTCGTCGTGGCCGTGATGGGCGTCGCGCTGCTCGCCGAATCCGTTACGGCTTGGAAGATCGTCGGCGTCTGCCTTGGCGGGCTGAGCATCGTGCTGCTTCGCAATGGCCGGCGCGACGGTCCGCATCAGGCCGGGCGACATTACGGATTTGCCATTGGGGCGCTGGTGGTTGCCTGCTTGCTGAGGGCGGGGATGGGTATTCTCTACAAGCTCGCCTCCGTACACGGCATTCCGCAGTTCCAGATGCTGACCATCAGCGGCTTGTGCTGGGTGGTTGGAGGCTTGGCCTTCTCGCTGATTCGCGGCGAGCCGGCTCGCCCGGGTCGGCGCACGTGGCGGTTCGCGGTCCTCAGCGGGCTGCTGATTTGCGGCATCGTGTACTTTCTTTTGAGGGCCACGCGGTTTGGCGAGGCCTCGATCGTCGTGCCGATCTCACAATTGAGTTTTGTGCTGACATCCGTATTGGGTGTCATGTTCCACAGCGAGGTCTTTGGCACCAGGAAGGTGGCGGCCCTGGCGGCTGCGGCGTTGTGCGTGGTGGCGCTGTCGATCAGTTGATACGGCAGCGGTCCGGGTGTAATGTTCAGGGCTTGTGCAAGACATGTCGTTTTTAATGAACAGGAAGGTGAGTAATCATGCGTCGTTTCGTGAATCCCTTTGAGTTGCCGGGGCGGTGGTACAAGGCCAACCTCCACACGCACACGACGACGTCGGACGGGCAGTTCAGTCCGGCCGATCGGGTCGTCCAATATCGCGGGGCGGGCTACGATGTCCTGGCCCTGACCGACCATCGCGCGACCAACGACGTCCGCGGTCTGTCCGACAGGAAGATGCTGGTTATCAGTGGCATGGAGTACCACCCGCCTTGTGCCACGCGGCCGGGGCTGTACCACCTCGTCGGCATCAACGTTCCGCATGGCCTGGCCTTGAGGCATCCCGATGACGCCAACCGGTGCATCGCGCAGGTCAAACGCGCCGGCGGCGAGACGATCCTGGCCCACCCTTACTGGACCGGCCATATGCTGTCGGACTACGTGGGCCTCAAGGGTCTGGCCGCCATGGAGGTCTACAACACCACGTGCGACCGAGCCGGCAGGGCTTGCAGCGAAAACGAGTGGTCCCACGGGCTGGACCGTGGCTTTGTCATGCCGGCCGTGGCGGTCGACGACGCTCACGGCGGCCCGGAGGCGGACATGTTCGAAGGCTGGACGTGGCTGAAAATGCCGTCGCTGTCGGTTGCCAACGTGCTGAAGGCCCTGCGAAACGGGGCATGCTACGGGTCGTGCGGCCCGAAGATCCACGACTTCCGGGTCGTCGGCGGGAAGGTTCGCCTGCGCTGCTCGCCGGTCAAAACGATCCATTTCGTATCCACCAACGGATCCGGCGCCAGGCGCAGGGCCAAGGAAGGCAAGCAGATCACGACGTTCGCGATCGACGCAGGCCAAAGGGCGTACATCCGCGCCGCAGTCACCGATGCCGCCGGACGAAGGGCCTGGACAAACCCGATCTTCCTGTCGCGCATGTAGCCAGCGAGCCGGGCTTCGCGGGGTTTGCCCCTTCTGGTCATCGGGCCTTCGCCTTGCAAGCCTGGGCCAAGAGTCTACTATAGGCGGGCCGGCTACCGGCTACTAAGGAACCAATATGACTGACCGGATGGTCCTTTACGGCGGCACGTTTGATCCGGTGCATTACGGGCACCTCATCACCGCGCGAGCTGTGGCGGAGCAATGTGGGTACGACAAGGTTGTCCTGCTTCCCGCAGCCAGCCCGCCGCACAAGGTCCAGGCCAGCGCCGATGGGGCGGATAGGCTCGATATGCTCCGCCTGGCCGTGGCGGACGACCCGATGTTCGACGTCTCCGCTATGGAACTGCGCCGGACGGGTAAGAGCTATACTTTCGACACCCTGGATGCCCTGCACAAAAGCCGCGGTGGGGGGGAGATTCACTGGATTGTCGGCGCTGATATGCTGGCTGACCTGCCGAACTGGCACAGGGCGAACGAGGTGGTGGACCTTGCGACGATCATCGTCGCTCTTCGGCCGCCCTGGCACGAACGTATCGAGCAGATCCTCGGCGACCTGTCGGCCCGGATGGGTCCCGAGCGGGCCGAGAAACTTGCCCGCGGAGTCGTGGCCACGCCGCTGATCGACATATCTTCGACGGATATTCGCCGCCGGGTCGCGTCCGGACTGCCAATTCGCTACCTGGTGTGCGATGCTGTTGCGGATTTTATTCGAGAAAAGGGGCTGTACCTTCGTTGAAGGAGAGTCGCCGGTGAGGGCGAGATTGAACGTCGCACCTAGCAGCCCGTTTAGAAAGCTGTCCTTGCTGCGAGCGGCCCGAATGCCTGCGCGTCTGCGTCAGAAATACTCGGCAATGCTAAGGCATTGCCTGCGTTTTCTTCCTTGATGCTCGATATTCTTGCTCGCTCTCGCTGGCGGACCCATTTCTAAACGCACTGCTAGCTCCAAGGGTCCCAGGCCCAATGGCGGCGCAGGCCGCCGGATGGCTCATCAAAAGTTATTTTTGAATTATTTCCCCGATATGCTTGACATGCCCCGGCAACGTGCTATTATAAAGAGTACTGGCGTTTAATAGTGAGGCTCCTCGGGCAATACTCCCTCCTTTGCCCGAGTTTGTTGTAAGCGATGTCAGGCTCCCCTCCCCTGACGTCGCTTTTTTATGCGCCCTCCTCACGCAAGTCCAGGGAGGTATCCCAAAACTTCCGGCGGAACCAGTCTGGAGATGTCGCCGCCTGCCTGGGCAATCTGCCGGACCAGCCGGGAGGAAATAAACGCGTATTGCGGGGCCGGCAGTAAAAAGACAGTTTCGACTCCGGAAACCTGGTGGTTTGTGTGGGCGATGGCTGTTTCCATGTGCAAGTCGGCGGCGTCACGGATGCCCCTTAAGAGCACTCCTGCACCGCACTTGCGAGCGAAATCAACCGTCAGCCCCGTGTAGCTATCGACGCGGACGCTGGGTAGATCGCCTACGATCTTGCGGACGATCTCCATTCGCTGGGGAGACGTTAGCATGGAGGACTTCTCTGGGTTCTCTCCGATGCCGATGATCAACTGCTCGTAAAGCGTTGACCCGCGACGTATCAGGTCGAGATGGCCTAGTGTGATAGGGTCGAACGTGCCAGGGAATACCGCGACTTGGTTGCTTGTCTGACTCATGCTCTCGCTCCGCGCTGCTGGCAGGCGACGAGCCCGCCTCGATTGGATTGGGCGCCATTATAGAGCAGGCTTGGCGAATCGTGCAAGCAGTCGCTCAGTGGCGTCGGCAGGGGGGCGGCGATGAGACAAAAACAGCCCCCGGCCGCCGGGGCTGGAGGCTGACTGTCGCCAATTGCGAAAGAAACTTACAATCCGAGTTGATCGTTCCACATGCTCAGGCCGCTGGGACGATCAATCAGCCAGAACATGTCGAAGTCTTCGACCATCTGGCGTAACTGAACGTCTCCCTGGAGCTGCAGACGTTGACTGTGCTGGGTCGGGTTTTCCGATACCGTGCAGCCCACCAACACGCTGCTGAGAAGGATCATGGCTATCAGCAACTTCTTCATCGTCTTATCTCTCCCAGAGAGCCACCGAATCTGCCCGGCTTTGCCAAATTCATTCGAGCCGGTTCAAGGACATGCTATGTATCGCCCCCGCTGATGTCAACGCAAAAAACTCGCTCTGCGAAAGTGATTTATTCACGACCCTCTCGAAGCCAGTTCGGCGAGGGCGGCAGTCAGTTCGGCGTAGATGTACGGCAGGCTGTGGGCGGCGTGCAGGCGTTTGATCTTATCGTGGAATTCTTCGTAGACGACGTTGCTCCATTCGGCGGTGGCTGGGTCGCAAAAAAACAGGCGGCAGCCCAGTGCCCTGCTGTCGCGCGCGAGGCAGCGGTCGCCGTCCTGATATGGGCACAGGGCAGCGGGTTTCGTCCGTAATCCACTTGCGTCTTGTGGCAGGACCGCCTCAGGCGGGGGCTGGCGTATCAGGTAGGCCAATTCGCCGGCGGTGACGTAAAGTTTGTGGCCGAACTCCTCGAATCGGCAGCACTTGCCACAGGCTCGGCATGTCCAGTGGCGATCGTCGGCGGCACGGTCGGCTTGGCGCAGGATTTCCCCGAGTTCGGTCAGGAAGGCGGTGTCGGCGGCGCAACGTGCGACGGCGTCGGCGAGGCTGGTGATGCGGGGTTGGTCGCGGTGGTCATTCATCGGTCGCGAGGCGCCGGGCCTCGATCTCATTGAAGGTCACCACCTTGCCTCGGTTGATTCCAGGGCATCGCTGTCCGGCCGCGGCCCAGTTTTCCGGCCGGGCCAGGTTTTGCGCCCAGTACGGCCAGGTGCGGCACTGCAAAGGCCTGACCGAATATATTTTGCACTTTCTTTGGCCCAGGCCGTCAGCTTCGAGGAAGACGCAATCGTGGGAAGGTTTTTTCTCCCGGAGGCTCAGCCGATCGTTGACGCGGCGCACGTACCTGTTTCGCATCTCGGTTTCGGTGATGTCCAGGCATTCGGCGATGGCGACGACTTCCTTGTCGGTCAGCCAGACGTAGCCTTCCTCTGGTCCGGCGCAGCACCGGCCACAGCCGATGCACTCAAATGCCAGGCCGGACAGATACCATGGGGTTTTGTGATCGAAAAAACTCATACTCTCCCTTATCTGCCTGCCTCGCTGAGGCGTCGGTAGTATTGTTCCAGCACGTCGCGGTATTCGGCGGGCAGATTGCCCTTCATCGCGTCGGCGATGTCGTCGCGGATGTACTTGGGCATCTCGGCTGAGGTGTCCTGGGCGACGTCGATCTGGCCTATGCGAAGTTTGCTCTGGGTCAGGGCCGAAAGGGTCTGCTTCCTGGCGCGAAGGACGTTCTGGTATCTTCCCTTTTCGAGGTCGTGCTGGACCCGGCTCATCAGCGTGATGGCCTGGAGGAACTTGAACCCCGCGTAGTCGTTAACTTGGAACTGCCCTCGCAGCCGCTCGGCCTTGTTGACGATGGCGGCCTGCTTTTGTGCCAGTCTTGGCAGGGCTTTTTTGATCTCGGGCGGAACTGGTCCTTCAAGGCCTTCTTCGCCGCTGCCGGATATTTTTCCGCCGCCGGTTGCTCCGCCGGGTGCCTCGGTCGATTTGTCGTCGATCTGGCCTTTTTGGAATGGCTCGGGTGTTATGCGGGTTGGCGTGCGGCGACCACCCTTGTTTTCGGCGGAGTCCCCGACAAATTCGCCGCTGCTCTTGCCCGATCGCCCCTGGCCTGATCGGCCCTGGAGCTCATTATTGTTGGGAAGCTGGTTGCCCGTAACGCCCTGTGCGCCCATGTTGGAGATTGGCCCGTCCATGGCGTCCCATCCAATGCCGTCGGATCCGCTGAACGCTGCCCGGGCGCTGAGGTCCTCCATGTCGTCGAAGAGATCCTCTTCCTCCTCCAGCAGGTCGCCGATGAGGTCCTCCATCTCCGTGGGCAACTCCGGCGCCTCGATCTTGCCCTGGTCGTCAGGCATGGACTCCATCGCCCACTTGATCCGGTCGGGCTCGTCGGGCAGCCATTTCTCGATGTTGTCCATGATCTCCTCGCCGCCGCCGAGTGCGCCTTCCTCGGCCGCAGTGGCGATCTCGATGGCCTTCTTCGAGAGAGCATCCTTGGCCATCGTTATGTCGCTCTTTACGGCCAGGAGCTCCTTGAGAGTCGATGGGTTGGCGAAGTCCTGCTCGACCAGTCGGGAGAAGTCCGCGAACGTTTCGTTCATGAACTTTTCCCATTTGTCCTCGACCGCGGTGAGGTCCTGGAGCAGTTTTTCATCCTCGGCCGTCAGGTTATCGACTGGCTTCTTATTAAGTCGCTCGCTGGCGGCGATGACCTTCTTCTGGTCTGCGAGGAACTCCGCGAGTTTGGCGTCGAGGGCTTTGAGCTTGGCCAGCGTGTCAGGTGGCAGGTCGCCGGCCTTGGGGCCTTTTTCCTTTTCCTTGTCGCGGTTGTTGAGCGATGGCATGATCGCGAGCAGCATCTGGAGCGTGTCGATTATCTTGTCCTGCGTCGCAATGAGCGACTGGCAGGGCTTGTCTCGTTCGTCGAGCGCGGCCAGTTTGCTCAGCACGTCGGCCTGGTCAGCGGCCAGGCGGGCTTCGTTATTGGCCAGCATCGCCGTTGCCTGCTGGACGGTAGCCATTTCCTTGGGGAACGGGAACTTCTCTGCCAGGTCCAGCAGGTCCTGGCGAATCTTCTTCTGGGCGGTTAGCACGCCTTGGGCTGTGGCGAGCAAGGCCGACAGTTCCCTGTGATGTTTCCAGCATATGCCCGTATCGACGTGGGTGGTCTCCTGGCATTTGAGTATCGCCAGCAGGCGGGTACGCAGTTGGTCGTAGAGCCTGGCTCTCTCGGCCGCGACTTCGGCGGCGTCCTGGACGGTCACCTTGAACCGCCCCGAGGCCGTGGTCTGCGGGCCCGCGATTTTGGGCAGGTTGCGGTTGTCTGTTACGGTCGCATAGTAGACGATCACATCGCCCTTGACCGTACCAGCGGGCATTTCCAGGGCGTATGGCAGGTCGGCCTTGGTCTTGCCCTTGACGGTGGCGTAGGCGTGGACCTCCGTTGGCTCGGTGCCTTGCTTGCCGGCGAAGAATGTTGCGTCGGCCAGGCCGTACTTATCGAAGACCCGGATGAGCGTATCGAGCCTGGCCCCGGGCGCCAGGTTGGTGTCGCGGTTTGGGGTGATGAACTCGATTTTCGGAGGCGCATCCGGCAGGGCGTTAATGCGGAAGTAGCCCCGCAGTTCCGACGGTCCGGCCGGGGCGAAACCGTTGGCTCCGTCGGCCTCGGGGTCCGGCAACTGCTGGCGGGTGTCCTCTATGACCACGCGGTAGGCGCCGCTTTTCAGCACGTCGAGGTTGGTCGCGAAGCACAGGTGGTCCGGCCCGGGTGTCATGGGGATTCGTCCGGCTTCCTGGCGCTCGAGCACAACGCTCTTGACAGGAGAGTGAGTCCGCAGCGTTACGGTTACGCGCGTGCCGACAGGCGCTTCGATGGCACCTGGGGCGTTCCGCACGGTAGCGGATTTCAGCCCCGTATAGGATGGGTACTCGTAATGGAGGTCGAGGCCATCGATCTTGACTCGCTGGAGCACGTTGACCTTGTAGTACGGCTTGTCCGTCGGCCAGCGTGATTGGCCTATCTTCACGGCGAACTCGAAGGATTGCTCAAACTTCCTTGCGCCCAGCACGAACGTGGTGCAATCCTCCGAGGCCGTCAGAGCTCTGGTGGCGGCGGGATTCTTGAAGATCACCTCCCCGTGGTAGGGGTTGTGGTCTGGGTTGTTGATGGCGGCGACGAGGCTGATCGGCTCGCCGACGAAGCACGTCGATCCATCGGCGGGGGAAATGCTCAATAGCTCGATCTGGTTGACGCGTTGGACGTACCTGGTGGGGACGATCGCGCCCATAAGACCGCGCTTCATCGGCCCCGGCTGGAGCACTGCGAAGCCAACCACCGCGCATGTTCCGATGAAGGCGGCGATGGCCGACAGGGCCAGGGGTCTGCGGGAGATGCTCTTTCGCACGTCGATGCGCTGCGCTTTCAGTGCGGCTTCGTGGATGGCTAGTTGGACCAACTCGGGGCTGGTCTGGCTTTCGTCGTCGGACAGAAGGACGGTGTTGATGAGGTCGTTGCGAAGCTCCGGTATGCTGGATTCGATGAATCGGGCGGTTTGGGCGGGGTTCATCCGCCAGACAGCCGCCCGCAGCACGAACCAGCCCGCCGCCGCCAGCAGGGCCGTCCCCGCGAGAATCAGCACCGCCCATCGCAGCATGGCCGGGGGCTGATCTGCCCAATAGCCAAGCGATATCGCCGCGCCCAGGATGCACGCCATCGCGACCGTCATGGCTGCGAGCAGCCCGGCCGCCATGCGAAGCATCCACCGCCGCGCCCGAACATCCTCCAATTGCCGGAAGACATCCTCAGTGCCCGTATACTGCGGTAGCGTTGTCATAGGCTGAACCTTCCGCTCGGATTAGCCCCGCGCGAACCCGTCCGCGCACACGAAATCCATTAGCTGTCAACTTACCTGTATTCTAACCTTTCATCGGCCAATCCGCATGAGACAATGGCCTGCGAGGCCTGCTTTTTTGCGGGCCTCCGTGGGCGGCAAGAATTCCAAGGGCGTGACGTTCGAGGGCAACAAGGGTTGGATGTACGTCGGTCGCGGCTTCGTGGACGCCTCGGACAAGAGCCTTCCAAGCAAGATGTTCGGCCCGCACAATTGTTGATACATCACGGGCATTGTGGTATCTTGCGGGCAGTCTGTTAGGGTGTTATTCCTCTCTGTATCGTGGGTCGGTTCTGCTTGCGGGGTCGGCGAAAGGGCGTTCTATGAAGAAAGTGATTTGCCTCATAGCGATAATGGTATTGATAACTGTCGCCGTCTTCTACGCCGTCATGCCGCCCCATGTCGACCAGTATCTGTGCTTCAAGCTTGCCGATGGTACTGTCATTACGGGGCTAATCGACACGAAGGTTATCACTATTCAGGAGCCCAACGGCAATGTTCAGGATATCCCCGTGGAAGATTTGGGTAAATTGATGGTGGGGTTCAGCGACAAGCCTGAGCTTGTCAAACGGGTCGATGCACTGGTTGCCGCGTTGGACTCGGCCGAGACGCGCCAAGACGCCCAGCAGGAGCTTAGCGACCTCGGTCCTGCCGTCACGAAGATCCTTAAGCGCCATGTCACCGAGGAAGGCTCCCCGCGTCAGGAAGCTTTCGCGCAGATATTCAAGATTTACGATCGCTGGTTTTCCAGTCACCTCAGAGAGCCGCAGCTGCTGAGCGAGGCGATCCAACCGCAGAGCAGGATCGTCGCGTCTGGTAGATCCCGTAGATCCGAGTTTTACGGGACAGTCAAAGTCAAACAGTTTCGGATCACCAGTCCGTACGGACCTGTTGTCGTGACGTTGGCTGATCTCTGTGAGATCAGTCGGGTCGAGCCTCCTGCTCTGGGCAAGTTCGGGCGGTGGGCCGTCGAACTGCGTGACAGGACTCACGTCAGAGGCACTGTAAGCAACAAGTCGTTCCGCGTTGAGACGCCTTATGGAACAGTGGCAGTCCCACTGTCTCTGATAGAGGAGGCCACCTTCGCCGCTGACGGCAATGCCATCCACGTCCGGTGCTGGGAGGCTGACCGGATCGACGGGACGATTAGGCCTGAGACGACGATATCGCTCACAACCGACAATGGTATGCTGGACCTGCCAGTGGAAAAGATCGCCGTGGCGCGTTATGGGCCAATTACTCTCAGGGCGTCTGAGAGGGGAGTGCTCACCGTTGCCTTCTCGCCCGATAGCAAGCGACTGGCCTCATCAGGGCGCGATGGGATCATTAGATTCTGGGATGTTGCTACTGGAAAGGATGGGCTCACGTTCGAAGTGCAGAATAGGTGGGCTGGGGATAGTCACGTGACATCCATTGCCTTCTCGCCCGACGGCAAGTCTCTGGCATCGGGAGACCAACGCGGCGGGGGCATCAGGCTTTGGGATACTGTTACAGGCAAGGTGCTTCTCACGCTGAGGCGGTCGGGGGGTCGCAGCATGGTGAGTGTTGTGGCCTTCTCGCCTGATGGTAAGCGTCTGGCATCGGGAGGTAAGGGCAAGAGTATTCAGCTATGGGACACGGCCACGGGGAAGGAACTGCTCGCGCTCAAGGGGCATGATAGGCTATGGGTGACTTCGGTTGCCTTCTCGCCCGATGGCAAGCGTCTGGCATCGGGAAACCATAGCGGGGACCTCAAGCTTTGGGACGCTGTCACAGGCAAGGAACTGTTCTCGCTTGATGTGCATGGACAGGTCGGTTGTTTCGTAACCTTCTCGCCTGACGGTAAGTACTTGGCCTCGGCTATTCCTGGAGCACCGATTAAGCTCCTGGACCCTGTGACAGGAAAGGAACTTCTTACGCTCAAGACGCCGAACCCTTATTACACCGGGAGGCACCTTGCTTTCTCGCCCGATGGCAAGCGTCTGGCTGTGGGATGTAACGACACGACCATCAAGCTCTGGGACACGGTAACAGGAGAGGAACTGTGTTTGCTCGGAAAGTCTTCGCCATACTTGAGTTGCCTTGTTTTCTCACCCGACGGCAAGCACCTGGCCTCGGGAAGCGAGTGGGTGTCCTCCCGGGATCGACGCGAGAACGATACCCTCAAGCTTTGGGATGCTCGCGACTGGGCCATGCCAACCAAGCCGGAATAGGCGAGGAATAGGTTTCGGCCCTGCTTTGCAAGAAGCCCGTAAGCAGCCAGCTATTTTGATTCCGTCGGCGCATGGAGGATGGCGGTTGGCAGCTATTGTAGTGTTGAGGCCGGCCTTGACTATTGACCCCGGATTATTCACCACCCGCATGATTTCTTCCGAGGCGCAGCCCCGTTCTGTGGCGTAAATAGAGGGTATCAAGATCCTCAAGACACAGAACGGAG
>Ga0307990_1003170_pt1 | contig 12722 bp, 10 predicted proteins | sample EllFjometagen129_FD_203168 | JGI IMG/M metagenome (GOLD analysis project Ga0307990, IMG submission 203168) | Marine microbial communities from Ellis Fjord, Antarctic Ocean - #129 | ecosystem: Environmental > Aquatic > Marine > Unclassified | place: Southern Ocean | collected 2014-10-08
CGGGTTGCTTGGTGGCTCTGCCGTCGGGGTTGCGGTAGGTGTACAATGCCGCAATTTTAGGGACTATATAGCCCTTGCGGTTGCTTGCGGGGGTCTCGGATAGTTTGTGGTATAGGGCCGGAGGTATGCCGACCACAACGGGCTTTGCATTGTCTTTATGTCGTAGTTTGTTGGGAACCCGTTTTATCAGCATTCTGACAAGATCGGCTTCGCCCCATTTGAGGGTGCAACAATCACCAAGGCGCAAACCTGTAAAGGTTCCGAGATAAAGCAGGGTTTGCAGTTCGCCGTCGGCTTTTTCGAGAATGTCTTTCAGCTCCTCAATCGATAGTTCGCGGCGAACATTGGTTTGAAGCTTGCGCTTTTTTACATTACCGAAGGGATTTTCGGCCATTCGTGCAGGCTCTTCCAGTACGCGGAAAAAGAGCTTTAGGAAGCCGATATGCTTATTGAAGGTGTTTGGGCTTATGTCGCTTTGCCGAAGGCAGGAAACATACCCCTGCGCGATTTTCGAGGTAATGTCGCGGGCGTAGAGAGCGTTGCCGTCTGTAGCTTCCAGCCATTCGCGGAATTTCGTCCAATAGCCTGCATAATATTTAAGCGTATCGATTCCGGTTTCCGGCGCATCATTGCTGTTTAGGTATGTATCCCATGCCTCTTCAATGGTGGCCGGCGGATTGGCCTCTTCAACGGCTTGGTGGTGTTCTTGCGTGGCCTCTTCGAGTTCGGCTTTCAGCTTAATTAATCGGTCTTTTTCTGTAGCGGTAACATATTGGGAGATGATTTTTTCCTGCGCGGTTGCGGCCTCTGGCTTGGTGGTGATCGGTTCGCCTGACTCGGTAAGCAATTTGACGCGGGCTTTCTTCTTAATCGGCTTCCCGTCTAAATCCTTCTCTCCGGTTGGCTTCAGGTATTCCAGCCAGTAAAAGCCGCCCGTGCCCTTTGTGCCTGCTTTGTATTCCTTGCCCTTGGTGGTGCGAATGTAGAGCCGTCCATGACCCTTCTTTGCTCGCTTGCGTTTCGTTGGTGTCGGCGTAGTATTCATTGCGTCCCTCTCCTGTGTTATGGGTTCAGATGTTTAGAAGTGTCTTAATCTGTACACTGGAAAGGGGCATAAAGCAAGTTTAACCCCACCACAACCCCACCAAAAAACAACCGAACCTAACAATAGAAGCACAAAGACGGAATATAAAATAGACTCATAATCTCTTGGTCGGGGGTTCAAGTCCCTCCGGGCCCACCACCTAAAACCCCAATAAAAACCAATAAACACAGGGGTTTCAGCGATTTCCTAAAGTTTTCCCCTTGTTGTTTGTTTCCGCTCATTTCCGCTCTTTGAACCTCCGAAACAACAACAAAAAACAACAAGTTTGGGATGGGAATCAGCGGCAGTACGAAAACGGATTGTGCAAACCGGTCGAGACGGGCGCACAGGGAACCCCTTTTGCCTCAAATTTTTTTGTGGCCAGACCAATTATATATATAACCCTATCCACCGTTGCCTGACCCCCTCCCCCCGGCACCCTCGATATTCATGCCGAGCGAGGGCCGGAGCGTAGCGGCAGAGAATGCGCCAGCAGAGCGCATCCGTTCACCACAGGGGACAGCAGCGCGCATCCGTTCGGCATCTACTACCCATACCTAGACCTTAACGAGATGGAAAACTTAATGATTGACGGCTTGTTTGTTATCAAGTAAACGTTCGTATGTTCGATAACAAAAGGAGGGGACACAACATGAAAAAGGCTGAAAACAAAGGGAAATACGTTGCATACTATCGGGTAAGTACCGCGCAACAGGGTGTTTCAGGGCTTGGCCTTGCCGCGCAGAAAAAAGCAGTTCTCGACTACTTGAACGGCGGTAAATGGGATCTCATTGCCGAACACACAGAAATCGAATCCGGGAAGAAAAACAACCGGCCAGAACTTCAGACCGCTCTCGATCTTTGCAAAGCCGAAGGCGCAACCCTCGTTATTGCCAAGCTCGATCGATTGGCGCGAAACGTCTATTTCATTTCGGGCCTCATGCAGTCCGGGGTTGAATTCATAGCCGCCGATATGCCCAAGGCCAACAAGTTTCAGGTTCACCTTATGGCCGCCTTTGCAGAGTACGAAAGGGAGCAAATCAGCGAGCGAACTAAAGCAGGCCTGGCACAGGCCAAAGCGCGGGGCGTGAAGCTTGGAACACACGGCGCGAAACTGGCAGCCGCAAACAAGGCCGCAGCGAAAGACCGCGCCGAAGCCCTACGCCCGGTTATTCAGGAAATCAGGAAAGAAGAAATCACTACGGTTCGCGGTATCTGTGAAGAGTTGAACCGCCGGAATATCCCGGCTGCACGCGGCGGCGTTTGGTATGTCCCTTCAACTCATCGAATGCTCAAGCTCATAGACGGCCCGAAGCGCAAGCCGCGCAAACCGACAGCAAAGAAGAAAGCCGCCAATTCCTAAACAATCGGCAAATCAATAAACCTCTCCATCCGGTTCCGCCAGATACCGAATCGGCGCGAAGCCTTTACGATCTCCGAACTGCCAGCTTTCAGGATCGAACCAAAGATTTTTTGGCATCGGATATATGCCGCCGACGCGGTCTTTCTGAATGATAATCCGGCTGTCATGTTCTAATTCCAAATTGCAAATTTCCGCTTGCAGTTTATCGCAATCCTCATCCGAAAGATTTTTAAGATGTCCGTTATGCTGCATCTTCCCTGCGTCAATCGCCTCTCTGAATTTCTCGACCTGAATTGTTCGCATTTCATTCCGCCAGACGGCTATGACATTCCAAGCCCCGTTTGGAACATCCGAACTCCCGCTTATGTCCAGTTCGTGCGGCGGGTACTTTTCTTTTGGCCGGTCACTGGGCGGCTTCTTCGAGTGACACACAAGGTGAACATGAACGTTGAATTTTTTTGCGAAGTCGTTTAGTCGGTTCATCAAATCTTTTTGGCTTTCATAGTCAATGCTCTTCACGTCTGCCAGCTTCATCATAGAATCTAAAACGAAATGGTGAACCCCGTATTTCTTGGCGGCGTACTCCCAGCATTCGAGCAGTGACACCGACCGGGCGGCACCCACAAAATCATAGACCCAAATATATTGATCCAACCAGTTCATAGCCATGTCATGCTCTTCGCGTGTTTCCGGCTTCAAGATGGTCAATGCCTGACGCTCCATATCCTGCAGGGTCATAGCAGAAGGCATTTCCAGACTGGCAAGACACGTCTTGCGGCCCTGACCGGCAAAGTGAATCAGACAATGCCCCAGGGCGCGTGATTTTCCGTGTGAGTTGTAACCATGCCAGCAGGTCACCTCGCCGGGCCGGAACCGGAACTTACCTATATCCCACGGCAGCAAATCGCCGGGAACCTTTCCGTCCGGTGGATAAAACCGTTCCCAAACCTGATCCCGAAACTCACCGGCCCGGCGCAACTCTTCCGGGTCAAGGTTGCGGGCGTGTTCAATGCTACCGTCCAAACCGAACCCTTTAAGCAAACAGTCGTTTGCATCCTTGCAGCCTTCGGGATAATCCACCACATAAACCCGTTCGCGGCCCAGTCGGGGAATCAGCATCCGCTGGGCGGCCTGTCCCGGTTCATCGGCATCCATGGCAAGAAAGATGGAAACAAACGATTCAAGCCAGTCATAATCATTTTTGATCCAATGGTCATGAGAACAAAACTTTTCCGTGTCTCCAGCCTGTGCACCAATCGGCAGCGATACCGCCGAATAACCATCCGACGCAAAACTCAGCGCGTCAATTTCCCCCTCACAAATGATAATTGCATCTTCTTTTGCGTCCACGCCCTGAATGCCGAACAGGTGCAATTCTGCGCCGTATTCATACTCACTTGCTGTGGTCTTGCCCGGTTGCAGGAACATATTTTTTTTATCCGCAATATCCCGACATTTCAACCGCACAAGATTCCCTTCCGCATCGTAGGACGGAAAGACAATGCAGTTCCGCTCCCCCTTCTTGATAAATGTTTCTCCGATACAATGCCGGCGCAGTGCGTCCGGGCGAATCTTTCGCTCTTCGGTCAGATATTTCCAAACCTTGGACCCTTCCTTAACCGGGTGTAGATCTCCATCCAACTTCTTCTTGCCGCGTGGTGCAGCTCGACCCGGCGAATAGGCCGCCGTAGTCTGCCAAGGCTCATCCTTAACACCAAGCCAGTCCTTGGCCTGTTGCAACGCCTCGCGGAATTCACAACCCTTAACCTGCCGCCATAGTTCAAGCAGGTTTCCACCCTTCACCGCATCGTCTGCAAAGTCATGAAACACGCCCGTTTTTGGTCCGCTGATAAATACCTTCAGCGATTGTCCGGCGGAACCGTGAATATCACCGATCGAATAATTTTTACCGTCCGACTTACCGTCCGGAAGCAGGTATTCACAGACCTCCAAAGCCCGCTGATTCAGCATTTCCTTAATCTGTTGCCCGTCCATTTTTCGGCCTTTCAATAAAGTATGTCTTTGTCACTAATCCGGGACGGATCGAAGCCGCCGCCGCGTTTTTTTCCAAAATCCAAACCACCGTCCTTTTGATTCACCGATTTCCGCAGATATTTTTCCAGCTCTCTGATGGGTGGATTATTCATCCGCCCATCCCCGGCAAAATGCCGTTCAAACACGGACACGGCTTCGGCAACGTCCGCGCCGGGGTAGGAAGCCAAAGCCCGCTGAAACTCAAAATCGCGCACTCGGTGACAATTCGTATGAGCGGCCCGAAATCTCTCAAACAGATCATAAGGAACCCCGTTCAGCGCAGGGGTAGATGTATTTTCTTTTGTTCTTAGATTCTTCTCTTCTTTAGTTGTGTCCGATTGCGGTTCGATACCGGTTCGATTGCCGTCCGTTTGCGGTTCGATTGCGGTTCGCGCTGATTGGTAAACATCGTAATTGCATACCCTTATCCGTGTCGTAACCCGTTCGTTTGATAGCTCGATCATGGTTCGCTTGCAGTCCGGGTTCCGGTTCGCGGCCAGCGAGTACAAAAACCGCTTAACTTTCGACACCGTCCAACCCCACCGACTGGCCCATGTCTTCATGGAATAGAGGACTTCACCACGACCGCAAAGCAGCAGAGTATTTCCGATTCGTACTTCGCCAGAGACATCCTGCCAACGGGCGGCCATCAGAATATCCAGCCACGCCTCGGCGCGACTGAACGCTCGGCGTTCCTTCCAGAAGTCATGACTTTGGAACTGCCGGTGAAGCATGATATACCCGCCCCTAATCGGTTCGCTCATTTATGCCCCCTCGCTGTACTGCCGACGGGCAGGCCGCCGAACAGGGGAACAGACGACCCAATACCCCGCAGAGAACGGGAAGCGTCTACAGACGATTCTAGAAGGCTTATTTCCATTCGTTCACATTTCCCTTTTGGTAAAACTTTTTCCGGACCGAAACCCATTCCGTCGCTGCATTCTCTTTGTTTAAATGGCTCAATATTCAGACCTTTTTTTATCTGTTCTATCTGCGGCCCGGTCATTGTTTTTAATGCTTCTATCATTAGCTCGGTTCTCTTTTTACAGTGGGCTATTGAAATCGCTTTGACTTTTTGGAAAAACTTTAAATATAGGCACGAAATTGTAAAAAAACGCGCGGCGCGGTTTAGCCCTTGCCCGGTCCGCGCCGTTCCTGATCTTCCACACCTGCAATACAGATTAATAGGTCTACAATCTGCTCGTCTGGAAACCCAGAATCCCGCCAGTGCCGAATGTCATTAAGAAGGTTCGTCATACATCGCGAATGCTGCACCCAGCACGTTTTGTCGAGCGGGTACGGGAAATTGAAACAATCGTGTTCCGCATCATAAGAGACCTCCGCTTTTTCGGGCTGACTGCCACTTGTTGCCACCGGCTCTACTACCGCCGCCGCAAGGCAGAGCAAATCCAAGAGCTGCTCACCGGCAACGCCGTGCTTTCCGCGCAAATGATAAACAACATCATTCAGCACGGCCGAAACACTTCGGAAACCATCAAGACAGACATGATAATCTGGATCGCCCGGCAGGGGAAAACTGAAGGTTTCGCTGTCTTCATCATAAAAAACACGTCCACTTTTATTCATTTTCATCATCACTTCACCTTTCCGCCCGGCTGGGCATTTTCATAAAGAGAATTTTCGGGAATCCGTACAGCACGGCCCCGCTTGATGGCTGGCAACTCGCCGCTAGAAATCCAGTTACGAACCGTTCGCGGCGTGACCCCCCAGCGAGCGGCAACGGTTGGGACTGAAAGCAGTTTAGGGGGCGGTTGCGGGGCATCCGCGCCGGTCAAAAGGAATACAAGACGGTCGCGCTCCACATGCTGGAGAGTGTTAGCAATATCGAACACTTTATCGGCAGAAAGGTGATTGCTCATTCCACACCGCCTTCCGATTTCCGAACATTGGAAGTTTCTTTTCCAAGGTCTGGAAAAATTTCTTCCACCGGGCATTCCAGAACAGATGCAAGAATGGCGACCTGTTCAGGGCTGGGAGTCTTTCGTCCGGTTACGATCCGGGACATTGCCACCTCTGAAAGTCGTTCGCCTTCGGGGAGCCGTTCGCTTGCTGCCGCAGCTACATCTATCTGCCGCTCTCCCCGCAAAGCCATTGCAGCTTTAAGAGCGAGTCCGTTTGAAGATAATATTTTCATAGCTCCGTTTTTAAACGGGGGCTATGTTTTTGTCTTGGGTGCGGACGGGGAGAATCAGGGGGAATTATTTCCCGTTTAAATCAATCCACCAAAGACCGGATCCATTTTTGATCAACGCCGGGAATATTTCTTCCATAAAATCAGGTGCAACTTTGCCGAGTTTAATGCCGCATTCAAACCACCTCTTCGGCTTGTTTTCCAGCCCTGAACTGTTTGGCATTAGTTCTCGAATTTTAGCGGCGGGAAGTCGGTTGCTTGCGTCAGTTTTCTCTGCAAATGCCTTCAACGCTCTATGGGCCGCAGTTCCATCAGTTACATGATATTCGCATTTTCCAACCTTATCCCTGATACAATGGTATTCATTCAGCAGATCAAACCGTTTTCCCTGCTTCATGATTTCTGAACGGTCTTCAGCGGTCGGTTTCGTTTCGTCTTCGGGCGGATCATAGGGCCCGATGAGTTTCTTTGAATACAGCTCTTCACCGCCCGGATAAAGAACCAGACACCCGACTTCTTCCGCCCGTTCGACCTTTTTAGCTAAAGCAAATTTAATCAGTAAATGGTCATGAAAAACAACTTTTCCATCACTAAGCCGAGCTTTGTTGCAGTTTTCGGGAAACTGAATGCTGCAAATCTTTTTCGGTGGTTCTGCGGGCAGCGTGGCTATTTCAAAATTCAAATCGCCGGGCTCATGACGAAAGCAGATCGGAACAATACGAAAACAGCCATCGGGAGTTTCAAAGTGTTGCCGGTCGATCCTCCGCAACAATTCAAATTTCTTGCCGTCAATCTCAAGAACCTTCTTTTCTTCTATGCACCCCGAAACGGGCAATGAGGTTGCCGTGTTTTGTTCAGTTGGTTTACTTTTCATTTTGTACCCGCCTTTTTAAAAATGCTTTTTTGCACAGATACACAATCTGGAAAATAATGATTACAAGCACAACACCGTCCTGACAACCGTGTTTTCTTGCGGCCAATCCGTAAGCACTGCCCCAAAGTGGAACCCGTCCCAATGAATGATTTTAAATTGCCGTTCCATAACATTTACGTCGTTTGATACTTCTTGAAATTTTCAGCCTGCTCGAAGATTTCCTTATAGACCTCATCGCGGTCGACGGGCGGATAGCCGTGTTTAGCGAGGAGAATAATCAAGGCGACCTTCAACTCGGCTTTGATATCCACACGCTGGCTCCAGTCGGTGTATTTGGCTTTGTCATCGACCACCTTCTTTACGGCTTTGGACAGGGCAATCAGTTTATCTTCGGGGTACTCAAAGTCATACTTGATGGCGAGAGAGTGAAGGATGTCGTAGAAGGACTTCTCTTCCATGTCGATTCCCAGTTCACCGAAGGAATCCTTCTCGATTTGGAGCGCGTGAATGAGATCGATCATCTCATCGGAGAATCCTTCCAGCACGTCACTGCGCAGTACGTCGGCCTCGTCACGCTCATTGTACTTCTTCACCAACGCTTGGAATTGTTCAGAGAAGTCCACGCCCTTGATCTTGTTCACCTTTTTGAACTCCTCAATCGCTTTTTTGAGCAACTGCTGGAGCAGCTTGATCTTGGTGTTCGGCAGTTTGATCTTCTCAATCTTGGCGAGGTAGTCGCCTCCGAAAATATCGATCTCTGTCGCGCCGTCTTCCCCGAGTTTAAAGATCTCTTCCACGCCATCGCTCCGCAAGGCCTCGGCAATCATCTTCCGCACCTTGGCATTCATCTGCGCTGTATCGGGAGCCTCCCCTTTTGTCAGCTTGGCAACGATGGAGCGTACGGCTAAATAGAAGTGGATATAGTCACGCTCAGCGTCAGTGAAGCCATCGCTTCCGCTACAGATGTCGTAGGCCGCCTTCAGGCGCTTCACGAGGCCCATAAACCGCTTCTCGACCTTATCGGTAATCTGCGCAAACTCCGCCGCCTGATTCAGGCATTGAAGCTGAGCGGTCGGTGATCCGCTAAAATAGGGGGTTGTATCAAACGAGTGGAAGAGTCGGTTCAACAGATCGAGATGATCCTTCACCACAATGATGGACTGCCCCACCTCTTCGATATTGGACTTATCCGCCTTCGAGTAATGAGCCAGCGCAATGTTCATCTGCTTCTTAATGCCGATGTAATCCACCACGAGCCCTTTACCCTTGCCCTTAAACCTCCGATTCACCCGCGAAATCGTCTGAATCAAATTATGCCGTTGAACCGGTTTATAGATGTAGATCGTATCTAGGAACGGAACATCAAACCCCGTCAGCCACATATCGACGACAATCGCGATTTTAAAATTCGACTTCGCCGTCTTGAACTGTCGATCCAGCTCCTTGCGGTCGTCCTTACTGCCCAGCAGGTCGTAGAGCACCTCTTCGTCATCCTGCCCGCGCGTCATCACCATCTTGATGCGCCCTGCCTGCGCCGAGGCTTCGGCAGGCAGGTCCATCGGCTTGATCGTTTTGGCCCCTGCCTGCCGTGCCGATTCGTTTTTTGCCTGTTTTTTAATCCAGCGTCGCCCCGCAGTGGCTTTCAGTTCCTTCTCGCGCAAAACAGCTTTTTCTCTCGAATCAAATCTTTCATATAGCAATATAGATATCGGTTTATGGCTTCTTGTCCATTCAGCCCCCGCACCTGTTCTGTGCTCATTCCACCTCCGGGGGAGATTGTCTGTCTGGCCGATATAATAGCTCTCTCCCTCGCATCTAATCACATAGACATAAAACTCACCGGCTTTCGGCGCAGGCAGGTCTGCCTCACTCAGCTCTGTGCCCTCTGCGCAAACCTTCACTTCGGCCCATTCGGGACGCAGCGCGATCACCGCCTGATAAAAGGCATAAGCGACCGGGCGACTGCTGGCCACAAACATCGCCTTGCCCGCCACCGTCGAGCCTTCATCCACGCGTTTCTCATAGTGCTTCACAAAATCAGCGGCCAACGTATCAATCAGCTGTGGGTCGATAAGAATCGACTCCATCTTAACGTTAGCCTTCTTACTCTCATCAATCGCATACTCGCTCGAACCCGCTTCCGCGCACTCCGCGTAATACGCCTCAATCTCTTCCAGCTTGGTGTTATTCAACAGCACCTTGGCCGCACGACCTTCGTAGACAATGCGCACCGTGATTTCATCAGTCACCGACTCCGTCATCGTGTAGGAATCCACAACCGGGCCGAACACATCCAGCGTCGCATCGATCGGCGTACCCGTGAAGCCCACATACGTCGCATTCGGCAGCGAGTCATGCAGATACTTGGCAAAGCCAAACGTCCGCTTCACGCCCTCATCCGTCACCGTCACCTTCTGATCCAAATTCACCTGAGAGCGATGCGCCTCATCCGAAATACAGATCACATTATTGCGCTCCGTCAGCAACTCCGTGTCCTCGGTAAACTTATGAATCGTCGTCAGGAAAACGCCGCCGCTATTCCGACCCTTCAGAAGCTCCCGAAGTTGGTTTCGGCTCTCGACACTGATCACCGACTCGTCGCCAATATAGCCCTTAGCATTGGTGAAGGTGGTTGAAAGCTGATCATCCAAATCCGTGCGATCCGTAATCAACACAATCGTCGGGCTCTTGAGTGCCACACTCCGCATCAACAACCGAGCCAGGAACAACATCGTAAAACTCTTACCGCACCCCGTCGCCCCGAAGTAGGTGCCGCCCTTCCCGTCACCCTCCGGTTTCATGTGCTGGAGAATATTGGAATACAGCTTTGTTGCCGCATAATACTGCGGGTAACGGCAAAGGATCTTCTCTTCCCGCCGCGATACATCAGGGACATAAATATAGTTTCTGATGACGTCGGTTAATGTCACGGGGTTGAATAGACCGCTGATCATCGTGTAGAGTGAGTTAATGCCTTGTGCTTCGCCCTTACGGCAACCCTCACCCCCGGCCCCTCTCCCAGGAGTAGAGGGGAGATTGTATAGAGGAACATGGGACACAATGGATTGGAGCGCGGATTCTGGATCATTAAGGAACGCTTCATTTTCAAATCGAAGAACCGTGAAACCTAGCGATTCCAGATAAGCGGTACGCTTATGGTCATGTTTCTTTTGCTTTTCCGTGTCGTGGACTTCTCCATCCAATTCGACAACCAGCTTCTTATCGTTACAGAAGAAATCCGTAACATAAGGCCCAACTTGATGTTGTCGTCGGAACTTCAAATTAGCCAGCTGGCGATTACGCACCAACTCCCACATCACCTCTTCCGCAGGTGTTTGTTGTTGTCGCAATTCCCCTGCCCGCTCTTTCAGTCCAGAGAAATTAAAATTCGCTCTGTAACTAACACCCTTCTCCCCTTGGGAGAGGGGCTGGGGGTGAGGGGTTGGGCGATAAGCCCAACTATAGAAAAACTCGTAAGGTGCAAAAAAGGACCCAACTTTCGAATTAACCCCATCAGATAAAACGCAGAAGGCGTTGAACTTAAATAACTCGGGAATATCGCGTTTGTAACGCACCGTCAGCTGAATGAAGGCATTATGAATCGTTGCCTCCTCACGGATTGCGCTCTTGAATTCAAACACCACCAACGGCAGCCCGTTGATGTAGAGAATCCCATCGGGAATGCGACGATGCGATCCTGTGATTTCCAGCTGATTCACCATCTTAAAGATGTTGCCGCCAGTTTTGTAGGGGACAGATTCCTCCGCCACGATCATTGGCACCTCGCCCGCCTTCGGCTCACGAAACGCGGTCAGATCCGAATAATCGATCAACTGAATATACAGGTCTCGTTGAGACCTGTATCCCTCATCCCCACTTCTCCCGGCAGGAGAAGAGCTGCCCGTTAAGTCCTCGCCCTCTGGGAGAGGATTTAGGTGAGGGTTGCGCTCTCGTTTCAGATGGAACCCTTCGGAAACGAGGCGCATAATCGCCTTATTGCTCTCGTAAAGATCCGCCGACGAGTACGCATCCAACTTTTGAATCACCGCCTCGATTTCACCCGAAGTGATGCCATCCGCTGCATACTGCCTGGACAGGAACGCCCGCAGATCGGCCTTGATCAAAACCTCCTGCGACTGACGCCCTGCCTGTGCGTCGCACGCAGACAGGTCAATCGTCTCACCCAACACATGCGGATACCCCTCGGCTTCGAGGAGTTCGATGATCGCGGCTTCAAGCTGGGCTTCGGTGAATTTCATTTACATGCTCTTTATGGTTAACAACTTAGGTCATTTTACTTGACGATCCCGCCTCAAATGGCACTATACATGCATCTCATCCATCCACGTGTGGAAGGAGTTACGGGGTCGCCTAATCCGCGACCCCAGCTTTTTTTCTAATTACTCTGGCGGTTCCGCGTCCACCTTCGCCCTAACTTCACGCGGTAGTTATTATCTTTCACATAAAAAGCCGTCCACGGAAGATAGAAGCCTCTCCGCTCTGAAATCACGACAACGTAATCTTCTGCATGATGCCAGATATGAATGCGATTCTCGCCCTTCTTTCGCTCTGACCATACGCGCAGATCAGTATGCGTTTCGTTCTCAATGAGTGGGCGTGCCCATGGAATCCTTTCGCTCCGGGCAACTTCAAGCGTACGGTTATTCTCATCCGTCCCCGTCGTGGTCATGTGGTAGAACGTCGCTTCTTTCCCGTCGCGAATGGGTAGTCGCTTCAAGCCCATTCTTTTGGTCCGAAACAGAGGAATCGTCTGCATGAAATCGGCCCAGAAAAAGGTGTAGCATGCATCAACAAACTCCGCATCATTATTGAAATCGGAGCGCACTACTTTATCAGGAAGGGGTAAACTAGCCATGCGCCTCGCCCTCCCACCGGAACAGATTGAACTTTTCAGCACGAAGCAATGTTGATCGATCAAGCGAATAGCCACTGCGATGCTTAATCAGCTCAATCAACTCCGTTTTAGCAGACATGCCAGACAATCCTCGATTATGATATCCAACAGCTCCAATCAAAAGGTCTGCAAACTGAAGAAGTGCGCTCTCGTGCGAATGAATCTGCTGGAGCCGTTCAATGATATTATGGTTGAAATCGTAAATACTATTGCAGAGCACCTCATGAAGTTTTTCGATTTTTCGACCTCCTAAGGTATCTTTAATATCAATGTAAATTCGATAGCGGTCGTTTTCGTTAA
>Ga0307990_1003171_pt1 | contig 12714 bp, 12 predicted proteins | sample EllFjometagen129_FD_203168 | JGI IMG/M metagenome (GOLD analysis project Ga0307990, IMG submission 203168) | Marine microbial communities from Ellis Fjord, Antarctic Ocean - #129 | ecosystem: Environmental > Aquatic > Marine > Unclassified | place: Southern Ocean | collected 2014-10-08
GTGCTGTTGATTAACCCGCATTATTCACCGCTTTTTATAAAAATACAAAAAAGCAACTAATTATCAACCATTTACATTGTTTATCCAAAAGCAGTAGCATACCCAAATTTGAGTGTTGCTTGCGATTATCTTTGTGCATCTTCAAACCATCTAAACCCTTGAAATATAAAAATATGACTGCGGGTTTAGATGATTCAAATCTGCACAAAGGGAATGGCATGAATTTTACGGGTTAAAGACCTCATAGCTGACAGATACAGCATTCCAACTTTCAAGAACCTGATTCTCCTGCGAAATTAATACAATGGGATTAAGCAAAAAAGCAACAATCAAGAGGCTCTATTCATTGTTTGTGATTCCAAAGTCGATGTCATCTTCTTTTGCCCAGCTTTGTTTACTTTTCAGGAAATACACATTAATTTTTGCTGTATCTCTGATGTAATCAACATTTGTAACTTCAATTCGGGAAATATTTACGCCAAGCTTTTTCTCCAAATCTTCAATAAGTTCTGCCTTTCGACCTTGATTAACCAATTCTATCCTCTCATACATTACAATTGCAAAAGACTCCGGCTCTAATGTTTTAAGTCTTTCAACAAAATAACTAATTAAAAGAACAGCAAGATTTGCAAAAATCAACTCTGCGTAAGAAATCTTTTTATTTGCCAAAGCATTGATTACAGAGATCCCAATCACAATAAACAAATAGGTCATTTCTTTAATTGGTATAGTCGTTGTTCGATATCGAATAATACCGAATACAGCAAATAATCCAAGTGCAAATCCTAATTGCAATTTGACACTTTCCAGTAAGAAACACATCAGAAAAACAACCGCGCTAATCAACACAAAAGTGAAAAAGAAATCACGACGATGGGTTCGCGGATAATAAATACGGCGGACAATAATAAATGTCACGACAAAATTAAAAATGAAGCGAAGTATTAGTTCCAGAAAATCATCCATTTTAATGATATCGATATTAAATAATTCCACAGAAGAATCAAGAAGCACACTGATCATATTTCATTCGTTTTAAATGTAAAACATTGGGTTTAAATGTATTTTGTTTCAGGTTAGGTTTCAACAAGGCCAGACTCATACAGTATTTACTGAAACCTCTGGGACGAATCCGATACGATTTAAGCACTGAATCCACAGGTATTTGCTGGTTTTCATGCTCTCGCTTTACCTCGACAATAGCATAATAATCAGCAAATATATTCTCATTCTTACAACTATATTTTAAATCATAGTCGATAGTAATGCGCTCTTTGGTTTCAAATGAAATTAAACTAATTCGATGAAACGCATTTGAAACAGTCTTATCTAACATGACAGGATCAAGATATACACAAGATTTTATAAACGCTACCTTTTCTGTCGAAGTAATATTTCCATCCTGAATTGGAATTCGTTGCTTAATTGTTTTTCCTTTATTATCTTTTATTTTTACCTCCAAAAAACGCAACCCATTCACAGTGTAAAGTCTTTCCCGTATTTTAAAGCGCGTTTTTCGTCGATTCTGATGATCCATATAACATCGTAATTCAGGTGAATCAAAATAGGTGGTGTCATATCTAAAAAAACGTTCTCCGTTAATTTCTAAAACTTTGTAATTAGCTTTCAATTGCAATAAAAACGATGACAAATGCTGAATGGGCAGAACATATTTGCTATCAAAACGCCGCATAAGACTAAGTTCCTTTATCTCATCCAAACTCACGGCTTCAAAGCCACTCAAAATTTCACAATATGATTGCTTGTCTTTCATCTTTATTTGATAATTACGATCTCTTCAACCCCTATTTCGTCCCCATTATCAGGAATAAGTACGTCTTTCTTCACGGCATAATATCCAGAGGCACTTTCTCCGGTTGTATCTTCTGACATGGAATATACGGTATAATGTCCTGCTTGCAAATATTCAAAACGATAATAACCATTATATGAGATTTTTACATCATCCGAAGGAATGGAATCTTCACCGTAAATCAAATAAACATCCTCGTCGTAAGCATAATATGTCCCAAGATAATTGGTAAGCTCCATATTACAATCAATAATTTGAACCCTACCTGTAATCACAGACTGACCGCCGAGTCCTTCTACAGGAACACAAGCCAGAAAGCCCAAAACCAAAACGAAAACTATCCACGCTATATTTCTCAGTTGTCTCATTGATTTAACTTTTTGCTTGTGCTTGCATCCATTTTAATTTATTAGGCAACACAAAGTAAAATTAGTATTAATTTGCATTAGCAAGATATTACATGAAAACCATCCATCAAAATTTATTTAATAAATGATTAGGGTATTAAAATCTGCTCACAATGAATTAATATTCAATTGTTGCAATATACTGCAATTTATTTTGTGAAATATTAAACAAAAAACCCCATAACGTGTTATTTAAACAAATTCTAAACTATTGATTACTTAAATAATAAGATATGTTTAAAACATTTGATCCGATTAAAAATAAAACGTTCCGCGTCATGGACAACGAAGGCAAAGTCACTGCTGCCAATGCCAAATGGATGCCGGAACTCACGGATGAACAAATCCTTAAAGCATACAAAGACATGCTGTTTGCCAGAAAGGCAGATTTAATGACAGTGAATTACCAACGACAAGGCAGGATATACACTTATCCCCCCAACTACGGACAAGAAGCCATTTCAGGCGCTGTTGCGCAAGTCATGCGCGAAGATGACTGGCTAGTTCCGGCTTTCAGAGAATTGGGTGCTTACCTTGCTAAAGGAGCGACACTGCAGGAAATGTTCATGTATTTCATGGGCTACGAAGATGGCTCTTTGTTCAAAAACGCAAAAAACTTTGTTCCAATTTCCGTACCGATTGCATCGCAACTCGTTCATGCAGCCGGAATCGGTTATGAAATCAAATACAACAAGAAAGACCAAGTGGTTTACACTTTTGTCGGTGATGGCGGTACTTCTGAAGGAGAATTCCATGAAGCACTAAATTTTGCCGCAGTCTGGGATGCACCGGTTGTATTTATCATCCAAAATAATCAATACGGGATTTCTACTCCGGTAGGTTTGCAAACAAAAACTCAAAACCTTGCTGTCAAAGCCGTTGCGTACGGAATGGAAGGGATTAAAGTTGACGGAAACGACTTCTTTGCCATGACAAAAGCCATGCAGGAGGCAAGTGAGCATGCCCGAAGCGGAAAAGGTCCGATTCTCATCGAGGCAGTAACCTACCGCAAAGGAGCACACACAACTTCGGATGATCCGACAAAATATCGTACTAAAGAAGAAGAGCAGAAATGGGATAAAACCGACCCGCTGGATCGATTTAAAAAGTATTTAATCGAGAAAAAACTCTGGTCTGATAAAGAAGAAGAAAAAATTCTACCGGAATACAAAAAAGAAATTGACAGACATTTTGTAGCAGCTGAAAACTACGGAGAATATCCGTTAGACGATGTCTTCAAATTCCTTTACACAGATATGCCGGACAATTTAAAATCACAACAGGTAGAACACGAACGTTACCTTAAATGGAAGGAGGGCAAATAAGATGAAAAAAGTAATGAATATGGTCAATGCCATCAATCAGGGATTAGAAATAAAACTCGAGCAAGATAAAGCTGTAATTGTTTATGGTGAGGATGTCGGTGTTGAAGGTGGCGTTTTCCGAGTAACCGAAGGATTACAGAAGAAATTTGGAAAAGAACGTGTTTTTGATTCCCCGCTTGCAGAAGCCGGAATTGCCGGAACAGCAGTCGGAATGGCAATGGCAGGATTAAAACCTGTGATAGAAATGCAGTTCAGCGGATTTTCTTATCCCGCATTTAACCAGCTTATCAGCCATGTATCCAGAATGCAAAACCGCAGCAGAGGCAATTTTAAAATGCCATTTGTGATGCGTATGCCTTACGGAGGCGGAATCAACGCTTTGGAGCATCACTCCGAAAGCATGGAGGCCATTTGGGGACACATTCCCGGACTAAAAGTGGTCATTCCAAGCACACCACACGATGCAAAAGGACTGATGATCAGTGCAATTGAATCAAATGATCCGGTAATTTTCTTGGAGCCAAAACGCATTTATCGTGCAATTAAGCAAGAAGTTAATGAGGACCACTTTACCGTTCCGATCGGCAAAGCAAAAGTCGTTTCACCTGGGAAAGATATCACAGTGGTAGCATACGGTGCTCTCATTCGTGAAGTACAGAAAGCTGCTGCTTTAGCTAAAAAAGAAGGTATTGACGTTGAAATCATTGATTTACGCTCAATTTATCCGATTGACAGAGAAACCATCGCTTCATCCGTAATGAAAACGGGAAGAATATTAACGGTGCACGAAGCTCCGGCAAGTTTCGGCGTGGCCTCAGAAATTTCTCAGATTGCCATTGAAGAAGCCTTCTTGCATTTAGAAGCACCTCCAAAACGACTGACAGGATTTGACACCATTGTTCCACTCCCGAAAGGCGAGCATCACTATGCAATTACCGGTGATAAAATCTTTTATGAAATCATGCGAACTGTTAAATATTAAAATCAAGAAATCATGAGACATATATTCAAATTCCCCGATATTGGCGAAGGCCTCGACGAAGGAACCATCGTAGAATGGTACGTTAAAAAAGGTCAGATCGTTGAAGCGGGAGAATCCCTTGTAAAAATGGAAACTGATAAAGTGGTAACCGACATTCCTTCGCCGAGAGACGGTGTAATTGCTGCTCGTTACGGAAACGAAGGAGAAACCATTAATGTCGGAGATCCGCTTGTGGAAATTGAAATGGAAGGCGTTGAAGGCGAAGCAGCTCAAGAAGAGTCCAAAAAAATTGACGAAGGCGAATCTTCCAAAATAGAAAACGTTGAAGAAGAAGCTGCAGGCGTTGTCGGAACGTTAGAATCTGCCGGAAACAATGCATTTCTGCCCGCCAGTGACGAAGGTATCAGTGTAACGGAAACTGATGAGAAATCAAGTCAGAAAAAAACAATTGCAACTCCGGTTGCACGTGCTTTGGCAAAAGAGCTTAATGTTGATATCAACGAAGTAAAAGGAACAGGACCGGGCAGTCGCGTAATGAAAGAAGACATTCAAAAATATGCCGATTCAGGTTCTAAAAACGCCTCAAACCGAGGAAACAGAATGGTTGACGAAGGTCCGCGAGTTCGTATCGAACCCATGAGCCAAATGCGTAAAACCATTGCGAAAAATATGCTGCGCTCCAAACATAATGCAGCTCACATGAGCGTTTTCGACGAAGTTGAAGCATCGGAGCTGATTGCAATTCGCAGCCGTTTTAAAGATAAATTCAAAGCAGATGAGATTAAACTCTCCTACTTGCCGTTCATCATTAAAGCAACTGCCCTCGCGCTGAAGAAACATCCGAATTTGAATTCAGAAATGGATATGGAAAACAGCAAAATGATTTACAAAAATTATGTAAACATTGGCATAGCCGTTGATACTGAAGACGGACTATTAGTTCCTGTTATTCAGGATGCAGACAAGCTTTCAATTCGAGAGATAGCAATAAAAGTCAATGAAATTGCTGAAAAAGCCAGAAAGCGGAAAATCAGCATGGAGGATATGAAAGACGGAACCTTTACCATCACAAGTTTTGGTTCAATCGGCGGAAAATTTGCAGTTCCTGTAATTAATTATCCGCAGGCTGGAATCCTTGGCATTGGTAGGATGGCAAAACAACCTGTCGTGAAAAATGACGCCGTTGTTCCTGGAAATATCCTACCTTTATCCATGTCGGTTGATCATCGGATTGTGGATGGCGGCGAAGTCACTCGTTTCCTGAATCAAATCATGGAATATCTCGGTGACCCGATTAACTTAATTATGGACTAATGTTGAACCCAAAAACTAAAATCATGAAATACGATCTCATTATTATAGGTTCAGGACCCGCAGGATATGTTGCGGCAATCCGTGCCGGACAAGTCGGGTTAAAAACCGCGATAGTTGAAAAAGATACCATTGGCGGTATGTGTCTGAACTGGGGCTGTATCCCAACCAAAGCACTGATTGAAAGCGCCAAATTTTACAATCGCTTAAATGATGCTGCAGAATTTGGAATAGAAGGCATTGATTTGAAAAAACTCGATTTCAATTGGCCGAAAGCTGTTGAAAGAGCATACAAAGTTGTAAACAAGCTCACAAACGGTGTTGAATTTTTATTAAAGAAAAATGGCGTTGAAATCATTATGGGAGAAGCTGAAATTGTCGGAGAACACGAAATTTCCATCAATAACAGAACCATAGAAGCAGAAAACATTATTATCGCCACCGGATCGCTACCGGAACGCATCCCCGGAGAAGGGAGCAATCTCGATATCAGAGCTTTGTACAAGATGCAAGAACTTCCGGAATCCATTGCGGTTTACGGACACGGACCGGTTTCTGTCGAATTGGCTCAGTTATTTAATTTGTTGGGAGTAAAAACGTTTTTGATTACAGAACACGAGAAAACGCTTATCCCGCAAGGCGACCAATACCTCAACGACTTCATCCTTAAAAAGCTAAAAAGTCAAGGTGTAAAAATTCAGAAAAACTTACCATCAAAAGATGTCCCAGTTTTAAATGCCAGCTTGCGAAAAGCGATACTTCCTGCCATAAAGCCGGAAATTGACTTGACAGATGATGGATTTGCACAAACGAATCTGAATTTGCAGACCTCTATCCCAAATATTTACGCAATCGGAGATGTCAACGGACGCTCCTATCTGGCTCATGTCGGTTCTGCACAGGGAGTATTTGCCGTCAATCATATCAAAGGCATTGAAAAACAAATGGATATTCGCTCCTACCCGCTCAATATTTACACCGTTCCTGAAATGGCCCAAATCGGTTTTACTGAACAGGAGCTACAGGAAGAAGGCGTAGAGTACAAAGTCAGTGAAATGCCGCTATCCATTAACGGGAAGGCAATGACAGAAGGCGACACCGAAGGCGTTGTCCGCATACTGAGCGAGAAAAAACTAGGCGAAGTAATGGGCGTTCAAATTATAGGTCCAAATGCAACGGATATGATTGCCGAAGCGGCTGCGTTCATTGAAATGGAAGCGACTATTTATGATGTTGCCCGCACTGTGCATGCGCATCCTACCGTAAGTGAAGTTTTCATGGAGACGGGGATGGAGGCTTTGGACAAAGCGATTCACAAGTAGTCTTTGCAAAAAACACCAAATGGAAACAAGCATTGGATATGAAAAATACAATCTTCCGGATATTGAAATCCTCAATCATCCGGGAGATCGGTTATTTCATGTCTGGCAACCCGACAATACTTACATCGTTCTGGGGCAAAGCAATAAAACTAAATTATCGGTAAATATTGATGCAGCTCAGAACGATGGGGTTTCCATTTTAAAACGACCATCAGGCGGTGAATCCGTCATTTTAACACCGAAAAATATTGTCGTTGCATTTTTATCCAATCAGGAAGATTATAAAAAGCCAATGGATTTTTTTAAAAATTCAAATCAAAAAATCATCAAAGCTTTAGAAAAATGGCCGGGCGTAAAAGGCTTACATCAACGTGGCATTTCTGACTTGTCAGTTAACAACATAAAAATTGCTGGATCAGCTATTTACCGCAGCAAAGACTACGTGTTTTACCACTGTGTAATCAATGTAGCAGAAGAGGTTTCACTCATTGAGCGCTACTTAAAACATCCCAAACGAGAGCCCGATTATCGTAAAGGCAGGAAACACAGCGAATTTGTTACGAATTTAAAGAATCTCGGCTACCAAATTGATATTCCGAAACTTATCACCCATTTTGAAAGCGAATTTTTGAATTAATTTCGATAATTCAGATACCATCGGTTTTTTTGCGGATATTTTATACCAAAAGACAATTAACAAAATTATAAGTCACCTTTTTGTTAGTTACCATTTGGTTAGTTTAACCCGAAAAATTCACCGCAAATAGCTAGATGTTAATACCGATTGTGAATCAAAATTGCCGATACAATTCATTCTATTTCTTGTATCAGCTTTGATTCTACATCGGCATTATTTACTCCCGAAAATCGGGGATATCGGAATTTTTGATTTTAAAGTGTCATAACATATAGTACTATTGGTTTATGTTTTAACTTACTGCAACCCATTTTCTATTAACTCAAATCTGCACAAAGGGAATTGCATGAATTTTCCGGGTTAAGTAGTGTTTGTGTTTGTAGCCGATGCCTTCGGTTTTCAGTGCCGGCTCATATCTCAGGAAAAGCTACAACTTCAAATATTTTCCTGTCCAAGATGCTTTGCACTTCACTAAACCCTCAGGCACCCCGGCAAAAACAAGATTTCCGCCGTCTTTACCCCCTTCAGGACCTAAATCAATCACCCAATCAGCTGATTTAATAACTTCTGTATTATGCTCGACAATAACAATGCTATGTCCTCGATTTCTCAATTGATTCAGTGATGACAGCAATTTATTGATATCATGAAAATGCAAGCCAGTTGTCGGTTCATCAAATACAAACATTGACGGTTCTGCTTTTTCTTTACTTAAATAAAATGCAAGCTTAATGCGTTGACTTTCTCCCCCACTCAATGTATTTGAAGGCTGTCCCATTTTCAGATAGCCTAATCCCACATCCTGATAATTTTTCAGTAATCGACCAATTTTCTTCTCATAATTTCCGTTTCCTTCTCCGAAAAATTTCACCGCTTCATTAATGGTCATTTCAAGCAAATCATAAATTGATTTTTTCCGAAATTTCACATCCAAGATTTCTTCCTTAAAGCGCTGGCCTTTACATGTTTCACACGTAAGATAAACATCTGCCATAAACTGCATTTCCACTTTTATTTGTCCTTCACCTTTGCAAGTTTCACAGCGTCCGCCATCCACATTAAAAGAAAAATATGAAGCACGATATTTTCGCTGTTTCGCTAAAGGCTGATCAGCATACAAATTCCTGATTTCATCCCATGCTTTAATGTAAGTAACTGGATTTGAGCGGGACGATTTCCCGATTGGATTCTGATCGACATACTGAATATCCTTAATCATACTAAAATCTCCGTCACAAGCTTTAAAACGCCCGGGTTTTGCAGAATAATCACCTAGCTCTCGCCGAATTGCAGGAGTCATAATATCCCGCACAAAAGTTGATTTCCCCGAACCGCTTACTCCGCTCACAACAACCATTACGCCAAGCGGAACTTCAAGCATCTCAATATTTAGATTATGCTGTCGCAATCCTTCAAAACGCAAAGCATGTTTCCAGGCTATCCGCTTTTCAGGGATTGGAATGCTTCTTTCACCGGACAAATAACTGCCCGTTAAAGAATCCGTTTGTGTCAATATTTCGCGGAGTGTCCCATTGAATAAAATCTCACCACCCAAATATCCGGCACCCGGTCCAATATCAATAATACGATCAGATTCACGAATTACAAGCTCTTCATGTTCAACCACAATGACTGTATTTTCCAAATCACGCAAATTTTTCAGAACTTTAATCAACAGATGCGTATCGCGTGGATGCAAACCAACTGATGGCTCATCCAAAATGTACAGTGAACCAACTAAAGAGCTCCCTAGGGAGGTTACCAGATTAATTCGCTGGGTTTCGCCTCCAGAAAGCGTTGCAGCACGGCGGTTCAATGTCAAATAACTTAACCCAACATTTTGCATAAATTGCAATCTTGATCGTACTTCCAACAAAATACGGTCAGCAATTTTTGCATCATACTCATCTAAAACCAGCGATGAAAAATGCAACTCCAATTCATTCACCGGCATTTCCACCAAATCCGACAAACTAAAGCCACTGATTTTCACATAATCGGCTTCGTTCTTCAATCGTCGTCCTTTACAAACAGGGCAAACAGTTTTCCCTCGATAGCGCGACAACATCACACGGTACTGAATTTTATATTGTTTTTTCTCAAGATGCACAAAGAAATCATGTATCCCGTGAAAATGAGGAGATCCGTCCCAAAGCAAGGATTTTTGTGCTTCGGTTAAATCCATATACGGTCTGTGTACTGGAAAATCAACATGAGCCGCATTCATAATAAATTGATCTTTCCACTTACTCATTTTTTCTCCTCGCCACGGCATAACCCCATTATCGTAAACAGAAAGGCTCTGATCGGGAATTGCCAAATCCTCATCAACACCAATCACACTACCATAACCTTCGCACTTAGGGCAAGCACCAACCGGGGAATTAAATGAAAACATATTTTGATTAGGCTCTTCAAACACCATCCCATTTTCCTCAAACCTTGATGTAAACAAACGATGTGAATATATTCCATCAAGTTCTGTAACAATCAAACAATGGTCATTTCCAGCATTGAAAGCCTGCTCTGCAGATTCCCGCAAACGGCTCTGATTTTCTTCCGTTTGTTTGTTTTTCAATCTATCCAAAACAACACAAATGGATTTCCCCGTTACTTTTGACAAATCCAATGTATCAATTTTCTTAATTTCATCCGCATACCAAACCCGATTAAAACCTTGCTGCGTAAGACTTTCAATCCAGTTCTCCTGCCTATCACCATCAATATCCCAAGAATAGCAAATATAAACCTTCGTCTGTTCCGAAAATTCTGAAAGGTATTCCTCAATATCATTCACATCCTGTCGTTTAATCAAATTTCCAGTGATGGGAGAATACGTTTTACCAATATGGGAATACAATAATTTCAAATACTCGTAAATTTCAGTCATGGTACCAACTGTTGAACGTGGAGAACGCCCGGAAACTTTTTGCTGAATAGCAATTGCAGGCGGCAAACCACTAATTTTTTCAACATCCGGCTTTGCCATACGCCCGAAAAACTGACGCGCATAAGATGATAAACTTTCAATATACCTGCGCTGTCCTTCCGCAAACAAGGTATCAAAGACTAAAGATGACTTCCCGGAACCACTCAAACCTGTCACCACAACCAACTCATTATGAGGAATATTAACCGAAACATTCTTAAGGTTATGTACCTTTGCGCCCTTTACTTGTATTTCCAATCCTTCTGCCATAATTTTGGTACGATATTTGATAAACTATAATTCGTTATTTGATGTTTTTGTTAAAATTGTGTTACAAAGATGCACAATTCATAAATATTTTTTATGTTTGTGACAGAATAAATGAACAAAACGTTTAATAAATAGTTTAATCATTACAAAAGAAAGGAGTGCCTATAGAGTATATTTTACGCTTTTAATCATAAATTAAGAACATATGGATATTAGCAAGTTAAAAGACCAGGAGCTTGTAAATCGTTTTGTTAAAGGCGAAAAGTATTGTATGCAGGAACTCATTAATCGTCACAAAGACAGAGTTTACACTTACATTTTGTTGATTGTTAAAAACAATGAGGTTGCAGATGATTTGTTTCAGGATACCTTTATCAAGGTAATCCAATCCTTGAAAAAACGCAAATACAAAGATGAAGGTCGATTTGTTTCGTGGGTGATGCGTATTGCACATAATCTTACCATTGATTATTTCCGCAAAAACAAAAATCAAAACACCTATTCGAACGATCAGGGTGAGTATGATATGTTTAATAATGCGAAGTTTTCAGACAGTACGATTGAGGACAACATGATATCAGATCAGACAACTCGTGACGTACGATTTTTGATTGACAAGCTTCCGAAAGAACAGAAACAAGTGGTTTTAATGCGTCATTATGGAAACATGAGCTTTAAAGAAATTGCAGAACAAACTGGAGTTTCAATTAACACAGCACTTGGCAGAATGCGTTATGCATTAATTAATATGCGAAAATTCGCCGAAGAACATAATATGCAATTGGCAAATTATTAGTAGTTTCGCAAAAAATCGAATTATGAAAAAGCTATTGATTGTCTTGTTTTTGTTTGCTCCCTGGGGACTAATTGCACAAGAAACCCCTGATGATATACTGGAACCTTTTTTCAATGCATTTCAGGAAGATCCTGACAATGCAATTGATTATCTTTTCAGTACAAATCCCTACATCGAACAAAATCAACAAGGCATAGAGCGGCTAAAAGAACGATTTAATACCAGTCGCAAACTTTTGGGAAATTATTATGGCGAAGAAGTTATGAAAATTCAGACTGCCGGTAATTCATTCATCCGTTATATCTATATGTTAAAATACGATCGGCAGCCTGTAAAACTCGAAATATTACTGTACAAACCAAATGACACCTGGCTACTATATACCATGCAATTCCGCGATAATATTTACGAGGATTTTGAGGATGTAGCCACGGATAAATTTTAAGGTGCAAGAAAAAAGCATCCAATGGCAAACAGTGGTTTATTTTGAGATTTAAGATTTCCTCCAACAGATTTCTCAGTCGTACCTCCTTCGAAAATGACAGCTGCACCTTGCAGGGCTAGGGAAAAAGCCGATGAAGCATAGAACACTAAATCCGGCATTTCCCATCATCCAAATCGTGAAATCTGAGTTAAGCGATCCATATTCAAAATTTCTATTTCTTTTCCTGATATCCGTATGAGTTTATCTTTCCGGAATTCTGCTAATGCCCTGATGATATTTTCAGTACTAACACCTGCATATTCAGCTATCTCTTTACGAGTTACCGGCAAATCAAAAACCTCAGATTTAAAAATATAATTGGCAAATTTTAACAAAATATAACCCGGAAAATTCATGCCATTCCCTTTGTGCAGATTTGAATCATCTAAACCCGCAGTCATATTTTTATATTTCAAGGGTTTAGATGGTTTGAAGATG
>Ga0307990_1003172_pt1 | contig 12713 bp, 8 predicted proteins | sample EllFjometagen129_FD_203168 | JGI IMG/M metagenome (GOLD analysis project Ga0307990, IMG submission 203168) | Marine microbial communities from Ellis Fjord, Antarctic Ocean - #129 | ecosystem: Environmental > Aquatic > Marine > Unclassified | place: Southern Ocean | collected 2014-10-08
TTAACAGATCACGCAGATCGGCCAGACGCCGCTCTCTTTCGAGGCCGGCAAAAGGCAGGTCAGTCAGGCGAAAATCTTCGATACGAGCCACCAGTTCATCCAGATAGGGTTCCAGGCGAATGCCGATTTCCGTCATCTCTTTAAGCCCGCTCTCCAACCTTATAATCTCCTGACGACGTTGCCGGCTATAACCTTGCAGTTTTTTCCGCCGGGCTTCCAAGAGTTTAATCTCAAGTTCAAGAGCGTGGGTTGCATCAGCTAAGATCCGGCGCTCATCCTGCCAGGCCTGCTGCAACGCAGTCCTCTTTTTTTGGACGAGCAGAGTCTCCTGCACCGTCTGATCGATATTCTGCCGGGCCCCAACCGGAGCCGGAGCGGCAGAGGCTGGCGCAAGCGCGCCCAGACAAAAAACTACTGAAAGTAATAAAAGAAATGGTTTTCTCTCCATCTTCTCTCCTTAAGATATAATTAGGTCAGGTCCGGATTTTACAGAGCCGACCAAAATCTGAAAAATTTCTATGTGAAGATTTCTTCTATATGTGTTAACGTATTGAAAGTCAACCGGGAAGGCCCTAACCTTTCCGATAAAACCAAAAACATTAAAAGGACTCCAAGCAATGCGTTGTACACTTGCTGAAATTGCCACCAAGGTTGGCGGTCAAGTAATCGGAGACGAAAATCTGGTAGTAACCGGCATTAACAGCCTCGAGGCGGCAACCGCTGACGAACTCTCCTTTGCGGAAGAGAAATTTCTTGAAAAAGCTGTAAGCTCAAAAGCCGGGGCCCTGCTGGTCCCCAGAAAAATTGATACTTTAAAGCAACCGCTGATTATCTGCGAGCAACCTTTTCGCGCAGCCGGTCGCATCATGATGGAGATCGATCAAGCTGCCCAGAGAGTTGAACATAAGATCGACCCGCTCGCCTTTATCGGAGAGAGTGTCAGCCTCGGGAAAAATCTCTATATCGGTCCCGGCGCGGTAATAAATGACGAAGCCGTTATCGGCGACAACAGCCGCATCTACGCCAATGCCTATATCGGCAAAGGGGTCTTTATCGGCGCCTCTTGCTGGATCTACCCCGGAGTCGTGATCCGCGAAAACTGCTCTTTGGGCGATCGCGTCATCATCCACCCCAACTCGGTCATCGGCTCAGACGGTTTCGGTTTTCTCCAGGTTGGCGGCTGTAATGTCAAGATCCCCCAGATCGGCGCGGTAATCATTGAAGATGATGTTGAAATCGGGGCCCTTTGCACGGTTAACCGAGCGGCTCTCGACAAAACTATCGTCGGCCGCGGCACCAAACTCGACGACCATGTGCATCTAGGCCACGGTGTCAAGGTCGGCCATGAAGTAATTATGTGTGCCCAGGTGGCCCTTGCGGGTAGCGTTACAATCGGCAATCAGGTTATGCTGGGACCCAGATCCGGGGCCACTGATCATCGCAATATCGGCGACCGGGCCCGCCTCATGGGCAACACTATAACGGCAAAAGATCTTGAAAAAGAGAAGGACTACGGCGGCATCCCAGCGGTTCCGGCGAAACAGGCACTGCGGCAGATGATGGCCGCCACCCACCTGCCTAAGGACCGCAGCCGCCTGGCCAGCCTTGAAAAACGAGTTAAGGCGTTAGAGAAACTTTTAGAAGAAAAAGCGTAAAATCAAACACAGGGAGGAAAAATCATGGACTTTAAAAAAATCATCGTAAACATTACTCTGGCAACCCTTTTTATTGCCACTCTCGGCTTTATGCAAACTCTGCAGGCCGCCGAATTCAGCGCTGACATGGAAACCAAATCAAGAGGACGACTAGTTGCTCAGGGCAAGATTTTTTTCAAAGGCGATCTCAGCCGCCAGGAGATGAATCAAGGAGGTCGCCAGATCATCATGATCAGCCGCCCCGACAAAAATCTCGCCTGGACCTTGATGGTGCAGGAGAAGAGTTACCTGGAGATGGCCGTCAACCATGAAGATGAGGGAATGACTCCGGGAAACTGGAATCAAAAACTGGAAAAAGGGGCTAAAAAGATTGGCAGTGAAACTGTAAACGGGGTTAAATGCAATAAATATGAGTTAAGTGAAGATGGCGAAAAGGTAACCTACTGGATCTCTCAAAAAGAGGGCCTCCCGGTTCGCGTCGTCGCTTCTGACACCGAAGTCAACTACCGCAATATCCGCTCCGGGCACCAGCCGGATAAACTTTTCCAGGTCCCGACCGGCTACCGCAAGATGGTCATGCCCAATATCCCGGGCATGCCGGGAATGGGGAATATGCAGGGGATGCCGGGAGGACGCTGACCATTGTTGTAGGACGCACCATAAAGCTATAACAAATAGCACCGAACATCGCTTCGCCGTGAGCGCAGCGAGGAAGCACCCTTGGGGTGCGCCCTCATAAACGGGGTCACACCCCAAGGGTGCTAGCTCGCCAAGCTCACAGCGAAGCCTGGAGTGCTGACGCACCTTGTACCAGCAATGACCCCAATCCCGACAATCTGCGATCATCTGCGAAGTGGGCGAAGCAAAGTTCGACGCCTTTTGCAGTAACTTTAAGAGGGAGCAGAATAGTTACACTAAAATCAGATAATCACCACAGAGCTCACAGAGAAAAACTTCACTGTTAAAAACTCTGTGTTCTCTGTGGTGTAAAATCGGTTTACTTGCCGCCAAAAAGCCGTTTCAGCAATGATGTGGTCTGTTTTAAGGGTTCCGAGCGGATTGCCGCCTCCTCTTTGCCGAGATAGTAGAAGATGCCGTCCATCCCTTTTTCGACGACGTAACCGTTAAGATCTTCTTTAACGTCGGGCATAAAGGGGATATTTTTATATTTCCCCATAACCTGATCGTAGGCTTCGATGGCACCAACCTGAGAGAGACTCTCGGCAACCACCGGACTCATCTCCTTACTCAACTCCGGCGTCATTTTGCCGCGAAAATATTGAGTTGCGGCATCGTCTGGACCTTTATAGATGGTCTGGACATCTTCAATACTCATCTCGGTAATCGCATCCCCAAACAAGGCCTTGGCCTTCGGGGTTGCGGCTTCGGCCGCGCGATTGAGTTTTAACTCAAGATCGTCGAGCATATCCGCATAACCGATCTTTCCCAGAGCCTTTCTGACCGTGTCAAATTTTTCCGGCAAGGGAATATGAATCAGTGAATCGCCATTAAAGCCATCGGTTTTTCCGAGTTGCGCAACCACCGATTCGCTCCCGACCCTTAGCGCCTCTTTTAGGCCGGCACCGATATCGCTATCAGAAAGAGTGCTGAGAGCTTGACTTGAGGTCGACGGCTGCCCCAACTTATTAAGCATACTCTTACCACTTTCGGTCCAGCTGGTTCCGGCAAAAAGGTTGCCGCTTGAAATCAGAAAAAGGACCAGACCCATTAATAAACTTACACGAAACTTTCCAGATTTTTTCAGATAATCAATCATGACAGCCCCTCCTGAATAGGTTAAATTGATCCGTAAAAAACAACTCCAAGGCACACAAAAAGAGGGAGCCGGCAAGCTCCCTCTTTTTTAAAGATTAATCAGCCATCTTTAAACAGATCAGTCGATCTTGTCGAACTTACTGGCCGGAACCCCACAAACACAGCATTTATCAGGACAGTCACCGCTTACCGTGTTACCACAGACACCGCAGACCCAGATATCTTGAGCTGGGAGATCACCACCCTTCTCATAGGTCGCCAGAGCATCCTGATAGAGACCGCAATGAACCTCTTCTACCGTATTGGCCCACTCAAACATTCTCAAAGCTTTTTTATTGCCCTCCTCTTTAGCAGTGGCAATAAAACCGGGATACATATCTTTGAACTCATGGCTTTCACCGGCGACCGCCTCTTTCAAATTAGCACCGGTATCGCCAACCCCGTCCATCGCCTTGAGATGACCATGGGCGTGGATGGTTTCGGCGGCAGCCGCAGCCCTAAACAATTTGCCGATCTGGGCAAAACCATCGGCATCAGCCTTGGCGGCAAAAGCTAAATATTTACGATTGGCCTGACTCTCTCCGGCAAACGCCGCCTGTAGATTTTCCAGTGTCTTTCCCATTACATTATCCTCCCAAAGTAGATTCAAGTTCTGAAATTATGCTGTCCTTAAACATTTCTCATTTTCATACTAAAGAAGATTATATTTGTCAACATAAAATGATCGGGGGTTGCGGGCTTACTTTTTCTGTGTTAACTTCAGCTACCTCAAAAAGTGTCGAACATCGCTTCGCCCACTTCGAGGGGGACACACCCCAAGAGTACTTCCTCGCTTCGCTCACAGCGCGGCTCAGCCCGCCACGGGCTCTTGTACCCTTTAGAGTGAAAGCCCGGTCTGGAGGTTGCGCCCGCATCGAGACAGCCTAGTTCCGCCATAAATCTACATATAATCGCGTTGAACTTTGCTTCGCCCTCACAAACGGGGTCAAAGCTGGGGTGCTAACGCACCTTGTACCAGCAATGACCCCAATCCCGGCAGTTTGTGTGCTAAACTGAATAGTTACAACTTTTATTTATCTTAAACCCTCCTCAAACAGAGAGAATCAAAATGACCGATTTTAAAACTACCAAAAAACTTATCGCTACGGCTTTAGGTCAGCAAGCCGCTGATCGGGCGATAATCAATGCCAGGCTGGTCAATGTTTTTACATCTGAAATCCTACCCCAGAGTACAATCACGATCAGTGACGGGAAAATCGCCAGCATTGGTAAACCAGCCCCCGGCGCCCTCGGCCCCAAGACAAAAATCATCGATGCCGGAAACGATTTTGTCCTGCCCGGCTATATCGAGACCCACACCCATATCGCCAACGTTTTTCGCTTGCACGATTTTTGCGCCTCAGTCCTGCCGCACGGCACCACCACGGTAATCAGCGAAGCCACCGAACTCGGCAACAGCCTCGGCTATAAAGGTTTAAGCTGGCTTTTGGAAGAGGCCGCAGGGCTACCCATGGAAATCAGTTTTACAGCCCCCTGCTTCTCACCGCCTTACCCCGATTTTGAGAGCTCTTATCCGATATCTCTTGACGAGTACGAAAAACTTCTCCAACTCGAACAGATTGCCGGCATCGGCGAAGCTTACTGGCCCGACATTCTCAAGGCCGATGATCGCACCTTGGAGCTGCTCGCTTTAGCCAAACATTTTAATAAACCGGTCCAGGGCCATTCGGCCGGGGCCAAAGAAGCGCAGCTCAACGCCTTTGTCGCAGCCGGCATCGCCTCCTGCCATGAGCCGATAAACCCGGAACAGGCCCTTGAGCGCCTCCGCTTAGGCCTCCACCTGATGATTCGGGAAGGCAGTATCCGGCGCGATCTTGCCGGGGTGGCACCGGTTAAAGATTTAACCCGGGAAAACCGCCGCATGACCATTTCAACCGATGGTGTCACCCCCTCGTGGCTGCTTAATCAGGGCCATCTTGACAGCCTCGGAGAAAAGGCGGTAAAACTCGGTTTTGATCCTCTGACGGTTGTCCAGATGCTGACCTTGAATGCCGCCGAAGCCTTTGGGCGCCAGGATATAGGGGCCCTGACCCCGGGCCGACGGGCCGATATTCTGATTGTCCCGGAATTGGAAAAATTTACCCCGCGCCTGGTTTTTTGCCGGGGAGAGATCAGCGTCGATAACGGCAGACTAAGCCATGCCGAAAGTTACGTACCCTACAAATACCCGCCAGCAGCCTACAATTCACTGGGCCTGGAACCGGTTAGCGGAAAAACTTTCCTCTATCCAACCACAAAAAACGATTTGGTCAAGGTGCGCGCCATTAAACCCGAAATCGGCAGCATGGTGACCCATGCAGTTACTGCAACCCTGAAAGTTGAAAAGGGCAATATCGCCGCCGACTCCGACCAGGATATTATCAAATATGTCGTTTTCGACCGTTACGGCAGTAAGCGCTGCGGCCACGGCTTTCTCGCCGGGACCGGCATCAGAGAGGGGGCCTGGGCTTCGACCTTGAACTGGGAGTGTTATCAGCCCACAGTTATCGGCTGCAATGAAGTCGAGATGGCCGCAGCTTTTAATCATCTCCTGAAAATGGGAGGCGGTATTGTCGTGGTTAACAAAGGCATGGTTCTGGCCGAATTACCTCTGCCGATCGGCGGCATTATGGGAGATTTGAACTTGCAGGAGATCCTGAAACGAGAGGAGGAGATTGTTGCAGCTCTAACCCTGATCGGCTCAAAACTCGATAACCCCTTCTTCCACTACCAGACCCTGGCCTTTACCGGTCTGCCTTTCCTGAGACTGACCGACAAAGGCCTTTTTGATATCCGTAAAAAATCCCTGGTTCCCCTTGAGATTGAAGATTGACAGTTTAAAACAAAGTACGCCTTGACTAATTCAAAAGATTAAGTTAATAGCGCCTAACTTTTCATTTTAAACCATCTTCGAGTATAGGTGAACCCGTGAAAAAAACATTAACCGCTATTCTGTTATTAATTTTTTTCTGCCTCTTTCATTTGAGCCCTAAGGCTTACGCCGAAGGGCTGACTAAAAAAGAGATTTTGGCCGAACTGCAACTCATGAAAGAGCGCATGGCAAAGCTGGAAGAAGCTCTGGCCAAACTTGACAAACCAGCTCCAAAAACCGATAACAGCGCCAACCCCAGCCCCAACCGTTCATTTTCAACAAATTATAATGTAATAGAGACTCCAGAACAGGAATCCGCGGCCGAGTGCATCGCTGAAAACTTAACCCCTGAACCAGAGGATAAACGCATCCTGCAACAGGGCGAACGCGGCGTTGCCGGCCATCTGCAGGCCTTGAGAAAAAGGGGTGAAGGTCTTGAGTTCAGCGGTTCTCTGGAGATCGAAGGCGGTTACGAATCCTTCAGGGCAAAATCGCAAAAGCGGGAAGATTCCAGTTTTCTTGAACTGGCTACCGTCGAACTCGTAGTCGATGCCTACCTCTCCGACTCTTTAAGGGCCCATATTATTTTTGATTATGAAGATGGCGAAGGGATCGACATCGATGAAGCAATGCTCCATTTCCGGGCCGAAGATGTCTGCCAGCCAGACTGTGCCTGCAACTCCCCCTGGTTTGCCAGTCTCGGCCGCATGACCGTGCCTTTTGGTTATTATGAGAGTCATTTTATCAGCGATCCGCTGACCATGGTTCTTGGCGAAACCCAGGAGATCGCCGCTCTCGGCGGGGTGCACAGCGGCCCTTTCACACTGGCCGCTGGAGCCTATAACGGCGACATCGACGAAGCAGGCAAAGAGGATCATATCGATAATTTTGTCGCCGCCGCCTTTTTCCGGCTCGATGAAAAAGCAATCTCTAATCTCACCCTGCTCTCCGGCATCTCCTATATCTCCAATATCACGGACAGCAATGAGTTAACCCAATTTTTCGACGATGAATTTAACACTGACACCGTGCTTGATCGAGTCAACGGCATCAGCGCCTTTCTCTCGCTATCGTTCAAAAAACTCTTCTCCCTGGAAGCGGAATGGGTAAGCGCTCTGGACAGTTTTAAGGAAGACCCCAATTTTGAGCCAAAAGCGTGGAATCTGGAGTTAGCTTATCGACCACTAGAAACCATGGAGATCGGCCTGCGCTATAGCGGCAGCAAAGATGCTCTCAACTTTCTTCCGGAAACCCAATTCGGGATAATCGCCGCCTATGAGATCTTTGCAAACACTTCAATCGGCATCGAATATCTCTACGAAGAGTATGAAAACAGTGACCAGGCAAACCGGATTACGACGCAACTCGGGGTGCAGTTTTAAGAGGCAGCCGAAGCATAAAAGCAGTAGGGGTCTTTATCTTTGAAAACGTCGAGGCCAAAACCGTAGACAACTGCGGGACAGCCGCCGCAGACCGGGCGGATCTGACAATCTCGACAAGCCGAGGAACCTTGCCGATAACGCTCGGCCAGAGCGCTGTGATAGATCTCCGACAAGCCCTCAGAAAAGATATTGCCGAGCAGCGAAGGCAGTTTGCGACAGGCATGGACCTCGCCGTCCGGCAGGAGCGAGAGGAAGTTAAAAGCGGCCCCGCAACCATAACCGGCACAGCCGCCGGACCAGGGTTGGGCCTGTTCTTCTTTAACGATATTGAAAAGATTATCCTTTAACGAGATTACCGGATTATGTTCGGCGGCGGCCAGATATTGTTCAAGAAAATCTCGATATTTTTGCGGCTCAACCGAATAGAGACTAGCCCCTTCGCCGACCATAGCCAGACGATTAAAGGTAAAGAGATCAACCCGCCCCCGCAAAACCTCGGCCAAAGGCAGAACCTGATCGTGGTTGGCGCGGGTCAGGGTTAACATCACCATCGAGTAGATCCCCACATCCTGCAAAAGATCGAGGAAAGCCAGGGCTTTCTCAAAATGTCCGGAGCCCCGCATATAATCGTTATGCTCGCTCAAACCCTCGAGACTAATCTGGTAAAAGACCGGAGCTTTAATGGCCAGCAGTTTCTCAAGAGTTTTGCGATCGGTCGGATTGCCGAGAATGGCAACCTGGAGGCCACGCTCAACCGCAGCCTCGTAAAGCACCATAAAGTCGGGATAAAGCAACGGGTTGCCCCCGGAAAAAGAGACCTGACCGCGGACAAAGTGGGCCCGACAAAAGCTGCTAAGCTCATCAAGAATACGCAGACCTTGAGCCAAGAGTAAAGGCTGACGGTCGCTGCGATCGTAACAGTGGCGACAGTTAAGATCACATTTTTGCGTAACATGCCACTGCAGGGTAAAAAAATTAGAGCTTAAAAAATCATTATCGCAATCTTTATCTCGCGAAAAAATCGCTGCGGGTGAGCGCCGAATCAAGGATGGCGGCGAAAGCAAAATTCCGTTGCTAACCCCTTCTCTAATAACCTGCTCAACTACGCCAAGCGCAACCGACCCGGCCTGCGCAACCCTTTCCAGAGGCAGCTCTTCAGCCATAATCTTAAGGGCTAAAAGATCTCTTTCTGTAGCTTTCCGGACAACGATTTTGCGACTTTGCGGATGCCGGAAAAGCAGAATAAACTCCCCTTCTGAATTTACTTTAAGATCTTCAGCTAAAGCTTTCCCCGCGATCACCGCCGGCAACCCGCTCCACTCCGATTTAAGCAGTTGCAGCTGCGGATTGACAATAATCTCAGTCAGTTCAGCCGACACCGACAGGTCCTCATCACTCCCTAACTGATAAATCGCAAACTCCAAACGCGCAAGATCAACAAGATAAGGCGGGAAATTAAGCTCAGCGGATTTGTCGGCAATCTTTTTCAGCAATCTTTCCAAATAACACTCCTCCCCCAAACCCAGCGCAAAAACACTCCTCACAAAGCTTGGCAGGTGTGCGTATAAAACCGGAAAAATCTCTTTAAACTCAAGCAAAAATCCCCCTCCAGATAAATACTCAATTTTCTGAATTATAGTAACAGCTTAAATTTACAAGCTTAATTGTACCGACTCAGAATATGATTTATTTTGCATTTCTCTGCGTCTTTGCGTTTCTGCGGGAAAATGCTTTTTATCTCCCGCTAAGACGCAAAGGAAAACCGCATTTCAAACAAAGTCCATGCTTCTTTTGCTTTAAATATTATGAAATTGGATCAAACCATAAAAAAGAGAAAGGGACAGAGATAAACCCTGCCCCTTTCTGCTGCAACTTTTTTTAAGTGTGAACCACACTCTTATTTATTACCGCCTCAACCACTCTTGCCAGACTCCTGCTTATCTTCGGACTCTTTCTTCTCATCAGTATCTGTGTTTTTTTCATCATCTTCTTGCGGTTCCTGAGTCGTAACCGACTCATTTTGTTCGGCACTAGTGTCAGAATCATGATTTTCAGCGCTCACGGCGCTTTTTTTCTGGCCTCAGCCACTGCTGCCTCAACCGCTGCCGCCGATGGCAACCCCACCAGCCAGAGGAATGCCGGTCAATAATCCGGCAATTCCAACTCCGGCCAACAATTTCTTTAACTCTTTCTTCTCCATGGTCACCTCCATTAAGGATTGTGAGTTGACAATCTCGCTCTTTAAAGAGAAGCAGATTATCCAGAAAAACAATACTTGACTGCAGTGGTATCGTATTTACTGATAGATGTCCAGATCTTTTAGATCCTCACAGGTCATTTTTTATTTAAAAAACAAGAGCATGTTCTGATAAGAACGTTTTCTTGCGGGCCCAAAAAGCCACTTTTTGGTTACGGGTCTCGTCCTCGCATCGACCCCAATACCGGAACGCGCGACGGCCGCCCTCAACGCCATGGGCCTGTCCGTCTCTGATGCTATCCGCCTGCTCCTGCTGCGCGTAGCCGATGAGCAACGCTTGCCATTTGAGGTCAAAGTCCCAAGCACCAAAACCCGCGCAGCCATTGCCGAACTTGAGGTTGGGAAGGGCAAACGGTTCAACAACGTTGACGACTTGATGGCTGATCTCAATGCGGACGATTGAGAGATCTTCGGCCTTCAAGCGGGATTACAAACGCGAGGCCAAATAAATCAGAAAAAGCCGCAAGATTGCTCTTGCGGCTTTTTTTATTAAAGAAACGCGGAATCGATTAAGATTGCGGTTTTTCTCTGCGTCTTTGCGGGAAAAATGCTTTTAATCTCCCGCAAAGACGTTAAGATGCAAAGAGAGGCAAAACAATTTCCTAGAGATCAATCACCTCAAGGCCTAGATCGCCGGAAATTTTCGCGGCATTGCCGGAATCGGTAAGCACCGCAATCCCGGCATTTTCGGGATTTAGGTAGGTTTCAGTAACCCGTTTAAGATCTTCGAGACTGACCTCTAAAACCTGACGCCGGTAGGCTCGCAGAAATTCGGGATCACGACCATAGATCCCGTCAAAAAAAGCCTGTTTGGCGCGGCCCGCGGGTGAACCCGGTTTATCAATCTGACTGACAACCCCTAAAATTGCCTCTTCAACCTGGCGGCCCTCATGTTTGTTTTCCTGGAGCCAGATTAGAGAACGATCAAAATCTTCCAGGGTGGCCCCGAGACGGGGATCGCGATAGGAGTAGAAACGAAATGCCGCACTGCCGGGATCGTGGCCAGCGCCGCCACCATAGGCACCACCCTCTTCCCGGATAGCTCGATGCAGATAACCATTGCGCAAGAAACCACCAAGGACCGCTAAAGGCGCCGCATCGGGATGGGCGATAGCCACTGTAGGATAGGCTTTGGCACAGAAATTTACATTGGTATCGGTAGTCCAGGCCTGACGCACCAGATTTTTTTCGACCGGCAGGGTGAAATCTTTAAAACCTCCCATCGGAGTTTGGCTACTTCCTTGCCAGACGGCTTGTAACTCAGCCGTTAAAGCAGCCTCGCGCTCGGCTTCAGAAACCAGCAGAAATTGCCGGGGAGCGGCCATTATCTGGTCATGTAAAACTGCAAACTGGCAACTGAAAGCGTTTAGAGCGTCATCTTTTTGCGAGAGTTCAAGATAGAGTTTTTTAAGTTTTTTAAGGCCCTCGAGACCATGCACCCGATGTCCTAAAGCAGCGATCGGACTACAACCGGCGGCGGCGGCCCGCATCGCCAAAAGATGGCCGGAAGCAGTTACCTGCTGCTCCTGATGAGCCAGACTCTGGGCCATGATTTCGCGGATATGGTCAACCTCATCAAAACGCACACTCTCTAAAGTTTTGCGCATCAACTCATTTAAAGCCCCGTAATTTCTCTGCAGAGCTTTACCGGAAAGCACAAAAAGTCCCTTGACTTTGGCATTGTCATCTATAGCTCCGCGCACCTTATAGTAAGCCCCGATGCCACCACAGACCCGCGCCTGCCAGGCCTGGGTTTGGCGATAATCGAGACCATTACAACCCAATTCGGTGAGACAGGAGGAGTAGTCCGGCAAAATATCGAGCATTTCACTATCTATTTCAGGCAGATCAAAAACCACCTGCTGATAGACGAGACCGTTGGTACCAGCCCCATAGCAAGTCAGCGGCAATTCTGCCGCTCCGGCTTGACCCTGCGGAATCGGTAATTTATCGGGGACATCATCAAGGCCGACCCGGGGCAGGATTTCGGGATCGTCCTGCTCCTTCTGGCGCGCCGTTAAAGCCGCAGCACGCTTGATCAGAGCCTCTTTCTGCTCACTGTCAAGGGCTCTGAGACGGGCTCTGAGACGGGCCTGCAAAGCTTTTTCACGCTGCGGTGCGAGCTCACTGTCGGGCACCATACTAAGGCGTACGCGATGCGGATTCTTCAGCAGTAAACGATTTAATAGTTCAAGAATATAGCCGGGGTCTTTGATCTTTTCGCGTAAGCTGGCAAGCACCGGATCGATGTCGAGACGCTCAACCACTGAACCTTGGTGAACCACAGCCGGGAACGCCGCCAGCAGAATTTGGAGACCGTAAGGATAACCGTCGCCGCCGATTTCACGGCGCTGCAGTTCAAGCTGATGCAAAACAGCTTCGACCGACTCCAAGGGAACCCCTTCGTTTGCCACCTTTGCCAGGGTGTTAAGAATCAGCTCTTCAACCTCGGCACCGGCATCTTCAGCGCAACCTTCAAGGCCGCAACAGAAAATCATCTCCTTATGGTCATCATCAAGGCCGCAGAGCGGCGATGGCGCCCGGCCCAAACTCGTCGTCTCCAGGGCATCAAGCAGCGGCGATGAGCTGTTATCGAGCAGGACTGCGGAGAGGATATGGGCCTCGATCAGATTTTCAAGGGTGCTGTCGGTCTCCAGGAGCCAGCCCAAAAGCACATGGCTGCGATTATCATTATCTTTGCCTTCGAGACTCTCAGCCGGAAAACTCTCACA
>Ga0307990_1003173_pt1 | contig 12711 bp, 5 predicted proteins | sample EllFjometagen129_FD_203168 | JGI IMG/M metagenome (GOLD analysis project Ga0307990, IMG submission 203168) | Marine microbial communities from Ellis Fjord, Antarctic Ocean - #129 | ecosystem: Environmental > Aquatic > Marine > Unclassified | place: Southern Ocean | collected 2014-10-08
GCTATGTAGATCGACCACTGAGGCAGTTTGCAAAGCAATACAAAAACAGTCATGAGCTAAAAGAAGTGTGTTTATATCGTTTTTTAAAATCAGAACCTTTACTGGGAAAAATAATAAGCAGCCTTATGATTCCCAACATCGGGGTTGGGTATCTCCATCGTAAAAGAGTTGACCATTATTTAGAAACATTATTCCCTAATTTAAAAAGTATTAAAAGCGGAACGAAAGCCTTTGTAAATATTTTAGTTAACAGTGGTATGGCCAAATTAAATGGTAAAAAAATCATCTTCAGCTATCGTAACATTCCATTCGCCTCGTTTGTCTTTGTTTTTTTCAGCGAGTTTCCAGAGCCAGGGATGTATGAACTAAACAAGATGGAGAATAATCTTTTTATTGCCCATATGCTTTGGAAGCCAGATCAAATCTTACCTATGACTTACGAACTTAGAAACAAGGGCTTCATCAGCAAGATATCTGAAATCGACAATTTCCGCCAATTTACTACTAAGTGGAGTCTTGAGCAAGCGGTGGAGCACCTAATAGCATAGGATGAAATAAAATTGAAAGACATTGATATTGTAGAGAATCTTCGCTCAAAATTGAATTTCCCTGGAGGACGGCATCTTTATGGTGTTTTGGGCCCATACACTGCTTTGAAAAGATTCTACAAAAAACTGCGTCAGGCCAAAATGCCCGACGGCAAGCGGTTTCCAAAAGCAATATCAGTTAACAAGGGTATTCTCAGTACAATTCCGGATGACGAGTTTCAAGAGCTTGTTAAAAATGAAGCTAAGCGACCTGAGCCAACAGCAGCTCATGTTGCTAAGGCATTTGAGGCATTTCTAAGGTCTAAACTAACGGGCAAAGGGCTGATCATTCTTTCGAATCTCGAAATGTTGTTTGCATACAACCTTGAGCTGAACCTGCTTAGAACCATGGCATCTGATGATGACCGTGTTTTGCTTCTTTTGCCAGGCAGACGATCAGGAGGTAGAATTATCATGTTCCCCGATACAGATGAAGGCAGCTTCACGTTGCCGACTAACTTAATAGCCGCTGGGCATATGTGGGAATTAAGGCCATAGTCATGTCAAAGTATGCGCCGCTCACAGAATACTTTCTCCGTCAATCCGTTGATTATCACGAACTGACGATGTCCTTTGGCAAAATTGAAAAATTATTAGGCGCTAAACTTCCGAAAACGGCAAAAACGGATCGCCCCTGGTGGGCAAATACTTACCGGAACAATCAAGGCTCAAGATGGTTGAAAGCTGGCTGGAAGGTATTTCGTGTTGATCTTATAAATGAAAGAATTGTTTTTCAGCGGCATCAATCAGACAATAAGAAAGACAAGAAAAAGGCCAGAACACAAGGCTATGCCAAACTGAAACGGTTTTTTGAAAGCCTTTCGCCGAAACAGGAACAAATTGATCTGACATTCTCAGAGTTGGGTAAAATCATGGGCCGAAGACTACCCACAACCGCTTATCATGACAGGCCCTGGTGGGCCAACACCTATGCGAGTATTCAGGGCAGCTCTTGGCTTTCTGCAGAATGGCTGGTTGAGAATGTCTACCTGGAGGCAAAGATAACGGTTTTTCGGAAAAGGGGGATCAGTCCAGTCAAACGAATCCCTAAATACGTGAAGCACCTCCTTGATAAAAATGTATCTATAAATCTCATTGACTCTCAGACGCTCATCAATTGGATAAATTTTTGTAGAAAAGTCGGCTGGTATTTTGAAGGTACTGTTTTATACGAGCGGGGCGGTTTATCAACAGATTCATTAAATGAGATTGACCAAGTTGCCGTGGAGGAGGATTATGCCACCTGCAAGAGAGAGCTTTCTCACCACAAAACGTTAATGAAACAATCTGCAACAGACGGAGGATAGAGGTTCTGTCATGCCCAAACAAAATGATCTTTTTTCGATACGAAAGAGTTTGGATGAAATTTGCACCGTTCCAGACAAAATAATTTCGGTTTACTCTTTAGAAAAGCACGTCTGGGCAAATGCTAACTCATTAAGTGCCCGGAAATCGCGCAAGCCCGAGTTGCAAACATTAAAGGAATTTCAGTTAGACCCCGTTCGTCCTTTTTTAATGGACATTCTTCGTAAGATGGCGGCTCCCTATAAACCTGAACGGAAAGACAGCCCTGTCGGCCAGGGCTATTGGATACAAGCCGAGTTTGGCTCAGGAAAATCTCATCTGTTGTGCGCTCTTGCCACACTGGCCCTCGGGAACAAAAATGCCTGGAAAATTATACAGGAAAAAGAATCAAAGGCCGGCAGAGGCAAGCGCGAAACTCTATACCGTTTCTGGGAAGAAGGGATCAAAGCAAAAAGCAGTAAAGGCAAAAAAGGTATTTTTGTTGTAGTAAAAACACTTGTTGGATCAGGCGGGGGAACGGTCGGTGTTTCTGACAAGGGAAAACGCCTAAGTGAATACATTTTAGACGCTGCAAAAGAGCAACTGCAAATCGAGCTTGGTAAAAATGTATCTCTTTATCCTCCAGAGATTCTGGCGGATCGCTTTATATCTCAAGACCTGGAAAGATACAGAAAGGATCTGAAAAAATTTCTTCGAGATCCAAAGTATTTTGAAGAAGACGAGTTTGAGGATCTTGAAGACTTTATCCGCGACATCCAGCAAGACAAAACTCCAGAATATAAACGTAGCTGTGGCAACAAGCTGTGGCGATTTTACGATGAGAGTTTAGGTATGCAGCCCCACATCGTCGCAGAGACTGAAGACGTACTAAAAAACATGACCGAAACGATCTTGGCGGAAGGATACAGCGGTATCTTGCTGGTCCTCGATGAAGTGTCCCTGTTTATGAAAAATCGAGACGAAGATCAAAGGACAGACGACGAAAAAACGCTGGTGGTGCTTTCAAATCGAGTCGCAAACGTCCACAATCTACCAATTTGGACGGTCTGCTCTGCTCAGCAGGCAATTGAGAGCAAGATGGGGGTCAAGAACATCATCGCTGATGACCGTTTAAAAATCGTTAAGCTCCTTGAAGAAGATAAAGATTATTATGACATTGTTTTGGCAAGAGTCCGCGAAATCAAAGACTCTAAAGCCATTGGGAGTTACTATCTGCATTATAAAAAAGGGTTCACCTGGCCAAACAGCATCGGAGATTCTGAGTTTAGACACTTTTTTCCATTTCACAGACCAGCTCTTGAGGTTTTGAGAGACATCACTTATGAGCTCACAACTACCCGTTCGGCTATCCATTTCATGCATCAAACTCTAAAGCAACATATCAAGAACCAAGCAAATGAGCTTATCAGATTGTGGGAACTTTTTGATGAGACCGTTCGATATGAAGAGGACCCAAGCGGTGTCCATGCGGGTTTAGTGGCTATTAAAACGAAAAAAGAATCCGATTATAGAGCCTATGAAGCATGCAAAAGACAGATAGATAGCTCGACCAAAGGCATCCTCAAAGTGCATCGCGACAAAGCCATAAAAGTGATTCAAACGCTTTTCTTATACCACATTGCAAAAACAAGACAGCAGGGAATAACCCCTGAAGAAATCGCAAACTCAGTCCTAATTGAACGAAGTGATGACTCCAATCCGGATGAAAACATTCAACACTTTGAAACGATAGCGGAGGAGCTTAAGAAACAGCTTCGCCAGATCGTTCACACTTACGATGATGATGGCAATCCGCGCTATCGCTTCGATCCGGTTTTTACAGGTGTTGATCCGCGTGATGAATTTCAAAAAGCCAGAGATGAAGCTGAATCCAATGAGTTGATGCAGAAAGAAGCCTGGGACCATCTTTTGGCGCTCGATGAATGGCCAGTAAAAACCAGACATATGACCATTGATATTTCAAGCGGTGTGAAATCTATGTTTCGCGACATCGCTCCGTTTGTTGCGCCTTGGGAAGACTTGTCTTCCAAGAGAACTAAAGCCATGAACCTTGAAATTAACTGGAACGGGCGGCAAATTTTTGGACTTGTCAGTATGCGTGATCTTGGAAAGATGATCTCGGAAAATATTCCAATCCCTCCAATTAACACTGATGAGACAGATCATGACTTTAGTGTTTTTACTGGAACAAGGCCCATCTCGAAAGATACCTTAAAGAAGCTTGTACTTCAAAGAAAAGACCCCCGAATTCTTTTCTGGACCTCGGATCAGTTGAAACAGGAAGAAAGGGATCGGTTACTTGATTTTGCCGCCTACAGAAAACTTATTGCAGATTGGCAAGGCAAAGATTCCGAAGACGCGGTTGCAGTAATCAGTTGGGTAGCAGAAAGCTTAAAGACAGAAATGGGCAAAATTCAGAAAATCGTGGATAACAGCTTCGCTCGTGGGCGCTTTGATGCGTTGAACAACACACAGATGGAATTTCACGTTGCCGGTGAATTAACAAGTATTTTGAGTCCGCTTATAGACCGTGTCCTGACGGCTGTTTACGAATCTCGTGATATAAAGTTCGACACACCATTCTATTTCCGCAAGGAAGAAGTGGTTAAAGTAATCAATGGTATCGTCAAGGCCGGTCATATCCCCAAAGGAGCCAAACCGAATCAAAATATAAGCGCAGCTCAAAATTTCGGTATAGGTCTAAAACTCGTAAAAAAGGGAGCTGAAAAGGAGCTTGATGTATCGGGCAATCTGCATATCCAAGAAATGTGGTCTTTCATTGAAGACAAACTGACTGATGATGGCCAAACAATGAAAATTGAAACCCTTTATAAAAATTTTATGGGGGTTGGAGGACCAAAAGACTTCGGCTTAACTCGCCGAATGGTTCAGCTATATATTCTGTCGCTTGTTAAAGATGGAAAAATTCGCATAGGCGTCGGGCCAAAATCAGGACTCCCCTCTCCATGGATTGACTATTCGAATATAACAGATGTTGATTTCGCAGCAAAAACACTCGATTCGCTGACTGAAATCCAGAAAATGGGCAAACCTGAAAACTGGGAAGTTTTACGCCCCTATGCCGAAAAAATCCTTGATGAGGAAATCGCTTCGACGCACGACGATGCAGTTATTTCAGAGTATCGTGCAAAAATACGCAGTCTTTTTGAAAAAGAAAAAACTGAGTCTCTACGTTTGCAAAATAGCGCCAAAAGCCTTTTTGAAGCTATTAAAAGTATGAATCCTTATGAAACCGAGCTCGATCAGGTTCGGAGGTTTTTTTTCACCGATTTGGAAAGTGGAAATGATATCGACTTGCTACTTTACGGACTTAAAGACATTTTCGGGTACTTGGCCTTTGATACTGGAAGCGTCTCACAAACCGAAGTGGATGACCTTGCCAACCGTCTGAGGAATTACAGAGACCTTCAAAATCTTTTAACTTACGAAAACGATCTCATTACAGCCAATCTTTATTGTAACCATCATGTGCCCAAACAAACCAATTTAAAAGAAATGCTCAAGACCCGACAAAAGGTCTGTAAAAAACTTGACGGATTACAGACATTTATTGATTCCGACATTAAACTCAAGACCGAGCTCATCGGCAAGACACCCCCCGCAAAAGGCGAAACCGGCACCATCGGAAGGCTAATTTATGAGTATTTAGGGGTTTATGCAGCCTTACATGATTTAGTTTTGAGTCAAACAGAAAGCTATCGAAAAGAAATACAGTCGATAATTGAAGGAACAGACCTCAAGGCCCTCCATGTTTTGGAGAAAATAAGTGTTCTCCAACCAGCGGTAAATGAGGTAGTCGAGAATGATTTAAACTTATTAATGGACGGTATTTTCCGATGCTCTGACGCATCGAGAAGATCAGTGGAGGAACAGATAAAGCGAGGACCGGTTCATATGTGCGGACTGACTTTTGTCAACGCGCATGACCTCGTAAACTCTGCAAAAGTAGCGGCAGAACAAGCATCTCTGATTTTCAACTCAACATTCAACGACAAGCTGGAAATTTTCTTAAACCCAACAGTCCGGAAAAGGTTAAAACAGGGGGAATCAGAGGAAACAATACAAGGGCTATTAAAATGCAATAGTGTAAAAGAAACTCGATCCTACCTTGTGAAAGTCTGTATTGAAGATCCATCAATTGTCGATCTTATCAATAAATATTTAAAGAAAATAGTTGTTAAGAAAATAGATCTCAGTGAATTCAAGCCGAGTCTAAAAGCCTTCGAAAAAAGTCAACTCAATGTAATCATTGAAGACTTTGAGAATTATCTAAAAGATCAGTGGGAAAACTTTGAAGAGAATGAAGATACTCTTCCAATGTTAAAGATAGATTGAATCTCATCATGGCCGAAATTAAAAAAGGTATTCTAATTAATGACCGATTTGAAGTGGTCAACTACATTGGTGGTGGTGGTTTTGGTCAGGTATGGGAGGGTTTTGATAAACAACTAAAAAGAAAGGTAGCAATTAAACGAATACTATCCACAACCCCTGATGTTGACAAAATAAAAAAAGAGGCTGTATCGGAGGCAAGAAAAATTGCCCCTCTTTCAGATCCACATATTGTATCTGTGTTTGATGTACTTGAATACGAAAATGAAATATTAATAGTGATGGAGTACATGGTAGGTGGCTCTCTGCAAGACCGCCTTAAAGAGCTATCCAAGCAAGGAAAGTGGGTGGCTTTTCCAGAAGCATTTAGAATGCTAAAAGAAATATTGCTTGGCCTTCAAGCTGCGCACGCATCTGATATGGGTCCAATAATTCATAGGGACTTGAAACCATTAAACATTCTCTTTGACAGCAGAGGAAGGTTGAAGATTGCAGATTTTGGTTTGGCTGCAATAGGACATGTTAGCGAAATTGAGACTATAAATCCTGGAAAATGGGAACATCCCGGCACGTTTGGCTATAAATCACCCGAACAACTTAGAGGAGCAGAATTAGATCCTAAAAGCGATCTATTTAATGTAGGTTTAATTGCATATATTTTATTCGCCGCCTTGCATCCTTTCATAGACCCTCGTTTCCTTTTCGATTATAAAGAAATGGTATTGGAACCTTATCGACTTTTGCCAAAAGTCGAGTCAGAAGGCATGCTACCTGATCTCGAAAAGTTCATCCTAACTTTATTAGCGATAGACCCAAATGATAGATTTCAATCAGCATCAGCAGCTTTATCTGAGCTCGATCATATTGAAGATAAATACGATGTTTTTTTATTAGATCGAGTTATTACTTTTCACGATTCCCTCAAAACAGGCAGCAAAACTAAAGTGGATTTAACGATTGAAGAGCTTTCTAAAGGTATCTTCTTATGTAAGAAAAAAGGTTTTTATGCTCAGGGAGCTTTCTTGTACGAGAAAGCTGGAACGGAATTCTCAGAACTATCGTCTCATTTGTATTCACGACTGGAAGAAGACTACAGGGTTTGTCGTAGACGAGCTGGGCGAGAGGTAACTCCAGAATGAGAAAAACAAGCAATCTCATCCGAAACTGGGTTATAAGCAAATTGGAACCCATTTGCAATAAACCATATATACTCATTCGTGATTATCTTCACCTGCTACCCGAAGCGGATGGAAGCATTCATGTTTTTGCCCGTGAAAATGATTTTACTGTTATTGTAGCCTCAACAAACCTCGTATTCCGGGAGCTGTTTGAACGTGCGATCTCAGACAAGGAAGTTAAAAAGATAATGGTTTTGGACCGAGCCCCTTTGAGAAGGCGTCTGGACCAAACAAGAACCAAGGCTCCACCACCCTTTTATCCTGACCTTCTCTCAAATATACCGCTTGAAAACAGGGTAGATTTGGATCTCCGCCAGTTTCTCAGAGAAACAACCGGCGACCAAAACTGGCCTTCCGAGACGAATAATCCTTTGTATGCGAGACTAATTGCCGGCAACATTGATTCTGTGCTTCGAGCTCACAGAAACTTACGAGCTGCCAATCCTCAGAGATTTACCGATCACGACTTCAAAACCATCGTGGCTTTTGCATCACTGGGTGTTGCCGAATCTACTTTTAAAAAACTTGGTGCAGAGGACTATTGGAAGATCGGGCTTATGGCCCATGAAACGCTGTCAGATCTGGAAACGTTAGCACCTGAAGTGACCAAACCGATTCTGAAAGAGCTCCGGAAAGCCCCTGCGCCATTTTGTTGGTTTGCCGAACATGATCCGGAAATTGTGATTCGTGCCTTTTATCTTTCCGTTATATTGTACCAGCATACAACTAATTGGAACCTACTTTTGGCCAATATCGATCCATCACTGGCCCCACTGAGCAAGATTGAACCTGAGATTTTAACAGAAGCCTCTCCAAGACTCATTGAAATGGATTTGAAACAAGCTGATCAAGATCTACAAACCATCGAACATTCACTCGAAAGTGATATGATTCAATTAATCCTTCTTGATCAGCTTAATTTGTCCACGCATGACGGTTTTGTATCAGTCATCGAGAAAGAAAATTATTCAACCTTATTTCGTTCTTTGGCGCTATTGGTGGCTTTGGATGACCTTTTAGCGAAAAAACCACAGAACGATGCTCAAAAAAGAATCCGCAAAGTGATTTTCCAGGAAGGTCCGAGCAGCAAAATTAGATTTGTCGATAAAAGATCATCCGTATCATGGTCTTATCTTAAAGAGTCTTATGGCCTGGCTTCAGAAATACAAGATATTCGTAAAAGTCTTACAAATTCACTTAAGACTTTAAAAGTCCTATCGCCTGACAAACTAACATTCAAGTATTTCAGAGATATTTGGAACACCGAGAAGATCAATAGGCTTGAGTTTTTTCTGTCTGCTTTGGAGCGACTTCTATATAGTGGCGTCTTCCTTCCAAGGCCGGAAAAAGACCTTCCTTCATTTTTTGTTAACATTTTAGAACAAATCAAACAACAAGTCCTTATTGTTGTAAATGAAGTTCATCGTCAGTTGGATGAGATTAATCTGCGATTTCAGGAAATGGTGGCTATTAATTACCCTAAATGGGTAAAAACAGACTCAGACGTTGTATTAACCAGCCAGTTCCTGCGACGGTGCCTGAAACCCCATTGGGATCCTGAAAAAGAAAAAGCTGTGGTTTTTATATTCGACGGCATGAGGTATGATATTTGGGATGAATTCATCCGCCCAATGTTTGAAGACAAAATGCTGGTTGTAAAAGAATATCAAGCCTCATCTCTGTTGCCCTCAGAAACACATATTAGCAGGAAGGCCATTTCTGCGGGCACATTCCCAGATTCTTTTGATATGAAAGCAGGCGAAGACAAGTTGTTGAAATCAGCCCTTATTGATGAATTCGGATATAAGGGAGAAGTTGAAGTAATCAGTCCTGAAAGCATGGGGGTTGGTGAAACTGTACGATATCGGGCTGGCAATCTTGACATCTACATCTTTGAACTTTGCGACAAGGAACTGCACAAGATCCAGGTCAAAACGCTTCCAGATGGTCGCCAAGTTCCATCACGACCCTTATCATTTATTTATCAGCAACATATTAAAAACATCATCGATACAGAAGTTATGGCTATTACGAGGAACCTTTTGCATGGCACTAAGGTATTTGTGACTGCAGATCATGGGTTTGGAAGAGTCGGGCGACAGAGCCTGTGGTTTGATGAAGGTGATCTGAACGAAGTCGCTGATTGCAGGTATCTGAATTGCCGAATGAGATCTTCAATTGATTCTGCTAAAATTCCTGGTAAAGTTAGAGACAATATCATTTCATTCTCACCAAAAGAACTCCGGATGCCCTCGAAAGAAAAACGTACCATTAAAAAGACAGGTAAAGTATTTCATAAGGAATACAATTCCATTGTTTTCCCCAAAATGGGTTATTCCTTTAGTCGCAAGGGTGTGCATTACAATCCTGATGCATATTCCCATGGCGGCATCTCAATCCAGGAATTAATGATTCCAATGATTGTTCTAAAAGTAAAGGAGAAAGAGGAAGGTCTGATTTTCTTAAAAGAAATCTATGGGCCGAAAGAAGCAGTTGAGAGTGAAGAAGTTGAATTTGTTTGCCCGTTGAGCAGAGTTGATAAAGATACTAAAAAAGCAAATGAAATACGAGTTGATGTAAGTGCTTCATACAGCCGTGAACCTGATGATCGTCCTTTGCCCAGTCAAGTTCTTTATGTCTCACCCAAGGGGACTGACATTATTTACCGTTTTCGGCCTGATCCTAATGACGCAACCGTCGATGAGCGCAAGCAAGGGGAAATGCAAAGAATTTTGACAATTAATGTTACCTATAAAGAAGGTCTTCGAATTTATAGAAAGTCGAGAGCACATAAATTCACTGTAAGATTAAATCCGGATCAGGTTATTCGAAGGGTGCCAGCCAATTTAGGAAACATACTTGGGTTGACACCAAAAAGCATGAGGTAAAAATATGAGGGAAAAAAAACATTCTATCCCAACTCAAGATAAACTATTTAAGCGAGACATTCCTTCAATGCCGAAAGGATACTATTCTGGTGACAAACCTAATCCTAATCTGCGGGATTTTGTTGAAACACACATGGAGGAGAATCCCTTTGATCCTGAACACGACAATTACGATGTCCTTTCATTTTCGAAAGCTTTGCATATTGCAAACAGAAGATCTGCTGTCAACGACCTGCACATATATTGGTCTAAAAAACCTTTTGATGCTGTGCAAACATATATAGATCATTATGCAACACCTGGATCACTTGTTCTTGATCCTTTTGCAGGTAGTGGGGGAACTGCTTTGTGTGCATTAAGGCGAGGCTGTTCAGCAATTGCCATAGATCTTTCACCAGCTTCAACCTTCATAACAAAATACTATTGTACACCAATTGATTTAGATGAATTTCAATATACTTTCAAACAAATAGTTGAAACAGTAAGCCCTACTATTAAATGGCTTTATGAAGCCCGAAGTCCCTCTGGAGGTGAGGCTGCCGTCGCATATACTGTTTGGTCTCAAGTCTACCAATGCGACCGTTGTTTTTCTTACATTCCACTTGGTGCTTGTGCAGAAGTTCCTGCTTTCAATAAGGATGGTACTCCACGTAAAGCACGAGGCGGAGGCCAGGCTACGGCTTTAGCCTGCAAGTATTGTTTTCGTCGCGGCTTCAATCAAATTATAAATACTGGTTCAACACGTTATGGACGTGTGCCAATAAGATCAAGTCTGATCTATAAAGATGGAAGGAAAAATAAGAGACTCCAAAAATATTATCCATTTCCTGAGCGTGCTTCAAAATCAAAGGAATTAATCTCTTTAGAAAGCATCGCAGAAGCTTGTGAATCTGCTGATAAAAAGTTTGAAATTGAGCGGTTGATAGAAATAAAAAATACGGCAATCCCTTTTAGCTACCCTAAATGTCGTATGATGAATTCTTCGCCAGATTGTGAGAAGTGGGGAATTCTTTGGCGTGCCGGAGTTGCAGATTTTAGCACTGTGGACGAGCTGTTTGAAAAAAGGGCTTTATGGGCTATTTCAGCGTATTTTGACGCGGCCCGTTCAGCTGATTGTTCAAGTAATATTCGGGACGCTCTTTTAGGCGTACTTTCAAGTGCTCTTTGGAATTGTACAAAGATGTATAGGGAACGCAAAAAAGGAGGGGGTCCTCAGGAAGGCGTATATTATCTACCTCCCTTATCTCGAGAGGTAAATGTTGAAAATATTGTTGCTGGAAAGAAAAATACATTAGTTCGTGCGAACGAAGATATAGCATCATCTATTAAAACTACTAATTTAATAATATCCACACAAAGTGCCACAGACATGGGATCTATTCCCTCTAATAGCATCGACTATATTTTTACCGATCCACCTTACTCATGGAAGGTCCCCTTCGGTGAGCTTAACTTTCTTTGGGAAAGTTTTTTAGGTTTTAGAACTGATTGGCATGACAATGAGGTTATAATATCCGATGTTCGTGGAATTGATGAATTGGAATGGAGCAAGAGACTTAAAGAATCATTTCATGAGTGTTTTCGAGTGCTGAAGCCCGGTCGTTGTCTAACCCTTTGCTATCATGATAGTGCAGAAGGTACATGGGAGTTAGTTCAAGATATTATGGCTGAGTGTGGCTTTATTGTTGAAAAGTGTGATGCTTCTCTTTCAATTGGAACCGACCAAAAGTCATTAAAACAATTAACTGCCGCGAAAATCACTCAAAGAGATCTGATTATTAATTTTCGTAAGCCTAAACCTGATGAATCGTCGGATTATATCTCTATTACTGGAGAAGAAGACCAAAGTTCATTTAACGATAAAGTTCGCAAAATTATTGGCGAATATCTTGAAGCCAAACCTGGTGCTTCCATAGATCGTATTTACGACGAGGTAGTCAGCAAAATGGTCCGCTCTGGCATGATGGAAGTCCATAATTTTGAAGAGTTGTTACGCCAAGTAGCGGAAGAAGTGAGACAACCTGTAATGAAAGATCTTTTCACACCCGAAGAGCCAAATCTTTTCGGAACCCATGAGACCAGTCGCTGGTATCTCAAAGAAACCGAGTTTGATAAAGTAGATTTAGCCGAATCAGCCAAGGAGGATGCAGCTGCAGGGATACTTTCATCTTTTATGAAAAAATACCTTGAAAAAAAACCAGATATAGAAGGAGTTCATTATAGTGATCTTTTTGAACATTATGTATACACAGTGAAGGATAAGGCTCGACGTTTATTGGCCGATTGGTTGCCAGATTACTTCTTTAAAACAGATACAGGAACATGGAGATTACCAATATCTGAAGAAGAAGAAAAACTTAAAGCAGAAGGTCGTAAAAAAGGTATTAATCGACTTATTAA
>Ga0307990_1003174_pt1 | contig 12696 bp, 2 predicted proteins | sample EllFjometagen129_FD_203168 | JGI IMG/M metagenome (GOLD analysis project Ga0307990, IMG submission 203168) | Marine microbial communities from Ellis Fjord, Antarctic Ocean - #129 | ecosystem: Environmental > Aquatic > Marine > Unclassified | place: Southern Ocean | collected 2014-10-08
AGGACTGTATTCTTTGAAGTTTGTTAACAATAAAATAGTACATATTGAAAAAATGATTGTTAACTAATATTGCAATAGTTTTTTAAAAGCAGGTAGCATATGTTACCTGCTGTCTTATTTTTATTAATCGTTCTTTTATATATTAAATGTTTGAAACAATAAAATCATGAAAAAATTAAAAACTTTTTTTACAGCACTATTAATGGTTGTTTTTACAATTAATACTGTTAACAGCCAATCCAACTTCCACAACATCCATTATCTTGATCCATACAACCCAGAGTATGTAAAGGGAGAAGTATTGGTTAAGTTTAAGGATGAGGTTCAGGTTGAGACCTCTTTTAAAAGCGGTATTGCTAAAACGGGAATTTCTTCTGTAGATAAAGTTCTGGAACCTTATCAAACCGAAGCAATTGAAAAAGTATTTAAAGAAACCCGTGAACAACGAAGTAGAAAATCCACAAGAACGATTCGTGATTTTAAGGGTAAGGAAATTGAAGTACCTGCATTATTCAACATATACAAATTGAAATTTGACACTATATGGGATGCCAAGCAAATTATTGAAGAACTTGAGAAGGACGAAAACATAGAATTTGCAGAACCCAACTATTTAGTTTATTCCAATGAGATAATGGAAAATGGTATTTTACCTGATACCCCACCAGTATATACACCACTTCCTTCAACAACAGAAGATAGAGATACTTACCCCAACGACCCATTATATCAGGATGGTAGCCAGTGGTATTTGGATGCAATTAATGCCCCAGCAGCATGGGATAGTGTAACAGGCGATACCACCCAAATCATAGCAATAATAGACACAGGAGTTGACTGGGATCACCCCGATCTGGATGATAATATCTGGACCAACTGGAATGAAATCCCAAACAATGGAATTGATGATGATAATAACGGATTTATTGACGACACTAGAGGCTGGGACTACATCAACAACGACAACGACCCCAATGACGACAACTCACACGGAACCCATGTTGCAGGAATTGCTGCCGCAGAGGGTAATAATGGAATTGGTATGTGTGGTGTGGCATGGAACGCTCTGATAATGCCGGTTAAAATGTTGCAAAGTTCTGGCTCTGGTAACTCCTCTGATTTTGCTAGCGCAATTGAATACGCTTCTGATAATGGGGCAACTATTCTTAATATGAGCTTGGGAAGTTATGGGAATTCTGGTACCGTTGAAAATGCCTTGATAAACGCTTATGTTAACTCAGTATTAGTAGCAGCCGCCGGAAACGATGGCCTATGTATTTGCTCAGATTGTATTCCATGTGGCAACATGTATCCAGCTGCTTACCCATTTGTATTAGGTGTAAAATGTGAAGGTGGCTTTTCTAATACTGACCCAAGCGGATCAATAGACTTTACATATCCATCAGCAGTGAATTATGAAGTAAGTGCTCCTGGAGTAAGTATAATGAGTACAATTCCTAATGGTTACAGGTCATATAACGGTACATCCATGGCTGCACCCATTGTTTCGGGGATTTGTGCGCTTGCCAAATCACATTGCGATACCCTTTATACAGATTTTCTATGGGCAAAATTGATATTTGGGTCAGAGAACGGTTTTGTAAATGCGTATAACACGTTGACCCTGGACCTTGATTCTATCGGTCCTGATTTAAGATTTCTTGAATATACATTAACAGATACCTTGCCTAGTTGTGACGTTGATGGCAGGGCTGATGCAGGAGAAACGATACAATTGCATTTTACTGTTAAAAACGTTGGTGGCTATGCTGATAGTGTATGGACAAAAATCCGTTTTAGCGAGTTTGAGGATACAACAACAGCTATTATTGTTGATAGCACCTCATATATTGGTGATATTTCCACTTGGGCAACACTAACTGGTGAATTATCCCCATTGGAGATTCAAATAGATTCTAATGTAGCGCATAACAGGGACATTGTCTTTGAATATGAAATTGGTTGTGAAAATTCAACCTCCACAATCACCAATGATCTGATTATTAACGTAGAGCGTGGAATCGAACTGTCGGGGGTAGTTCTTGAAGATGATACTTTGCATTGTGAATACCTTTATTTGGTAAATGAAAGCTACAGAATAGGATCAGGGGTGACTTTATATATTGAACCCGGAACTGAGATACAAATATATCCGGGTTTGGATATTGATGTAAGAGGAAAAGTAATGGCTATCGGAACTGAAGATTCATTAATATGGGTGCATCCAAAATCCAGTTCTGCATCTGGATTTATGCATAATTATGGAGGTGGTAATTCCGAATTTAAATATTGTAAGTTTAACTCACTAAGCCAAGCATTAGACGGTGACCAAGGGCAAGGAGGAGGGGGTATTGCTCTTGTAGAATATTGCATATTCGAAGAATGTGGTTATAATGATGATATTAGTACATTCCGAAATAATATTGTCAGGAATTCCTCTGGCAGGATTCTTTATCGTGCGAATACTGTCGAATATAACAACTTTTATAATTGGAGTAGTGGTGGTTCTTGGTATTATTTACCAACTTCAACAATGAACTACAATAATTTTTTTGGTCCAAATATGACTGTTGGAATAACAAGTGGTAATTGGTCAAACTATGGCAACAGTTTTGTGTCACTAAACAATGGAGGTCTTTCATTATCGGGCTCTGCAGATGTACTTAACATACCAAATCAATTTTGGGGTGGTACTAATAACGAAGAGATAGAACGAATTATCTATGATTTTTGGGATAATAATAATTTACCAATTGCTAATACTATTCCAATTTTATCTCAACCATCATCATTAAATCATGGTCATATATGGAAAGTTGAGCTTAATGGGATAAATCCCTTCGATGAAACATTAGATCCATTAGGCAGTGAAACTGTAAAATTTGATGTTTTTTTCAATCGTGCCATGGATACTGTTTATGCACCTCTTGTGGGATTTGGAGTATTTGAGCCATATTTACAGCGAATAATTTCAGATTCAGCACAATGGAGCACTGATTCAACAATATGGACAGCATATTACAATATTGGATCGGAAACTGGTGATGGTATTAATACTGTTCATGTTAGAAATGCCAGAGATCCTGAAGGATTTGAAATTCCACCTGAAAAATACAGGTTTAAGTTTGTTATCCAGGCAGCAGGTTCGCTATCGATAGATTTTTTAGCTACACCAGGAATTGGAAAAGTTGATCTGGAATGGCCCCCTGCAAATACCGAAGATGTACTAGGATACAATATGTACCGAATGTATAACCTTACCGATTCAACAATAAGTGATACAACCCGTATTAATCAGGAGTTAATTTGTGATACACTTTATACTGATTATAATGTAATTCCTGATACGACATACCATTACATATATCGCATAGTTGGAACAGATCTACAAGAGAATGATAATTCCAAAAAAGTTACTGCCACCCCATTCGATGCCGCCAACGGAGATGCCAATGGTGATTTAGCTGTAAACGTACTCGATATTACTACAATAGTATCATATATGCTCAACCAAAGTCCATCACCATTCCTGTTCGATGCAGCAGATGTAAACTATGATAATGACATAAATGTGCTGGATATAATTGGGTTAGTGCAACTTATTTCGGGGGATAAGTCAGTTCCATTAACTGCTTTTGTTGATGTAAGTAAGGAAACTGCTTACTATGATATCGCTGATAATATACTTTTACTTGAGAATGAAGGAAATGTAGCTGCTTTGCAGTTTAAAATAAGAGCCAAAAGCCAAAAGCTAAAAGCCAAAAGCCAAAAGCCAACAGCCAACAACCAACAGCCAACAATTAATAACTTAAAAATATTCTCATTGGCAAAGGGATTTGAATTTGCTTATGGTGTAGTTGATGACCATATTATCGGAATCCTTTTCAGCCTCACAGGAAAAGTAATTCCGGAAGGTAATCAGGAATTATTTAGGTTTGAGGGAATTGATGCAAGGAATATAGATATAATTAATATCTTTGGTGGAGATCTGAATGGGGATTATGTTCCTGTACTCCAAAAAGGACAGCAGGTAAATCCACGAATTCCTGATAATTTTGCACTGAATGTTTATCCAAATCCATTTTATAGTTCCACTGTCATAAGGTATAAATTGGCGGAAGAATCGCGTATAAACATTTCAATCTATGATTTAGAAGGAAGGAAGCTAGCTAACATCATTAATAAAATGCAGGAAGCGGGAAGTTACAGCGTAACATGGTCACCAAAAAGTAACTTCAAACTTCAAACTTCAAATTCCAAACTAAATTCAGGAATTTATATCTGTCATTTGGAAGCAAAAACAGAAAGCAAAACAATATTAAAAGATGTAAAAATTATATTAATGAGATAAAACCTCACCCCTTAATCCGCTCTCCAATTAGGAGAGGGGAAGGTTCTATGCGGTTTTTGTGAGTAAAACGAAAGTTATTTGGAAAAGTAAAACAACAATTGAACAATTGAACAATAAAACCATAAAATCATGAAAAAATTAAGAACATTTTTTACAGCACTATTAATGGTTGTTTTTACAATTAGTACTGTTAACAGCCAATCCAACTTCCACAACATTCACTATCTGGATCCTTACAACCCTGAATATGTAAAAGGAGAGGTGTTGGTTAAGTTTAAGGATAAGGTTGAGGTTGAGAGCTCGTTTAAAAGCGGGATTGCAAAAACGGGAATTTCTTCTGTAGATAAAGTTCTGGAACCTTATCAAACCGAAGCAATTGAAAAAGTTTTTAAAGAAACCCGTGAGCAGCGTAGCAGAAAAACTGTAAGAACAATACGTGATTTTAAAGGCAATGAAATAGAAGTCCCTTCCTTATTCAACATCTACAAGTTAAAATTTGACACAATTTGGGATGCAAAACAAATTATCGAAGACTTGCAAAAAGATCCAAACATCGAATATGCTGAACTTAATTATTTAGTTTATACGAGTGAGGTAATGAAAAGCATATTTATTCATGAAAGTCCGTCACCACCTAATTCTGTAATGAGTCCGCAAAACCGTATCATCACCCCAAATGATCCTTTGTATAACCAACAAGCTGGATTATTCACAACCCAGATAAATCAGGTATGGGACACAATTACAGGTGACTCAACTCAAATTATTGCAATACTTGATACCGGTGTGGATTGGCTACATCCTGATCTTTCAGAGAATACTTGGAACAACTCTGATGAAATTTCTGGAAATGGCATTGATGATGACAATAACGGAAAAATAGACGATATCCGAGGTTGGGATTTTATTAACAATGACAATAACCCGATGGATGACAACAGTCATGGCACCCATGTTGCCGGCATTGCGGCTGCACGGGGCAATAACGGGATTGGAATTGCAGGTGTTAACTGGTATGCAAAGATAAATCCTGTTAAAGTATTTAAAAGTGATGGCACTGGAGATGCAGCAACAATATCACAGGGCATTAGTTATGCAGCAAACAATGGAGCAACTGTATTAAATATGAGTTTTGGTAGTTATGGAAGGTCAATGACCATGGAAACTGCACTACAAAATGCATATATAACGGCTGACCTAGTTGCATCCGCGGGAAATAACAGCAAAAGCATTTATTCAATCAATCCTATGGATCCAACTACCCATTATCCTGCTGCTTTATCTTATGTATTAGGTGTTGAAGCTATTGCGCCTTTTTCAAATTATGATCCTGACGGACCTATTTTATCAACTTTCCCTGAAAACTTTAATTATGAATTAACTGCTCCCGGTTCCGGAATTATCAGCACCGCACCTAATGGAACATATATATCAATGTCAGGTACTTCAATGTCCGCACCTTTGGTATCCGGAGCAATTTCACTTTACCGTGCACAGTTTCCATCTGCCTCAAAAGAAAAATTATGGGGTGATTTTATTCATACTTCTTCGGATTGTATAAAGGTTTACGATGCTTTTTACCCAACCAATGTACTACCCAGTTTTGATATGACTGATTATGCTATAGAGGATACCTTAGCTGGAAATGATCAGGATGGACAAGCAGATGCAGGCGAACTTATCCAGATATACACAACCATCAGAAATACGTGGGGATATGCCGATAGTGTTTATGCTTTATTATCTCAAAGTATTTATGGTGACACAAATGATGTCCACCTGGTACATGACTCGGTATTTTTTGGCAGTCTCAGTACTTATGGAACGCTAACTAACTTGTCTAATCCTTTCCTCGTTAGAATTGACTCAAATTGTTTTAATAACAGAAATATTACCATGAATCTTACCATGAAAAATGCAGGCGATGCCGTTTCATATACACAGGAAATTGATTTTAAAATATACAATGGAGAAGAATTGTCAGGGATTTTATTGAATGATACCACATTAACTCCTGATAAGCTATGGATCATTACTAATAGTTTAAGGGTAAGTACAGGGGTGACACTGACAATTTTGCCGGGAACTTATATAGAAATTTATGCAGGGATTGATAACAGAGGGAGTATCAATGCTATTGGAACAGCAGACAGTATGATTTATGTTAAAGGGGGAGGTTTTCATGGAAATGGCATTTTTAGATATATTGATTTTGACCTAAACCAACAATACATTAATATTAATGCAGATTTGGATCATTGTAATCTGTCAAATGGAAGTATTGTTAACGCCAACACAGTATCCTTTTGTACACTTAATAATTTTAATGACACTGGCTCAGCACTATTTAGTGGTACTGATTCCATTTTTTCAACAAATGTTTACAATTCTTATGCTTTTCTCGGTTTAGGATGTGGGTTTTTCTACCAATGTTTGTTCGATAATATTATTTATGGACATGGATACAATAGTCATAGAAGTGAATATTGTGTATTCAACGATTTTACGAATTTGCAAGTATATTATAATCCAAATTGTCCAAATCTTTGGGCACCTGAGTTTTTAATAAAATCAGATTATAATAGCCACAAAAAAAATAGTTTTTTGAATAATGGAATTTCGATTTATTTTGTTTTAGCAACAGGTAGCAGTAATTATCTTAATTTCCCAAATCAATATTGGGGAACAACGGATGAGGACAAAATAAGACTGAAGTACTGGGATTTTCATCAAGATGCTACATTGCCCTATTTAATAGTTGATCCGATACTAACAGCACCTTCTGATTCTTGTCCGGGCCATGTTTGGAAAGTATTGGTCAATGGAAAAGATGCCCAGGATGAGATTGTTGATCCGGTTGGTGTTGGACTTCAGAAATTTGAGGTGTATTTTAATAGGGCAATGGATACTACTATTAATCCTCTGCTATCTTTCGGGGTACGCTTTCCTTATCTTCAAAACATCCTTAATGATTCAACTTCATGGTCAACCGATAAAAAATTCTGGACTGCTTATTATGATGTAGGTTTATTTACTGGAGATGGTATCCAGACAATCAGGGTTGTAAATGCACAAGATTCCATCGGAAATACCATACCGGTTGAAGATAATAGATTTTCTTTTGTAATTCAGGCAGCCGGGGTACAATCCATGAATTTCACTGCAACTTCCGGAATTGGAAAAGTAGAACTTGAATGGAATAATACCGGATTGATTGATTTTCTAGGATTTAATATGTACCGTTATATGAGTTTAACTGATACAACATTTACCAATCCCACAATTGTAAATTCCTCACTAATTATTGATACGATTTACACCGATTTTCAAGTTATTCCTGATTCAACCTATCATTATTATTATAAAATTGTGGATACAGATCTTCAAGAATCAGATTCCTCAAATATTGTGAGTGCTCATCCTTTCAACGCAGCAAATGGTGATGCCAACGGGGACCTTTCCGTGAATGTTTTAGATATCACAACAATTGTCGCATACATGCTCAACCAAAATCCTTCACCTTTCCTATTCGATGCAGCAGATGTTAATTATGATGGACAAATCAATGTGCTGGATATTATTGGATTGGTGCAGCTTATTTCGGGGGATAAGTCAGCTCCTTTAACTGCTTTTGTTGATATTAGTGATCAAAAAGCTTTTTATGAGATAAATGATAATAAGTTGTTACTTGAAAGTGAAGGGAATGTGGCTGCTATGCAGTTCAAGTTTAAAGTTCAAGGGCTAAAGGCTAAAGTAAAAAGTGTAAAGATACTTAATGAACTGAAAATATTCTCCATGGCAAAAGGCTTTGAATTTGCTTATGCAGTTGTGGATAACCATATCATCGGAATCCTTTTCAGCCTCACAGGAAAAGTAATCCCTGCAGGTGATCAGGAATTATTCAGGTTTGAGGGAATTGATATAAGCGAAATAGAAATAACTGAAATATTTGGTGGAGAATTGAATGGTAATTATGTTCCGGTACTCAAAAAAGGACAGCAGGTAAATCCACAAATTCCTGATAATTTTGCACTGAATGTTTATCCAAATCCATTTTATAGTTCCACTGTCATAATGTATAAATTGGCAGAAGAATCGCGTATAAACATTTCAATCTATGATTTAGAAGGAAGGAAGCTTGCTAATATCATTAATAAGATGCAGGAAGCGGGAAGTTACAGCGTAACATGGTCACCAAAAAGCAACTTCAAACTTCAAACTTCAAACTCCAAAGTAAATTCAGGTATTTACATCTGCCATTTGGAAGCAAAAACAGAAAACCAAACAATATTAAAAGATGTAAAAATTATATTAATGAGATAAAACCTCACCCCTTAATCCCCTGTCCAATTGGAGAGGGGAAAGTTCTAATCGGGTTTTGTGAGAAAAACGAAAGTTTATTTGGAAAAGTAAAACAACAATAAAACAATAAAACAATAAAACAATGAAACAATTAAACAATGAAACCATAAAGTCATGAAAAAACTATTACTGTTAATTTTAGCGCAAGTTCTACTTTGCACATTAATTTTTGGCGGTGGAATTATACCTCCAAAACAAGACCCTAATAATCCCAAATGGGTAAAAGGCGAGATACTCGTAAAATTTAAAGATGATGTTAAATTAAAGATTAATTTTAAAAAAGGTATTTTCAGAACAGGAGTAGAAACCATTGATGAACTGATAAGTAAATGGAAAATTTCAGATCTGGAAAAGGTTTTCAAAAATGAAGAAAAAAGAACAGAAACTAAAACTATTATGACCTACACGGGTAAGATAATTGAAGTTCCGCAACTTTTTAATATTTATAAACTGAAATTTTCAAAAAAAACTGATGTAAAAGAAATAATAGCAGATTTTGAAAAGAAGCTGAATATAGAATACGCTGAACCTAACTATATTGCACGAATTTGTGTTATACCGGATGACCCAAGTTTTGCCAACCAGTGGGGATTGCATAATACAGGACAATATCATTTGGCAGATGCTGATATTGACGCTCCTGAAGCATGGGATATTGAAATCGGTGACTCAACAGTTATAATTGGTATTATTGATACAGGCGTAGATTGGGGGCATCCTGATTTAACGGATAATATTTTTAGTACGGGTTATGATTTTGTTAACAATGATGATGATGCAATGGATGATAATGGGCATGGAACACATGTTGCAGGTATTGCAGCAGCAACTCCGAATAATGCATTGGGAATAGCAGGTGTTGCCTGGAATTGCAAAATATTACCTGTAAAGGTTCTACAAAGTAATGGATATGGAACTTATTCCGATGTCGCAAGTGGTGTAAATTATGCTGCAAATAATGGAGCAAAAGTAATCAACTTAAGTCTTGGAGGTTATGCATCATCATATGTTTTACAAAACGCATTGGAAAACGCTTATACTACATCTGTAATTGTTGCTGCAGCCGGTAACGGAAGTACTTCTGCTCCTTTTTATCCGGCTTCTTGGAGTTTTGTAATTGGCGCTGGTGCTTCTGATGTTCTTTACGACCCAATCACACAAACATGGTATGAAGCGAAAGCAGTTTTCTCAAACTATGGAATTAATGCTGATTTATATGCACCAGGGGTTAATATTTTTAGCACAATTCCGCTTTACCATCCTCATACTTATAGTTATACCTCCTGGAACGGTTCCTCAATGGCTGCTCCTTTTGTTACTGGCACCGTTGCATTGCTTCGGTCTCATTATTCTGATTGGTCTAATGAACTTATTCACGGACAACTTGTTTATAGTTCAGATGTAATCACAGGAGGGATAAGATTAAATGCCTATAAATCACTAACTGAAATTGCAATTCCACAACTCAATTTATATTCTCATTCAATTACTGATACACTTGCCGGATGCGACCAGGATGGCATAGCTGATGCCGGTGAAACAGTAGAAATGATATTTGACATCCAAAACACCTGGGGACAGGCTTATAATGTAGAAACTAAATTGAGTTATCATTCACATGAAGACACATGTTTTGTTACTATTGTAGATTCTATTTCAACCTTCGGAGGAGCTAGTTCGTATGCTCATGTAAACAATGAATCAAATCCTTTTGTATTCTTTGTTAAAAACAGTACACCAAATAATACTGATGTTTATTTTGATTATGAAATTAATTGTGATACTGGGCATATTTTTACAGGAACATTTTATATTACTACTGAAAGAGGGATTGAGATTGGAGGTATAATATGGAGTGATGAAACCTGGACAAATGATTATCTCTACATTGTTACAAGTAATTCACTTGTGGATGAAGGAGTAACTCTAACTATTGAAGCTGGAACAAGAATTCAATTTTGCGTCGATAAATATCTCAGAATTGATGGTTGTCTTGTTGCGATAGGAACTGAGGATAGCATGATAGTTTTTACTTCTAATGCCCAAAATCCGGCACCAGGGGATTGGGGAGGTATTCGAATTGGATATCCAGATACCGTAAAGTATGCAGAAGTAGCATTTGGAGAAGGAATTAAGACAAGCGGTGGATCATATATTGCCTATAATTGGATACATGATAACACTGATCCTAGCTATTTGGGTGGTGGTGTTTGGTTGAAAGGTAATTCCGTTGTAGAGTACAACTTAATTCAACGATGTGGTGCAGGACATGGATCTGGTGGAGGTATCGCTTTAGGTGGTTTTGCTTATGATGGTGTAGTTGGGGGGGTTATACGATATAATATTATTGAAGAAAGTAGTGGTTACCCCTATGTAGGTGGAATCTACATAGGAAATAGTAGTCCTTCTGACTCGCTAATTATTTCTCATAATGTGATCCGCAATAATTATTCAGCAAATATGAATAATTATACTGGTGGCATATACTTCAATATGAGTTATGTTAGTGATTTGATAAGTATTACTAATAATACTCTATATGGAAATGGAAATGCTATTACCTTCTCTAGTACTGGGTCTTCCAATAATTTTTTTCCAGTTATCAAAAATAACACTATTATATTCAATAAATACGGCATACGTAAAATTTGTAACCGAGGTAACATCACTATATCTAATAGTAATATTTTACATCAATCCGAATATAATATTTATAATGGTGGCAGTAGCAATATTTCTGCAACACACAACTACTGGGGTACAACTAGCACTGACTCAATAGATACCTGGATATGGGATTACTACGATGACTTTGATCTTGGTAAAGTTTTATATCAACCATTTGAAACCATACCTATTACAACTGCACCAGGTTTCCTTTATCAGGTAGCATTCAATCCTCCTTCTCCAATTGGTTGTGAAACAGATACGTTTAATCTTACATTCAGCAAGCCAATGGATATTAGTATTCAACCAAATGTTAAGTTTGGAGTATGCGAACCATACACTCAACACATAATAGAAGGTGTCTGGATAGACAGCACTAATTGGCAGGGAACATATACATTTGGTATAATGACAGGAGATGGGATAAATAATATAAGAGTAACTACAGCAGAGGATTGCGAAGCAATGGAAATTCCTAAAGATACAAGGTTTTCTTTTGTGGTTGATGCTACAGGAGCGTCTTCTGTTGGTTTTATTGCTCAGGCAGGTATTGGTAAAGTTGACCTGGAATGGAATGGTCAGGATATGATGGATTTGATGGGATACAATATGTATAGATGCCATAAAGTTACAGATACTACTTATTCTGATACTACACTTATTAATACTTCAATGATAACGGATACAATATACTGCGATATGTCTGTTATTCCAAATACTCACTATAAATATATGTACACAGGAATAAGCACAGATTTTATTGAAAGTGATTATTCAAACCAGGCAAGTGCCACCCCATTTGATGCAGCCAATGGTGATGCCAACGGTGATTTAGCAGTCAATGTGCTGGACATAACCACGATCGTTTCCTATATGCTCAACCAAAATCCATCACCATTCTTGTTTGACGCTGCAGATGTTAACTATGATAATGACATCAATGTGCTTGATATTATTGGGCTTGTTCAGTTGATCAGTGGAGATAAGACAGTGCCTTTAACTGCTTTTGTTGATATTAGTGATCAAAAAGCTTTTTATGAGATAAATGATAATAAGTTGTTGCTTGAAAGTGAAGGGAATCTGGCTGCCATGCAGTTCAAGTTTAAAGTTCAAGGGCTAAAGGCTAAAGTAAAAAGTTTAAAGATACTTAATGAACTGAAAATATTCTCCATGGCAAAGGGCTTTGAATTTGCTTATGGTGTAGTAGATGACCATATCATCGGAATTCTATACAGTCTGATAGGAAAAGAAATCCCGGCAGGTGATCAGGAATTATTCAGATTTGAAGGGATTGATGTAAGTGAAATTGAAGTAAC
>Ga0307990_1003175_pt1 | contig 12696 bp, 7 predicted proteins | sample EllFjometagen129_FD_203168 | JGI IMG/M metagenome (GOLD analysis project Ga0307990, IMG submission 203168) | Marine microbial communities from Ellis Fjord, Antarctic Ocean - #129 | ecosystem: Environmental > Aquatic > Marine > Unclassified | place: Southern Ocean | collected 2014-10-08
TATTGGCTGCGTTCATCTTCATGAGGGAATAGACGTCCGAAGCCAGAAGTCCGTCCGGTCCGGTCACAATGTCGGAGGACGATCCGGCCAGTAGCTCGATCCGCAGTCGGCCCATGTCCAGGAGGCCGGGCTCCTTTTTTGAATCCTTGCCCAGCAGATGCACGCGAAGGCTCGTTCCGAATAGTGCGGAATTTGGTTCGACGTTGATGGGCAGTCGCGGCTCACCGTCTTCGTCGTAGAGAATTTCGTGCACGTTGATCGGGAAATACCCCATAACCCAGGTAGGATCGGCGATCATGGAACTATCCATCACCATATAATTGACCGCCGTCTCATGCTCATTGCTCTCAAAGAAACCGTTGGCGTTTGCGTCGGCATAGGGATAGGTCACCGACACGGTTTCACTGAACCTGGAATATGCCGTTGCTGTGAAGCGTATTTCGATGGGCGGGCCGCCTGGCTGCGCGTCGTTGTCCGTGTCCAGCGCCACGCCGTCCAGGTTTGTAACGGCTTCGTTTATTGTCCAAAGATAGAGATGCCCTTCCGTCAATTCATAATCGGGTATGAAATCCATAAACATCGGGTAATGAAGGACAGTACCGCCGACGAGAGTCTTGTCGTATGTGATGTCGTAAAGGCCGTAGCTCTCGCCGTAAACGAGCGAGTCCTTGTCAATGATTTGAGAAAAGAAGAACTCGGGCAGGAAGTTTTTGGCCAGCGTGTTGCCTTCGAAACGTCCGGGCGCCGAGGCCATGAGCGCCGGCGGTTCAACGACCGATGATTGGTACGGCATGGTCGTGAAATGAAAATATTGGGTTTCACTCATGGGATTTCCATTGATGTCCGTGATACCGGCCTTCGCGGTGATTTCATATTGCGCGTCGGGCAACAGTGGCTCGTCAGGAATGAAAAATGCCTTGGGATTCCAAATGTCGTAGCGGCCCTTGACCAGGCCTTCAGGGCCGGTGAGCAGGAAGTTTCCCTCAATCGAATCAGGATCGACCGGCTCGCTGAAATAGAGGATGATCTTGGATTCGGCCGTGCGCGTGTCGACAAGTTCGGTGATGTCTTCCGGTTCGATGGTGATGTCGACGGGCGCTACGGAGAGGATTTCAGGAGGGGTTGTGTCGTATTGTCGCTCCGGCACGGTTGGCGGCGGGATCATTTGCAGGGAAACGGCGACGGAAATTTGCTCATTGCCCAGGTTGATCTCGGAGAATCCGAGCACCTCAATGACCATGGCTTCGTAGTCATTTTGTCCTTCGATCTTTTGCACGTAAGCTTGACCCACCATTACGGCGCCGATGGTAGGTTGCGGCAACAGGGCGTTTGCCGTTGGCGTCTCAAAAGACATAGCCGTGTCCATGGTCAGCCGGATCGTCGCCGGTAGGCCCGGCACGCCGTGCACGTATTCGGAGCCGATCATTTCTCCGACGGCGTCGGTTAAGAGCGTGAGGCTTACCTTGCCGGTATGGACGCCGGAAGGGATGAGGCCGCCGACTTTATATTCCAGCGCATTGCCGTGAAGTTTCTGGCCTTTGCGCACGACGAAGGGTATGCGTTCCGGCGATAATCTGCTGTCGCCGAACTCGTTCCAAAGACGCCCGCCGACCATGAGGTTCGTGTCGCCCAGAAATACTGAACTTGTGAACACGGAATTTTTACCAAAGTTAATGAATTTGCTTTTCGGATATTTGTCGCCTTCGGGCAAGGCGTTGCAGAAGCTTTCGCCTTCGGTCGCAGTTGGGCAATGGTCCATGGCCAGTATTGTTCTATCGCCGGTGGATTTAGGGGTGAATGAAACAGTAAAGGGCTCGGCCAGGCCGTCTCCATTGAAGTCCTTGATCTTCTCCGTGATGGTCATTCGGTAGGTGCGGCCCGCTACAAGGTCATTGTCGGGATCGAAAACGAGCTGGTTCGAGCGGGCAAATATATTGCCCGGAATGCTTTCGCCGCTTTGGACATCTTCAAAAAGAATGCTGTCGCCAAGCTTTAAGTTCCACCTGGCTATTGGTTCATTGAAGAAAACGCGAAATGTTTGGAAATCCCAGCAAGGCTCGTAGGGTCCCGGAACAACTCGCCGGACCTCAAGGATTTCGGCGCTTTTTGGCAGCCTCATCCCGGTTTCAAAGCTGAAAGTTCTGTAATCGGACATTTCGCGGCCAAGGTGGGATCGAATGCCGGGCAGGACCATGATGGAATATCGTGTTCTTTGTTTCCAGTGATCTTTCGGATTGATGATGATCGAGGAGTTATAGACATTGATTTCGATGTTTTCCGGATTGCCGGTGTCGTCCATAACGCTGACAAGCCTGCCGATGGAGTTTGCGTCGATTGGCTCGTTGAAATGAATCACGATTTTGCTGGATAACACGACGCCAAGCTGCTCGTTGTGCGGGACGGTCATCGTAACGCGCAGTCCTTCGTTCGGCGTGCCTTTTTCCAGCGCAACAAGCTCGTTGTCGCAGGCGACCGGTCCGGTCATGAGCAACGCAATCGCCATGAACAACGCGACATGCATGAGCAACGCGACATTCGCAAGATGCGCCAATTTATATTTTGCGCTCATTGTATCAGGCCTTTCGTTGCTAGAATTTCAGTGTGAGGTTTGCGACGACGCCGTGAAGCTGCCCGCTGCTTTCGTATTCTACTTCATCTCCCGCTTCGACCGTCCGGGGCGCAAGGTAATGATAAAAATACGTGGCGCCGAATGCGGGCGGGAGTTTAAACATCGAAAGATAGTCGAAGTCGTGGTTGAAGCCGACAGAAAATGCGTGTTTATCGTTGTCCAGCACAACGTTATTGCCGATGCCAGGATCTTCAAAAGGCGTCTGCTCGTAATAATAACCGGCTGCGGTGGAGAGGTTGTCCGTCAGGGCGTATTCGACTCCCAGTCGCGGAATGAAGGTGTCTTTGGTATCGAACTCGGCGTCGTCCTTAACCGAATCGGCTTCTGCGACCTCGTCGGCGTAGTCGGCCCAGTTTGCCCATGTCAGGTCCAGGGCGACCAGAAGAGCATCGGTTGGATAAATGGCGGCGCCGAAGGAAACCTGCTGCGGCACATAAGTGTCCTTAAAAGCCATCATCAAGTTGAGTTCAGTGAGAGAGGAATCGCTGACTTGGGCGTCGGTGGCGGCTTCGATTTCAGAAAACTCGGCAACGCCTTTGCCGCGATACGCCAGGCCCAGCGTCAGGTTCTCCAGCACCGTCGCATATATACTTGCGATCGGGGCGATCACCGGCTCGGCGCTGACCTGGATTTCCTCTTCGCGCGTGTTGCCGGCCATGTCCGTTTCGGCGATCAGTTTGTTTGTGCCTTTGACCATGACGTAGCCGCCGCCGCCAATGGCTATCTTTTCACAGATTTCCAGACCCAGCCCCGTTATCATCGTGACGCTCGTCAATCCATAGCGCAGGAACTGGCCATTGTCGCTTCGTTTGTCTTCAAAGGTCATGAAGGACTTGAGGTTGTTGTCGATGGCGATGTTCAGACCCAGGCCGAGGCCGTGTTCACTTTCAAACAGTTGAGACAAATCCATCGTGAATCCGATGAGCGTGATTTTGTTGGCCGTGTCGAAATCAACATCTTCGCCGCCGCTTTTCGGACCGCCCTGGAAATCGGGAGCGGCGTATAGATAACCCAGGTCGATTTGATGGCTGGACAGTTTCCCAAGAGCCGCGGGGTTGAAGTAGGTCATGGAGTAATCGTCGCCCACTGCGGTCATGGCGTTGCCCAGCGCCATGCTGCGTGCCGACAGGCCGTAGGTGTTCGGGACGAACAGCAGTCCGGCTTGCGCTGTCCCAACGGAAACTGCGCAAAAAAACACGCATATGGCCATCAACGAAAATCGTTTCATGTGGGCTCCTTTATTGGTCCGTGCGAAGCATTTATTTGGAAAAATTGAACCTCACAAAGACGCTAGCAAATATTTTACGGGTTGAACAGAGAGGCTTGTTTTACCCGGCAATTTTCTTTTATGGCAAATTTCCGACCTTTCGCTCCGCCGCAAGTGGCGGGAGAATTAATCCCCAAGCAAAGAAAAAATTCTTTGCGATGCTACGTTTATGAGCGCCACGTCCCCTAAAGAGCCCTTGCATAGTATTTCCAGGCGGCAATAGATACTAATAACACGCAATGATAAAAGAAATTGTTAATGTTTCCTTTTATGGGTTGGATTTCGATGAACGAAGCGTTAGAATTTCGTTGCGTTTTGGGTAACCACTTAAAATGGATTTGGGCGCTATGTCCATCGAAAAATTTGTCGTGATAGGGGCGCAGGCTGCGGGGATGACCGCAGCCAGCCAGGCCAAGAGGCGATCTCCACAAACCATAGTGACGGTCTTCGATGCCGGTCAGGACGTCAGCGTCTATTCCTGCGGTTTGCCGTATTATCTCGGCGGCGTGGTGGGGGACCTGCGCGAACTTGTTGTGGGAACCCGCGAAGCGTTTATCGAAAAAAGAAAGATAGACCTTCGCACGGGGCATGAAGTGTTGGCGATCGACGCCGGAAATCAGCGCATCCGTGTACGAGATCGGGCGAGCGATCGGGAACACGACGAGGCTTACGACCGCCTTTGCATCTCGACCGGCGCCAAAGCAAACTCTCCGACGGCCTATTTCAAGGATCTCAGCGGCGTTTTCAATTTGAGGACAATGGAGGGTGCAAGGAAGATTCACTCTTTCATTGAAAATGAAAAGCCGAGAACGGCGGTGATTATCGGCGGCGGATATATTGGGCTGGAGGTGGCTGAGAATCTGTCCATTCGGGGGATTTCCGTTTCTGTGATTGAACGCATGTCCAGCGCCATGTGTCAGATCGGTCCTGAAATCGGCAGAATGATAAACAGAACTCTGGAGGTGAATGGCGTGAAACTTTACGCCGAGTCGGAGGCCGAGGCCCTTGACGGCGCCGGACGAGTTCGGTGCGTCCACACGGGAAAGCATGATCTGGACGCTGACCTGGTTATCGTTTCGATGGGTATCACTCCCAACAGCGCCCTAGGGCTTGACGCCGGACTGACGCCCGGAGCGCAAGGCGCTCTTTACGTGAATAAAGATCAAACAACCAGCGAGAAAAACATATACGCCGCGGGCGACTGCTGCGACAACATGAATCTGGTGACAGGGAAGCGGGACTACGTGGCGCTGGGGACTATCGCCAACAAAGAGGGTCGCGTCGCCGGACAAAACGCCGTTGGCGGCACAGAAGTGTTTCAAGGGGTTGTCGGTACGCGGATTGCGCGGGTTTTTGGGTTGGAGGTCGGGCGAACCGGCTTGACTCTGGCCGAGGCGCGTGAGCATGGTTTTGATGCACGAGCCAAATCCATCAAGTCTTACAGCAGGGCAAAGTACTTTCCGGGCGGCGGAGATATCTTTATCAAAATTGTTTACGACGCGCCGTCCGGTCGCATTCTCGGCGGCCAGGCAGCCGGAATAGAAGGCGTGAAGGGGCGAATCGATGTGTTTGTCGCCGCTTGTACCAGGCGCATGACCATCTCCGAGTTCTCCGACCTCGACCTGGCTTATTCGCCGCCTTTTTCACCCGTGTGGGATCCGATTCTTGTGGCGTCCAATGTTGCAAAACGTGGTCGATGATTGTTTTTAGACTTGGGTTAGAGTCTGGGGTTATCGAATGCGGAATGACCGAAATTCGTAATTCATACCTCATACTTCATACATCATGCTTCATAATTCGACCCTAAACCCTTGGAGTTCCCCAAACTATTGACTAGCACTGGACAAAATTATTGACTTGCCGAATCATCCGATTTCATGAAATCGACGCCTGGGAGGAGATCGTGGCTTCCTTCAAAGGCGCGGATGTATATTACAGGCCAGGATACCTCAACGCCGTATTCAGGCGGCAAGAGGGCGAGCCGGTTTTGTTTTATTGCGAAAAGTCATGCGGACGCGGATTCCATGTGGCGCTTATTCGCGATTTGTCGAATTTGGATTTCGATTTCGGATCATTGGGAAATTTTGTCGACCTATGCACCCCTTATGGCTACGGCGGTCCGGTCATGCATACGCATGACGAAAGGAACGCTGCGGCTTTTTTCGAGCAGTGGAGTCGCGCCGCGCGAGAACTTGGCGCGGTGAGCGAGTTTATTCGCTTCCATCCCGTGTTGAAAACGCATCGTTTCTTCGATCAATGCTTTGACACGCGCGTGGCTGCGCGCACGGTTGCCATTGATTTAGGGCGATCCGATGCGAAAGCGGGGTTTTCGCGGACTTGTCAAAAAAATATCGAAACGGCCCTGAAAAAGGGCGTTGAGATTGACTTCGCGCCATCGGATGATATCGGACGGTTTATTCGTTTGTACGAGATGACGATGGAGCGCCGGGAGGCCAGGGAGTATTATCGTTTCGCCGGGCCATACTTTCGCGACTTGGCCGAAGGTCTCGGCGATGACTTGTGGGTTGTTCTGGCCACGCATGAAGGCAAGGATGTCGCAGGAGCCTTGATCCTTAGGCACGGCCCCTATATTCATTATCATCTCGGCGGCTCGGATTATGATTATCGCTCTTTATGTGCAACGAATTTGCTTTTGGCGCGCGTCGCCCGTCGCGGTCGCGAAATGGGGATTTCGACCTTTCACCTCGGCGGGGGGTATCAACCCGGAGACGGTTTGTTCAGGTTCAAATCCGGATTTTCTTCGGTGCATTTGGATTTTCATGTCGGACGCATTGTCTTTGATGAAAAGACCTATTCGCAGCTTGCGCGGCGCAGAAAAGATGTCGGCCAATGCGACGAAGATTTTTTTCCGATATACAGATCGCCGGAGATTTGATGACGGAATCGTCAGGCAATTCCATGCAGACTTTTTATCAAAATCCTCTTGAGCGCCGACGTTGGGGAAAGACTCTTGCGGACGCGGGGCTTTATCCGACGGAAGAGGAACTGATACGTCGGTCTTTTCCTTCCGTGGGCACTGTCCTTAATGTGGGGTGCGGAGGCGGGCGGGAATGCCTTTCACTGGCCAAAATGGGTTATCGTGTCAGCGCCGTGGATATTGATGAGGAATTTGTCCATTGGACGAAAGAAGCGGCCTCGAAAGGCGGTCTGCCCGTCGATTGTCATGTTATGGATGCCCGGAAATTGGATTTCGATGATGGCGCTTTCGACGCGGTCATGATGGTCGGGCAACTGATCGGGCATATCCGGGGCAGGGCAAACCGACTCGAAGCACTCGCAGAGGCCGCGCGCGTCGTCAAGGCCGGAGGCGTGGGGCTTTTTTCGACAAACGCCATTGAGGCTCACTGGAAATACGGCTTATATTTCGCACTCGCCAATGCCGTGAGGAAAGTTTATAATCCCAATGGATTTGAGAGAAACGACGCTTTCGTATTTCATTCTGGAGGTCGTCGGCGTTATTTTGGTCATCGACCGGGGGATCCTGTTTTTCACTGGTATCGCGTCGAGGAATTTCAGCGTGATTTGTCCGATGCAGGATGGAAGCCCCTCGAATATTTGCCAAGAAAGGATTTCGAGAAAGTTGGGGGCGATATTACGCTCACCGAGATCGGCGAAACCTTCTACATGGCCGGGAAAATTTCATGAAAGATAAAATCATTCCTTTGATGCGACCGACGCTGGCGCCCTGGAAGGATGTCGCCGAGCGTTTTCAGCGCGTTTACGAAAGCGGCAGCCTGACATTGGGAAAATACACGCGGGAACTCGAAAAGCAGACAGCGCGGCGTTTCCAGGTCTCTGATGTTGTTGCCTTGTCGTCATGCACTTCCGGACTCATTCTGGCGATGCAGGCGATGAAACTCGAAGGGGAAGTTATTTGCCCCTCCTTCACCTGGGCCAGCACCGGACTGGCGGCGGTGTGGAATAATATCCGCCCAGTATTTGCCGATTGCACGCCGGGGACATACACTGTCGATCCTGAACATGTCAAAAGCCTTATCACCCCAAAAACTTCCGCCGTGATCGCCGTGAATGTCTTTGGTCTCTATCCCGATATGGATGCCCTAAAGGAAATCTGCGCCGAGGCGGATCTTCGCTTTATCAGCGATTCCGCACAGGGCGCCGGAGCGACCTACAAGGGACGCGTTGGCGGCGGCCTTGCGGATGTGGAAGTATTCAGCATGTCCCCAACGAAAGTCCTGACGGCTATGGAGGGGGGGCTGGTCACGACGAATGACGCCAAACTGGCCGGGGCCGTTAGGCAAATGCGCGACTACGGGAAAAGCCCAAGCGGTCGGGATATAGAATTGCTCGGGCTTTCGGCGCGTATGAGCGAATTTCATGCGGTGACCGGACTTTCAAACCTGGAAAGGCTGGATACGCTCCTTGCAAGGCGGTTGGCGATCTTCGACCGCTATTATCGCGGCCTGTCTGAAATCGCCGGTCTAAAGTTTCAAACGATTCCTGAAGGATACACGAGTTCCGGGAATTATCTGGTCGTGTTTCTTGATACGGACAGGTACGACAGAGAGCTCTTGATGGACCGATTGGAAGCCTTAGGAATCGCCACAAAAAGATACTTTGAACCCCCCATGCACCTGCAGAAGGCCTTTGCCGAGTTTTCGACGGGTTGCAAACTTCCGGTGACGGAACTTGCCTCGAAAAGTGCCTTGGCTCTTCCCATTTACACGCATATGGACCTTTCGGACGTGGATTATGTCTGCGGGATTTTGCGCGAGGAGCTATCGCGTTTCTGAATGGCCGTCAATGCCGCATCGAATGAACGCATTGGGCGATTGCGGGAGCCAATGCTTTAGCGATCAAGGCGTGCCCCTTCCTCGCCGGGTGTGTTTGGTCCCAGAAAAACTGTCTCCAGTTTCCCGTTTTTTGTATTTCACTTTTGACGATTTCAGATGCATCGACTAGCACTAAGCCCTCCTGGGCGCTGATTTGCCGCATCGTCTCGTTCATGCGGCTAATGACAGGCAGGGGGGCCGGGGTCGCCGGAATAATTACGATAACTTGAATATTGTTTTCGGTTAGTCGATCGATAAAAGTTTTTGCGGAAAAAGAAAAAAGTCGATCCGCATAACTGATCAGTTCGCGTTGGAGGGTGCCCGAGGAGAGTTTCCCAGCGGTGGCGGAATTGGATATTGATTCCAGTTCTCTGATGTAATGGCCAATTTGCTTTTGGATTTCGTGGTTGGAAGGAAATTTGATCTGTAGGCTCGCAAGATCCGAGTTTTCAAGGATTTCCCTTAGCCTTAGTTCCACCGGATTGATAGTGTAAATAACTACTATATCCGGCTTTAGACGCAGTATGTCCTCAATGCGAAAGACGAGATCAAACATGCAATATCCCGCAGCTGCAGCATTGATGGATCGATAACTCTTGGCGGAGTCCTCGATGGCGCCCGCTCTTACAGCCATGTCGAGGAAACTATCTTCCCGTGGGAAAAAACTCGCCAACAGGGGGCTTTCTCCGACTCCAACGATACGAATTTCCCCATCGGGTTTTATGGTTGGCACTTCTTCGCGGCGAAGCGTATCCGTTCCGCGGGCCACAAGAAGGACACGATTTGAAAGAGTTTGTCGGCCAAAGAGCTGTATCTCTGAAATAAATCGGATGCTTTGTTGGGTATTAACGACATCTCTGACAACCGGGTCCGATTCAATAAAAACCTTCCAGAAAAAAAAGATAATGATCGGGGCGGGGAGTAAAAACAGTAGAGGAAATAATTTTATTTTCCGGCGCGCCAGTCGAATACGTGCGAACACAAAAATGCGTCGAATGATAAATGCTGAGATTATCGAGATGACAATGAGGAAAATCCACGGGAAAGTTTCTTTGCTTTGCGTGTCTTCGATTTGCTCTTGTTCGCTATTGCCGATTTGAAATTCAAAAGCGCCATCCGGGCCTGGGTTTGGAGACAATTCCTTGGCGATTCGTTGCAGTTTGAAATTTGAGATGTCGATGGCCGGAGGAGTATTCGTTTCCCACTCCCGCAGGAGGTCGGAGGCATTCGATGCGGATTCGCCTCGTCCTTTGGCCATCTCGCCTATTGTCTCAACGAGTTGGTCTGAAAGAATGGGAAAGCACCCTGCGGCTTGCAGGGCGATCTGAACCTGTTGCTGATCACCGGTGAGAAGTTTGCCGACCAGTAGCAATTTCAGCGCTCTCAGTATTTGCTCAACAGCGTGAACCGAAGCATTGGCGGTTAAGAGCATTGGGAGGATGGCGGATGATTGTTCAATGGCGGAGTTTATTATCTTTTCGGCATCATCGTTGAATTTCTTTTTCAGAGAGAGGTTCGCCGCCATTGATCCCATAAGGTCTTTTGAAACAGCAGCCATCTCCCTGAGCGATAAAGAAGCGATGACGGAATCAAATCCATAGTGGCTAATTCCCTGACGAAGAGCGTTTTGGATGACTGGCGCTGGATATTTAGCTAAAGCCTCCATCGCCGGCGCATAGATGTCCGGATCTTTTGGAAGAATGCCTCCGTAGCTACGCAGCATCGTTGCGGCAAGCCATGGCGCAAAGTCGTCGTGAGGTTTTTGCGACGCATACCTCACAAGAACCATAGCAGTCGATGGGTTGTCATTTTCAAGCGCGGCAAATGATTTGATGGTCAGGTCGATTAATATCGGATTATCCGAGTGCGCCAATGCTTGGGCCAGAGCCATCTTGACGTCGATGCCGATATCGATTGAATTGATCGCCTTGAAGTAAACAGGAGCAAGCGTCGGATCGTTATTCAATTCATTCCAGGCGTAATCAGCCGGTGGCTGCGTGCGTGGCCCGTAGCAAAGTTCCGTGATTTGAGCAAGAACTTGAGTTGGTTCGTTCGCTTTGGCGGGCGTCGTCAGCAGGGTAAACAGGATTAGCGCCGAAAGAAATGTTTTGAACGCACGCTGCATGACCGTTCCGGCTTCGCCTGCAAAACGCTGGGAAGTGGTCATGGGTTGTCGAATGGTTCGATTCGCATGGCTCCGGTGGGCATGGGAATCATCTTCAGGTTGACGGAGATGAGGCCGTCGTCGGTTGCGACGTAAAGGATCTGCCGCGTTTCATCGAGGTCCATGTCATTGAGCCCGGGACCGGTGATGATTGGGTGCGAGGCCCAACCGTCGTTAAGCCTAAGAATTTGAATCGCTCCGAAAAAGGAACTGCCGACATACAAATACGTCTTAAATGAGTCCGCGATCAGGCACGTCGGGAAAATGTGAACGGGCGCCATGAGACCCTGTGCCGGATTTTGGGCAAGGAAAAAATATACGGATTTTTCCCATGGAAATGAAACATATAGGGCTTTTTTATCCTTGGACATCGCGAGGCCGGCAATGGGTCCAGGGAAGTTTGTTTCTTTTCTTTTCTCCATACTTTGGGCAAATATCTGAATCAGGTTCGCGTTTTGATCGAGCAAGTCTCCCTTGTTGACTACGTATATATTGCCTAGCTTTTCGTCCAAAAATAATGCGCCCGGTTTTTTCAGAGGAAGGTCGTATGTCAGACAACTGCGTCCCATGTCGCCTACGGGTGGGCTGCCGTCCAAGGGGAGTTGACAGCGGTTGATGAGTAACAAGCCGTTGCCAAGCACCATCATATACAAATATCGGCTGGAAAATACGGCATCGTATGCAGGTGGTCCATTACGAATGAGTTTATTTTCCATGTTGAAAGCGGTGAAAGTTGCGTTGACGCTCAAGTCGGGCAGGCTGAATAACAGAGCGCCGCGGCCTTGCGGAGCAGAGGAGAGGGCCAGCATGGAGTCATTCGGTCCCTGAACGAGCTTGCTGAATCGTTCACGCTTGTCATGAAAACTCGCGCGCTGGCCTGATTCCGGCTGGAGAGCGTATATCGTATGGGGATTTTCTCGGCGAAGATAAAATACGAATCCGCTCTTTTGATCGACGAGAACGCTGAATATCTTTCCATTGGTCCCTGAAAGTCTGGTGGCGCGGCCCGGCAGGTCAAGGTTATTGCCGGGCATTGTGGATTGTTGTTTCAGGGGCGGTCCAAAAGCGAAAATGACAAATATGGCCAGGGCAAAAAGAGTTCTTTTGAAAATGAGAAACCTGCGCAACTCGCCAAATGTGAAAAAACAGATGTGTAAAAAAATGGCGCCGACGATGATCGGCGGCAAGTTTGGCAAATAGCCGTATTGCTCCAGGGAAAAGAGAATCGCAAAAATAAATGCAATATCCGGCAAAGCTAATGCCAGGATTAAAATCGGCAGTTTCTTGCTCAGGCGCTTTAAGATAATGGCCATCAAGAACGCTAAGGCGAACCAGCATAAGCTGATAGACCAAGTGATGAGATTGGCCGGATGAGCCGAGGTTCGTGTGACGGAAAGAATCGTCGTCGCCACAAAAGAATATGATAAGAGACGGATCAGAAGGAGTCGTCCCAGAGGAGCCGGGAGAAGATCATCTTCTTTTTTCCACTTCCGTCGAATGTCTTTGGCGATCAGGAGCAATGTCCAAAGCAGGCCGGCTGTAATGAGGACCAAGCCGATCAGCTGCCAGTATTGTGTGTTATCAAAAGAAGGATCGGGAATGGAACTGAAAAAAGGAGAATCGCAGCCGGACTGCGCCAGGAGGAGCGACGCAAAAACAGTGAAAAAAGTTGAATTGATAATTATGGCGCTAATTCGATTATTTGTGATGTTGCCCTGCTTATTCATTTCCCATCAAATCCATGCTTTTTAAAATTGATTATACGCCACTGGCAATCGCTGCGCCAAAAGGAGTGCGCCGAACACTTGATGCATTAAATATC
>Ga0307990_1003176_pt1 | contig 12694 bp, 8 predicted proteins | sample EllFjometagen129_FD_203168 | JGI IMG/M metagenome (GOLD analysis project Ga0307990, IMG submission 203168) | Marine microbial communities from Ellis Fjord, Antarctic Ocean - #129 | ecosystem: Environmental > Aquatic > Marine > Unclassified | place: Southern Ocean | collected 2014-10-08
GTGAATGATATTATTCAGCTCCATACTATCTTATAAAGCATCAAAGATAGTATGAATTATATGAATTAAAGATATTTCTATATGAAAAACCTAAAGTTTTGGATTGTTCACAGGGATACTGTTAATACGCTCCGGAGCAAGCTGATCAACCATGAAAAGGTCCTGCCTGGGCCATTCCTGAACCCGGTTTACAGCTCCGAACATCATACTTGATACGTATCTGTGAATCCTGGATTGTTTATATGTGGATGTATTAAGCAGAATAACCCAGTTTAGTCCATCTCTTTGTCGTACCGTTAAAGCAGTGGAACCATAGAAGTATCCTGTTCTCCACCACGTACCTCGTTTATCATTCCCTCTCCAACCGTATAGTCCTTTTCCTGACAAATCAGGATTAGTCATCATTTCTAAAGTTTCCGGTTTAAGGATATCAGGTTGCGCTGAAAATCCATCGATAGCTGTGAGAAATTTTATCAGTTCGGGTGCTGATGATACCCACCCTCCTGCTGCTCCCAGGAGTTCAATATTGTTTCCACCATAATAGATAGGTACATATTCTCCGGATCCGTCAACAGAATAGGCGCGTTTTGTTTTACCAGTAGCATAATATTTCACCTCGTTAGCAAAGCGCTCATGTTCATATGTTCTTCCAAGGTGCATATCGTGAATACCAATGGGCTTTAATACGTTCATCATTACATAATCCTCGTAAGGAACACCAGTCTTCTCTTCAATAATTCTTCCAAGGATAGCATAACCAAGGTTGGAATAGCTGTAACGCGTTCCAGGTTCGTAATCTAATTTACGTGAGATTGCATAGTCAACTATATGATCAACCTTGAGTGGTGGCTCTATATCCATCTTGCGGGCAATATATAGAGAATTAAACATTGGATCACCAATTCTCCTCGACCAGCCGGTAGTGTGATTCAGCAGATGCTGCACTTCAACCTTTTCTAAGCGTGGATCTTTGTATTCGGGGAAGATATTTGTATCAAGAATCCCTTCCGGTCCGAACACTTTTTCATCAAGCGTCAGATCGCCATTTTCATACAATTGCATAATTGCTACTGCGGTAATAAGCTTAGACACCGAGGCAATTCGAAAGAGATGCCCGGGTTTTACTTCCTCATCGTTCTCTTCATTGGCATAGCCAAATCCTTTTGCATAGATAAGCTCTTCGTTATGTGTAACTGCAACACTGGCACCTTTTATATGCCAATTTTTTATGAAGCTGTTAACTTCCTTGTCTATATTTACGGTTTCCGGCAAGTTAGAAAACTCATTCGCTAATTTCAGGGAAAAAGCAACTTCTTCATCTTCGATAAGAAATGGATAACTCTTATCGGAAAATGTCAGTGCTATCTCTCCAAAGAAGAATATTAGCAACAAGCCAGTAAATATTAATAGTTTCTTAATCATAGTTTCATTTGGTCTAAATTCTAAGACCCCCATTATTTGGTCACAAAAGTATACTTTAACACGGTATGTGGTGTTTTGTGCGATCCGGGTTTTTCAACAATAGTTAGTTAAAACTATTAACAGTCTGTAATACAGGTTTATACATGATTTTTGATGGACCTACGAAGCGAGTTAATAATGTTATTTACAACTCTTCTTCGCATAGCTATTGATGCATTGATGGAACATAAATTAACATCAAAGACGGAAAATAGAGCTTTGATCAAAACGGTTTGGAAAGGTATAAAAACACAAATGGGAGCCAGATCTGCATCTAACTCCCATTTCGATCCTCAGTAACCGTAGTCGCTAATTCTCGTCAAGCTACCGTTTATTATGCCGGAATGTCCTGCCCAAAGGCTTTTCACTCCCTCACGTTAGTCTTCTGACTAACGCAGTCAAGGCGCTACCCGAAGGCAGATACCAGGACTATTTCCCTCTGTACGCACTTTGACCAGGTTTCCAGATATCCTGCTGATTTCTGTGCTGCTCCTTAAATGGTTTTTTACAACTATTTTTGGAACTTGTCTAGACGGCCAATTTTGCAGTTGCCTGCTATATCGGAAGAACAGTGTCAATATCTGATTTCCTGTTCCTTTGCCTCTTTGCTACATTCAGAACCGAAATTCTGTCTGTAGTCTTGAATGATGAACTCACTCAAAGAACGGAGTGGCTTTTTATCGCTCACTTGATATATCAAATATATACTGAACAATGAATTCTGGCAAATTTCCTGCACCTTAGAAATTCACAATGAATCAACAAAAGTTATAAACAATTGTTAATATGTTTCAAGCTATTGATATTCAATAGGTTTTTAGCAGATTGAGAAAAAAATAGTCATATTTGAGAAGGAAAACCAGCTAAATATCTACTGCAATCAGCTATCTTTTTTAGAAAGGAAATCAAAAAATCTTCAGCTATTCGTCGAAAAGGGAGTTATTTCGATAGTAGGTATATGGAGAAATGGTATCAACATCATTCGGATTATCAAAGGTCCTGAAGAAATATCTGAATTCGAAATCTTTTTTCCAGGGCATCACGTGTTAGTTTTATTGATACGGTATAACACATGACTTCATTCTCTTTAATATTGGCTCACAAAATACTTCTGTTAAATTATCACTTTTTTTTAAACAAAGAAGATTTAAAGTTGTTTAGACATTGTAATTGTAAAAATGAGTAATACACAAAAAATACTGCCCTATTTTCCTCTTGGCATTTTTCTCCTGCCCGGAGAAGATACTCCATTGCGAATTTTCGAGCCAAGGTATATTCAGTTGATTGAAGAAGCTCGGGAAGAGGGTTCTACATTTGCTATTCCTTTCGTTTTAGATGATAAAACCCAGGATTTTGGTTGTGAGGTGAAACTTCAACAGGTAGTTGCCGAAAATCCAAGTGGTCGAATGGTTGTTACCATTGAGGGTGTCTCCCTTGTGAAGATAGAAAGCTTTTTTAATCATTTAGATGATAAGCTTTTTGCAGGTGGTATGATTCAGGTTCTTTCTGATTCTGGGTTTTTGACAGACTCAAAGCTCATTTCACTTATTTCAAATTACAGGTTGCATTTAGATAGCTCTTTTTTGGCTACAGCAGACCTTGATTCCTTAAAACTAAATGATGTGCTCAGTGCGCTAAACCTTTCTTCAGAAGAAAAATATAATTTTTGTTGTATCCATGATCTTCATCAAAAAAAGCAATACCTGGTCAAGCAGATAAATTTCCTGATGCTGATACGCAAACAGGAACAACTTCTTGGTAGCGACTTCGGACTTAACTAGCTTTATTATTTGTCTCCGATATCCTGCTTTTTATCTCATGTACTTCTTTTTTTAATCCGGCCACCGTTCGTACAAGGTCATTCTCAGGCAACACGGGCTCAGGAATATCCTGACTGATAAAATGTACAAATTTCCATATCTCCTTTATATCCGGCATACGAACATCAAAAGGATCATACATGGGATTCAGGGAATAGAGCGTAAGCTTGCCATCCTCCTTTACCAGGTTTTCCGCAATCTTAAAAACAATGCCTTCATCCAATGTTAGCACAATATATGCTTCTCCCGTTTTTACCTGGTTCCAGTCCTGCAAAAATTCCCCGGTTACCCACGCTTTATCAGGTATTGGCAACATAGAATCGCCGTTCAATTGAAATGTTCTGTATTTTTTCTCTTTCGAAAGAAAGGGAAGCTGGAATACTGGTAATTCATTTATATATTCGGGATCGGCAAATCCATTGGTGTAGCCTGCCCTGGCTTTTTCATTTACCAATTCTATATTCTCACGGTTGGATTCATTGACTGTTGAAGCAAGGATCCTGAGATTTCCTCCCTTCAGGTAAACATCATCACCATTCTCTAACTGGCGAATCTGTGAGTCTGTCAAGTCCTCCATGTTTATCTTCAATAAGGTGTCTATGGCTATGTTGAAGAATCTTGAAAATACCATTAGTACGTCTATCCCCGGTTCTGCCACCCTGTTTTCATATCCGCTTAATGTTGAGCGTTTTACATTCAGGAGTATGGCCAGTTCATCCTGTGTTTTATTGCGTCTCTTTCGCAATAACTTAATGTTTGAATGAAAATACATAATTCAAATTTTTATGTGAGTATTCTTGGAGTTAACTATTCCAATGATTATATTGTAATCAAAGTAATGATTAAAAACTAATCAAATATAAGATATAATAATTAGAAATGCAAGGGGGAGTGACTTGAGTTCACTCAAACCACTTAACTCTATTAACTTACAAATGAAACGCAACATCGTACATATGGACCTGGACACATTCTTTGTGTCTGTAGAGCGCTTGCAGAACAGCGCTTTGATTGGAAAGCCGGTTATCATCGGGGGAACATCTGATCGCGGGGTGGTGTCGAGTTGCAGCTATGAGGCGCGAAAGTTCGGGGTACATTCTGCCATGCCCATGAAGTTTGCAAAGAGCTTATGTAACGAGGCCATTGTTGTGCGTGGCGATATGGATAGCTATTCCAGGTATTCGAAGATAGTTACAGATATTATTGCTGAAAAAGCACCTGTGTATGAGAAAGCGTCCATTGATGAGCATTACCTGGACATTACGGGGATGGACAGGTTTTTTGGATGCATGCAATGGACGAAGGAGCTGCGGCAACAGATCATAAAAGAAAGCGGATTACCGATTTCCTGCGGACTCTCCCTTAATAAGACGGTCTCTAAAATTGCTACGGGTGAAGCAAAGCCCAATGGTGAAATAGAGGTACCTCTCCCCGGTGTGAAGGACTTCCTCTCCCCTCTTTCCATTCGCAAGATTCCGATGATCGGAAACAAAACCTATCATCTCTTGCGCTCCATGGGGGTATCCAATATTGGAACCCTCAGCATGATTCCCCCGGAGATGATGGAGGGTTTGATGGGGAAAAACGGGATTGTGATATGGAAAAAGGCCAACGGCATTGATCCTACACCGGTGATGCAGTATTCGGAAAGGAAATCGATCAGTTCTGAGAGAACCTTCGAGAAGGACACGATGGATATGAAAGGGCTGAATGACCTGCTGCTCTCCATGGTGGAAAAACTGGCTTTCCAGTTGCGAAAAGAAGAGAAGCTGACATCCATTATAACGGTAAAGATCAGGTATTCCAATTTCGATACCCACACGCTACAAAAGAGAATTGCTTATACCTCTTTCGACCATGTCCTGATTCCGCTGGCCAAAGAACTCTTTGAACGACTCTACCAGCGCCGCATGCTCATACGACTTGTAGGTGTCCGGCTTTCCGGACTGGTGCGGGGTGTGCAGCAATTGAACTTATTTGAAGATACCTCTGAAATGGTAAAACTCTACCTGGCCATGGACTCCCTGAGAAAACGCTTTGGATCATCTTCCGTACGCAGGGCCAGCGGCATACAGATGAAAGATTTTGAAGATAGGGGTGGAATTAATTCCACCCCTCCCTCCATACAACGACAGGAGATTGATAATTTAAAAAACCGGAGGTGGGGGTACTTTAGATAGTGCCTTGAGTACTTGGAGTACTTGGAATACTTGGAGTACTTAGAGTGCCTAAAGTTGGAGAAAACTCCGCACTCAAGGCACTCAAGGCATTTATTATGTACCTAAACAATCACACATATTACAGCTTACGTTACGGGACCATGGCCACAGAAACACTGGTGAAGGAGGCCGTAAAACTGGGAATTGATTCCCTGGCGCTGACGGATATCAATAATTCTACCGGGACAGTGGATTTTGTGAGGATATGCAGGGAGAATGGTATCCATCCTATGGCGGGAATAGAGTTCAGGAATAGAGATACTTACCTCTATACGGGTATTGCAAGAAATAACGATGGCTTTCGTGAGCTCAATGAGTTCCTCTCCTACCATAATGAAACAGACCTCCCCTTTCCTCTTACAGCTCCTGTAAGCCGACAGGTGTGGTATATCTATCGTTTAAATAATTTTCCAAAACGCAAACTCAAGGATTACGAGTTAATTGGAGTGGGGCCGGGTGAGCTGAACAAGATTCGGAATATGCCATACCAGGAAAGGATGATAATTTTCCATCCGGTTACCATGTTAAAGAAGGATGATTTTGCCTTGCACAGGCACCTGCGGGCTATCGATCACAATATTGTACTGGGGAAACTACAACCACATATGCTGACAGGTGAACACGATATATTGGTATCGCCTGACCTGCTGCTGTGTGCCTATGCAGATTTCCCTCAGATCGCCAGGAACACGGAACTGCTGATCAATGATTGTCAGATCTACTTCGACTATAAAACCATCAAGAACAAGCACACCTATACCGGGGCCAGGGCAGACGACCGTGTTTTTCTTGAGAAACTGGCCATGGAAGGGATGGTGTATCGCTATGGAAAAGGGAATCGCGAAGCAGAAAAGCGGATACGTCACGAACTGAAGGTCATTGACCAGCTGGGATTCTCCTCTTACTTCCTGATAACCTGGGATGTAATCAGGTATTCAATGTCACGTGGTTTCTATCATGTGGGCAGAGGCAGTGGTGCCAACTCAATTGTTGCCTATTGTCTGCGTATCACCGATGTGGATCCCATCGACCTGGACCTTTACTTTGAACGCTTCATCAATCCGAAACGCACCAGTCCGCCCGACTTCGATATCGATTTCTCATGGAAGGAGCGTGACGGAGTGTTGGATTACATTTTTAAGCGCTACGGAAGGCGTCATACGGCATTAATTGGTACTATGTCGACTTTCAGGGATCGATCCATCTTTCGCGAACTGGGCAAGGTATACGGACTTCCCAAGGAGGAAATAGATGCCCTGGTGGCCAATCCGGGTGATCAAATGAATGAAAATCACATTACCTCGAATATCTACCGGGTAGGAAACCAGATTGTTGATTTTCCCAACCTGCGAAGTATCCATGCCGGTGGGGTCATCATTTCCGAAGATCCGATCACCTGCTATACAGCGCTTGATCTTCCCCCGAAGGGACTGCCCACAACACAATGGGATATGTATGTAGCTGAAAGCATTGGGTACGAGAAACTTGACATACTCAGTCAACGGGGCATTGGTCATATCAAAGAAACCGTGGAGATTGTTGCTGCCAATCGCGGCGTAGATGTGGATGTACACAGGGTTGATGATTTCAAAAAGGATGAAAAGATTCTTGAGCAACTGGGTGTGGGTGAGACAAATGGATGCTTCTATATTGAAAGTCCTGCCATGCGTGGCTTGCTTACAAAATTGAAATGTAATAGCTACAGAAGTTTGGTAGCAGCCAGCTCAATTATTCGTCCGGGAGTAGCTAAATCGGGCATGATGCGTGAGTATATCAACCGTTTTCATAATCCTGATGGATTTGAGTACCTCCACCCCATTATGCAAAAGCATCTGGGAGAAACTTTTGGTGTGATGGTTTACCAGGAAGATGTGATCAAGATCTGTCATCACTTTGCCGGGCTTGACCTGGCTGATGCAGATGTGTTGCGAAGAGCCATGAGCGGGAAGTACCGCTCCAGGAAGGAGTTTGACAGGATTGCTGACAGGTTTTTCTCCAACTGCAGGGAAAAAGGATATCCCGATTCATTGACCAATGAGGTGTGGCGACAGATAAGCTCCTTTGCCGGGTACTCATTCTCCAAGGCACACTCGGCTTCTTTTGCGGTGGAGAGCTTTCAGTCTCTCTTCCTGAAAACCTATTACCCGCTGGAGTTTATGGTAGCTGTGATCAATAATTTTGGTGGCTTCTACCGCACCTGGGTATATGTGAATGAGGCACAGAGAAAAGGAGCTACGATTCACCTGCCCTGTGTCAATCGGAGCGATTACAAGACAAATATTTATGAATTTGACATTTACCTGGGATTGGTGCATATTCAAAACCTTGAATCTGTGATTGCAGAACATATCGTTAGGGAGAGATATGAAAATGGACCTTACAAAAATTTAACTGATTTCGCTTCCAGGGTACCGGTGGGACACGAACAACTGGTGACACTCATTCGCATCAATGGCCTGCGTTTCAGTGGGAAAACAAAAAAGGAACTGCTGTGGGATGCGCAATGGATGCTTGGGCATGTGAAGAAACGTGAAATCACCCGCTCAGTATTTCCGGAGGAGAAGAAAGAGTTTGTTTTGCCGGCGCTGGAACAACACCCCATTGAAGATGCCTATGATGAGATTGAATTGCTCGGTTTTCCAGTATCTATGAGTTCCTTCGATCTGCTGGAAACGGCTTTCCGGGGTGAAATAAGAGCCCATGAAATGATAAATCATGTGGGAAAGAAGATGCGAATGTTGGGGAAGATGGTTACCGTGAAGAATGTAAGAACAGTGAAAAAGGAATGGATGCATTTCGGAACCTTCATTGATGACCGGGGAGAGTTCTTCGATGTTGTGAATTTCCCCAACTCCCTGAGAAAATACTCCTATAAAGGATCGGGTATTTACCTTCTGCTCGGCGAAATCACTGAGGAAATGGGTTTTCCGGGTATGACCGTAGAGAAGATGGTGAAGATGCCAACAAAACCGGATCCTCGGTATTAGAACAATTAATAATAGTGGACGCTCTAGCTCGTGGATTCTATCCGTCTTACATTCGATATTCCCTTGATGCGTTTTAGCTTCCTGATAAGGGCTTCGAGGTGTTGGGTATCTTTTACAAAGAGTGTGATGGTGCCTTCAAACATGCCATCATTAGAATCGATGGAGAGAGAACGCATATTCACCTGCAGGTCTTTTGAGATAACATCGGAGATATTGCTTACTATACCAATGTCGTCTATTCCTGTTATAATTATTGTCACTGCAAAGCGAGCATCTTCATCTGCTTTGGTCCATTGTGCCTTTACAACCCTGTAACCATATTTATTGAGTAGCTGGTGTGCATTGGGACAATTCATCCTGTGAATGGAAATACCTGCTTCCCTGGTAACAAAGCCAAAAATCGCATCTCCCATTATGGGCTTACAGCATTTGGATAATTTATAGTCGATATTGGAGATCTGCTCATCTATGACAAGATAATCGCTGGAATCAGTGATTGTATTTTTTATGAGCCGGTCAACAGATTCATCTTCAATAGGAATGGCTTTATTCACTTGAGAGGCCTCTTTTTTTGCCGTGAAGATATCCTTAATATGCTGTAAATCTATCTTTTCCGTTGCAATATCGAAGTGAAGGTCTATTGAATCCTTATATCCAAAATGCTGAATCACTTTCCTGATATTGCTATCATCATATTCGATCTTCCAGTTTTTAAAGCGTCGCTTGAGTATCTCTTTTCCATTTTCGGCTTCCTTAAGTTTGGCATCTTTCAGTGCTTGCTTTATCTTGTTTTTCGCTTTGGAGGTAGAAACAAAATTAAGCCAGTCGACCTTCGCTTTTTGTTGCTTCGACTGGATAATTTCCACTTTGTCACCATTGTGGAGCTTATGTCGTATTGGAACAATTTTACCATTGATTTTTGCTCCTGAGCATGATGATCCAACATGGGTATGTATATCGTATGCAAAATCCAGAACCGTAGCATTTTCCGGGAATTTCTTCAAGTCACCATTCGGAGTAAAAACAAAAATTTCCTTGGAGAACTGACTTAGTTTCAATTCATCAATAAGGTTTGTTGAATCCTCTGCCTCTGTCTGATCGAGTGCTTCCCGAACTTTACCGAGCCATTCATCAACACCTGCTTGTCCTTTAATCCCTTTGTACTTCCAGTGTGCCGCAAGTCCCTTTTCCGCAATCTCATTCATTCGCTCAGACCTGATTTGTATCTCTACCCAATCCCCTCCCGCTACAACAACAGTTGTGTGTAGCGATTCATAACCGTTTGATTTGGGCATTGATATCCAGTCGCGCAAACGATCGGGATTAGGTTGATAAAGGTCTGTAACAACAGAATAGGCACGCCAGCAATCTGATTTCTCTTTCTTTTCTGAGCTATGGAGGATGATTCGAATGGCAAATTTATCATAGACTTCTTCGAACTCTACATTTTGCTTTTTCATTTTTCGCCAGATGGAAGAAATTGATTTAGGCCGGCCAAGAATCCTGAACTTTAATTTCTCATTTTCCATACCATCATTCAGAGGAGTAATGAAATCTTTAACAAATTTCTCTCTCTTTGCCTTGGTTACGCTGAGTTTTTTACTGATTTCGATATAGATATCTTTTTCCAGGATTCTCATCGCAATATCCTCCATCTCAGACATCATATTGTACAAACCCAAGCGGTGTGCTAAAGGTGAATAGATAGATTTTGCCTCGCTTGCTGCTGCTATACTCTCTTCATTATCCTTATTTTTTAATATGCGGAGGTAATAAATCTTCTCTGCAATTTTTATCAGGATGACACGAAAATCTGTTGAAAGGGAGAGAATGAGATTTCTCATATTCTCCGAGTGTTTCTCGTTAGTGCTTGTATTTAAATCACTGATCTTTTTCAGTTCTAACAGAATTACCCATACCCTGTTTCCAAGAGATTTCTCAGCTGCTGCCAGGATATCTTCTGATATATCTGTTATCGGAAGTACCAGTGCTGCCGAAGTTCCAAGGGGATCCAAACCAAGCTCATGTGTTGTGATTTGGGCAAGATCCACTGATAACTTTATGGTAGATTTGGCCTGTTTTAAATCCAGAGTATACGCATACTCAGAAAGGAAATCAAATGACCTGATAATCAATTTAACTCCCTTTGCATCATATTCTTCGTTGCAAATCTCCAGCAGTTCTTTGTGGGCTTTCTGAAGAATTATCTCAATCTCATCACTTATCTGCATAATAATCAAGCACTTTCAATACGATTCCAAAGATAAATAAATTAGAATATCTTTTGTTGCAATTTCTCGCTACAAGGCAATATAATTGTAAAGGTACTTCCCTTTCTAAGTTCGCTGGCAATCTCAAGACTTCCATTGTGATGTGCAAGGAATTCTTTAACGAGTGATAAGCCAATTCCTGAACCCTTTTCATTTTCTGTTCCGTGATGAATAGCTAATATAGAGCCCTGGTAGAGACCGCGCACTTCCTGGTTAGACATGCCAACACCCTGATCCTCAACTATAATGCAGTGTTTCTGAGGTAAAATACTTTGTGTTAAACTTACCTAAATGTAAATCCGACCCCTGCCGTATGACTTACATACATTGTCTTAGTGAAATCGTAGTGAACTGTAAAGACTCCCATTTTAAATCTAATTCCCGCATTGATTCTTAATCCACTGTATCCTTCCAGTGCCAGTTCTTCAATTGGATTCTCTTCAATAGTGTAAGTGGTAGATCCAAAATCCGGACTTAAAGGACTAGAAACGACATCATTCACCGGATAATGGCCAAGCATGGCGACTTCTGCCATTGAGCTGGCATACCCGATTCCTTCATATAAGGTTACTATAGGAAGAGTTTGGGAAGCAATTAAATTGACTGTCCAACCGGAAACAGACATTACAAGAAATTGATCATCCCAGTCGAAGTCAGGAAATGGATTGATTGTGGCAATTGGATCTATCGCCTGGTGAACTGAAGAGGTAACTTTTGAATAACCACCATGCAGGGCAATATCAATGAATTTTAATTTCTTTATAATCGGTATCCATTGAGAAATAGAGTGTCTTCCCCCTACTCCCCACATAGCCATTTCACTACCAAAACCAATATCTAAAGCAGGCATGTAACGAACAGTAAGATCTGTACCTGCTACCAATCCCACTGAAAGCTGCGCCATTGGCAAGGGAACAAAGTCTCTTCCCATTCCATCAGGATGAATATATTTCGCTAATTCGTATGTTTCTGTTTCACCAGAACTATTTACAACTCCAATGGTGTTAACTATCTCTGGTCTGTCGGTAAGATATCCTACGGCAGTTGGGGCATAAGTGGGGTCAGGAAATGGTTCACTTAAACCCAGTACTGTACTTAAATCATATTGCAGTACATCAGTTGGAGCAAAGGCAAAACTAAACATGGCTGATATATCAACACCACCTAATTCATGTGGTTTCGCTGTATTGTACCAGCTGCCACTCATGTTTGATCCAATAATATCTGTATAGGGCTGCAAATATTCCTGTATTAATATCCTGGCATCACTGTTTGGTCCGTACATAAAATAGAGTGAATTTATCTGCGCTTTTGCATTAAATGAAAACGAACTTATTAATAAAGCACAGACCAGAATTCCAATATATCGCGTTGTTCTCATAGTATCATTCATTAATTAAACGCTTCAAAATTAGGAAAAATACCGGGATAGTTTTTTTCTGATTATCAACAAGAAGTAAAAAATATTTTCGTGGCAATTTATTTACCCTAAATTTGTTCTGATGGAACAGAAAATCCAACTTCCTAATCAACCGCTTGCAGATCGTATGCGTCCAACCAGCTTCGATGACTATACCGGGCAATCTCATCTTGTTGGTAAAGATGCAGTTATTCGTACTATGGTTGAAGCCGGATCACTTAGTTCCTTCATTCTATGGGGTCCTCCGGGAGTGGGGAAAACCACGCTTGCTACGATCATATCGCAACAGTTAAAAAGGCCCTTCTACTCACTCTCAGCCGTAAATTCAGGAGTTAAAGATGTTCGGGAGACTATCGATAAGGCCAAAAAGCAACAATTCTTCAATCAACCCAACCCTGTTTTGTTCATCGATGAAATACACCGCTTTAGTAAGTCGCAGCAAGATAGCTTATTAGGCGCTGTTGAAGCAGGTATTGTAACACTGATTGGCGCTACTACAGAAAATCCCTCTTTTGAG
>Ga0307990_1003177_pt1 | contig 12690 bp, 13 predicted proteins | sample EllFjometagen129_FD_203168 | JGI IMG/M metagenome (GOLD analysis project Ga0307990, IMG submission 203168) | Marine microbial communities from Ellis Fjord, Antarctic Ocean - #129 | ecosystem: Environmental > Aquatic > Marine > Unclassified | place: Southern Ocean | collected 2014-10-08
CTGACAGCAAAGAATTTCTGGCAGTGGTAAGAGACCTCTTGGGCGAAAAAGGATGGGACATAGTGAACGTAGATATCACTATCCAGGCCCAGGCACCAAATCTGACAACAGTAAAAGGACAGATGAAAAGATGCGTTTCCGAAATTTTGGAAATAAACTTTTGCGATGTTAATATAAAAGCCAAGACAAATGAAGGTCTTGGCGATATCGGAGAAGGTGACGCAATGGCTGCTACGGCTATCGCACTGATAAAGAAGAAATATAAAAGAAGTCTTTAAAAATTTTCGGTCAAGGCAATAAGATGACATTAAAATTATATAACTCTCTGACGAGAAGCAAAGATGAATTCAAACCGCAGGTGAAAGGCAAGGTAGGCATGTATGTCTGCGGCCCTACAGTTTATGGCCATGCACACCTCGGACATGCGAAGAGCTATATCAGTTTCGACATACTCGTAAGATATCTGAGATACATAGGCTATGACGTAACTTATGTGCAGAACATTACCGATGTCGGCCATTTAACAGATGATGCCGATCAGGGAGAAGACAAGCTCGACGTTGCAGCACGCAAAGAACATAAGCACCCAATGGCAATTGCTGAATATTATACCCGCAGTTATTTTGCTGATATGGACGAGCTGAACTGCCTCCGTCCCGATATAAGCCCAAGAGCTACAGGTCATATCCTCGAACAGATAGAAATGGTCAAAACCCTTATCGAAAAAGGATATGCTTACGAATCTAATGGCTCGGTATATTTTAATGTCTCAAAATTTAAAGAATACGGCAAACTTTCGGGCAGAAATGTTGACGAAATGATATCCGGCGCAAGGGTGGAAGTTTCACCTGATAAGAAAAACCCCGTGGATTTTGCTTTATGGAAAAAAGCTGAAGCCAACCACATTATGCAATGGCCAAGTCCATGGTCAAGGGGCTATCCGGGCTGGCACATTGAGTGCTCTGTTATGAGTCAAAAATATCTCGGCGAAACAATAGACATTCACGGCGGCGGAATTGAAAACAAGTTCCCTCATCACGAATGCGAAATTGCCCAATCCGAAGCTGCCAACGGCGTGCAGTTTGTCCGCTACTGGATACATAATAATATGGTGACAGTTGACGGTCAGAAAATGGGCAAAAGCCTTAATAATTTTATAACTTTAAAGCAGGCCTTTTCAGGGGCCCACGAAAGATTGACAAGAGCTTATGACCCTATCGCAGTCAGACAGTTAATTTTAAACAGCCATTACGGAAGCCCTCTTGATTTTTCGGATGCTTCACTGCATTCAGCTCAGAGCGGCTACGAAAAAATAACCGAAGCTGTTAAAGCGACAAGAAAACAGATCGCCAATGCAAAACAAGGCGACGCCGACACAAAAGTAGCTAAACAATTAGAAGAGCTTAAGGGAAAATTCGAAGCGGCAATGAATGATGACCTGAATACCTCGATTGCGCTTTCTGTAATTTTTGAGCTTGTCAAACTCACCTATTCGCTTATCGAAAAACCAGAAACAACTTCCGGAACGCTGATAAAGATCGATGATCTGTTCTCCATGCTCGGCGGTGATGTGCTTGGGGTTGTAAAAGAAATATACCCCGAAACAAACCAAGGCGATGATGAAATTATCGATGAGCTGGTAAAGAATTTTATCGAGCAGAGAGCACAGGCGAGAAAAGATAAAGATTTTGCCGCTGCTGATGCGATCCGTGACAAACTCGATGCAATTGGAATTCTGCTTGAAGATAAGCCAGGCGAGACTATCTGGAGAAGGAAATGAGAATACTCGGCATAGACCCGGGATTACATATATGCGGATACGCGGTTCTTGATAACGACCAGAACCAAATGTCCCTTATCGAAGCTGGTATTTTCAAAACCGACAGAAAAAAAGATATGCCTTTGCGATTAAACCAGATCGCCGCCGATATTGGTTCGATACTTGAGAGATTCAAGCCCAACGTCGCTGCAGTCGAAGAATTGTACTCTCACTATCAACATCCCAAAACTTCTATATTGATGGGACACGCAAGGGGCGTTATACTACAAAAGTGTGCCGAGGCAGGCATCGAAGTAAAAAGCTTTGCGGCAACGAAGATAAAAAAATCGATAACAGGCAATGGAAGAGCTACGAAAATACAGATGCAAAGAACGATACAGACTTTGCTGTCTTTAAGTGAGCTGCCTGAGCCTGACGATGTAGCTGACGCGATAGCGGCAACGCTTTGTTGTGTGAATTCTATAAACGAAGATCTAATAATATCAGGAAGTTAAAATATGATAGCCTGGATACAAGGCAAACTAATAGAACTGAACGAAAATAGTGCAATGGTACAGGTTGGCTCGGTCGGTTATGAGCTTATGCTGCCGGGTTACGGCATCGCAGCGCTGGCAAACAAGATCGGTGAAGATATCGAACTGTGCACTATGGAATATTATGAAGGCACACCAGGCGGCGGAAACCTCATACCAAGAATGGTCGGCTTTTTAAACGCTGACGAAAGAAACTTTTTTCAGAAATTTACGAGCGTTAAAGGTATCGGCATAAAAAAAGGACTCAAATCTTTGAGCATTCCTATTGAGACGATCGCCTCTGCTATAGAAGAAGGCGACGAAAAAACAATAATATCACTGCCAGGTCTGGGCAAAAGAATGGCGCAGCACATAATCGCAGAGCTGAAAGGAAAGCTGCAAACTTTCGCAGCCCAGCAGCATCTAACAACAGCAGAGGCTGCGAGCTTCAAGGCTTACCAGGCGGAGGCACTGGAAATTTTGATTGCCTGGGGCGAAAAAAGAAACGAGTCAATGGAGCTTATCGCTCTTGCCTGCAAAAAACACCCGGATGTGAAAACCGCAGAGGAACTTGTGCCTTTGGTATATAGATTAAAACAGGGAATAGAAGTCTGATTGGAAATTTAAGTTATGGCAGTAAACAGAGTTATCAGCAATAAGCCGATTAACAACAAGGAAGAAGGTTTTAATACCTCGCTAAGACCTAAATCACTCGGCGAATGCATAGGACAATCCTCGGTGAAAGAGAAATTGTCTATCGCGATAGCAGCTGCCAAGCAAAGGTCCGAGCCTTTGGAGCACATGCTTTTTTATGGCCCGCCAGGCCTGGGCAAAACCACATTAGCCAATGTCGTTGCCAACGAAATGGGAGCTACTCTAAGGTCATCTTCAGGCCCGGCGATGGTAAAACAAGGCGACGTAATGGGAATGCTCAGCAACATAGCCACAGGCGATGTACTCTTCATCGATGAAATACATCGGCTAAGCACCGCCGTTGAAGAATTCATATACCCGGCCATGGAAGACTTCAAAGTTGACTTCACCGTTGATAGCGGCCTACACGCAAAGACCATTAACTTTCCGCTGAAAAGATTCACCCTGATTGGCGCAACAACCAGAGCAGGACTCCTAAGCAGCCCGCTTAGAAGCAGGTTCGGCATGTTGTACCATATGGATTTTTACAGTGACAACGAACTGACAGAGATCATCTTCAGGTCGGCGGACCTTTTAAAAATGAAGTGCGAAGAAAACACACTCGAAATGATAGGGAGCAGATCAAGAGGGACTCCGAGAATCGCAAACCGTCTTTTGAAAAGAGTTCGTGACTATGCACAGGTCAAAAACGAAGGAGTGCTTACGCCGAAAATAGTTGAAAATGCACTCAACATGGAACAGATCGACCACTTAGGTCTTGATGAACTCGACAGGATGTTTTTGCGGTCACTGGCAAAAGTTTATAACGGAGGGCCCGCCGGTATCGACGCCATCGCAGCGACTTTAGGCGAAGAAAGAGACACGCTCGAAGATGTTGTTGAGCCTTACCTGCTGCAAATCGGTTTTTTAAGAAGAACCAAAAGAGGCAGAGAAATCACACCAGCGGCCTGCGATCATCTTGGTTTAAAATTGAAGAAGAAAAAGGACAACGAACCTTTTTTCTTTGAAGAGTCTGAAAAGATTTAGCCCGGAATATACTTTGCCATTTTAGGCATCTTCTGCATGTGAGACGCCAGAAGATTTATTATGATTCTTTCAATCTGGTTTAATGTCTGCTCATTTGCTTTGGGGATATTTTTAAGATTCGCCAGGCAATAAGCAACTTCTTTGGAGAGCTTGACCTTGTCTGGGAAGCTCATATCGCAGTCTCTGCAGATTATTCCATTTGCGGAATTGCTGAAATAAACATCGAACCACTTTGGGTTGTATTTATTTTTACAATTGGCACACTCGCTTAGGACAGGCTGTAAACCGATCTCTCTTAACAGTGACAACTGAAAATATATTAAAAGCGAGATTGTTTCATTTTGACTGGCTACGGTCTGAACATCTTTTAAAAACTGCATAAAGTCATCGAACAATTGCGGATGCGGATCATACTCATCAACGAGATTTGTCACCAGCTCACATGCAAAAAGGCTGCTGTTATAACCCAGGTAATTTCGGCTCAGCCCTGAAAGGCCGCTTTTCTGCTGAAATTCCGTCAAAGTCGAAAGCTTATCATCCTGACCGGCATGGAACATAATATCGCCGAAAGAAAAAATCTCTATAGCGCCCTCAAAAGAAGATTTAGCTCGTTTGGAGCCTTTGGCGATCGCACCTATTTTGCCGCTTTGTCTTGCGAAAAATGTCACGATCTGGGATGTCTCGGAATAATCAACGCAGCGAATACAAATGGCTGTATCTTTAATCAGCATCTTCACTCTTCCGCAACTTTTCTATTCTGATACGTTTTATTTTCCTCGCCTCAGCAGATGCTATGCTAAATTTCAGGTTTTCATATTTGAAACTCTCCAAAACCTTGGGAATATATCCCAGATGTGAGAACACAAAGCCACCTACCGTATCGTAATCCTCTTCTTCGGGCAGCTTTATATCAAATTCATCATTCAAATCATCAATATAAACCCTGGCATCAACCTCTATCGTCTGCTCATTTATTTTCCTGATCTTCTTAGCAGGCACATTCTCATATTCATCTGTTATCTCACCGACAAGCTCTTCGAGAATATCCTCAAGCGTAACAATACCAGCGGTGCCGCCATATTCATCCAGCACAACTGCCATGTGAAGTTTCTGATTCTGAAATTCGTGAAGCAGCACTCTCAAAAGCTTTGTCTCCGGAACGAAGTAAGCATCTCGTAATTTATCTTTAAGCCTGAATTCTGCTTTATCTTTACCAATTTCAGTGAGCATATCCTTAGCGTAAACCACACCAACAATATTATCTATATTTTCTTTATAAACGGGAACCCTTGAATGACCAGCCTTGATGACAGTATCCAACACCGTGTCCAAATCTGAGTTAACCTCAATAGCAACAACATCGGTTCTTGGCGTTATTATTTCGTCAGCCGCAGTTTCACTAAGTTCAAGCACATTCTCTATCATCTCCTGCTCTTCCTCATCCATAACTCCCTCGATTTTTCTCCTCTCTAAACCGCTGAGAAATTCTTCCTGTTTTTCCTCATGCTCTTCTTCCGGCGTATTTTCAACAACGCCCGCGAGCCTTCTGACCAGCAGGTCAAGCAAACCGGATAAATAAGTAACAGGCCAGGCTATAAACGCAAAAAACATTAATATATTGTAAGTTCTGCTCAGTATTTTTTCGCTGGAATATTTTGCCCAGGCATTCGGGATAGTAATTACAAAGACCATGAAGATTATAACGCAGCCTACGAAAGGCCAGATATATCCCTTAACTGTCAAATTTCCAGGGCGGATTATCTCGATCCCGACCAACACCACAGCCCAGCTACAAACGCTGAAAAACATTCTATAAAACGAACTGACCAGAATAAGCTTTTCACAATTATCTATCAATTTCTCTGCTGTTTTTTCCCTGCCGATAGCCTTGAACGCTTCTAAAAGCTTCACATGCGAAAATACTCTCAAAGAAATAGTGCTTACAGCGAAAAACATTGCCCCCATTGTAAAAATAAACACTAAACAAAAAATCCAACCAAGCGGACTCACCTAATTCCCTTTCCAATCAAATACATTTTAAAACATTTTGTCAAGCTCTTAAGCCTCTGCATGATAAACTTTTCCAAAGCCGTACTTCGTCAGTATCTTATCTTCCATCTGGTGCATTTTGGCAGCATCTTCTTCAGTCATATCGTCAAAGCCAAGATTATGCAGCAGACCGTGAACAATGTAAAGAGCTAATTCGGCTTTACTATCATGGCCTCTTTTTTTGGCCTGACGCATCGCTCTTTCAGCGTTAACAACAATATCAAAAAACCTAACGTCGCATTTATCGTCGGAAAGATCAAAGCTTATAACATCAGTGATGCCGTCTTTGTTAAGAAACTGCTTATTGACCTCGACTATCTTTTCATCTCCCACTACCAATATATTTATCGAAGCAGAATCGACGCCAAACTCAGCAGAAACATCTTTTACGATCTGCTGGAATTGGGTCGGCTCATAATCAACACCTGCAAATTCCTGCTCAATACTAACCTGTATCTCCTGCAGCTCATGACTATCCATAAATCATTGTCCCTGACCGTTTTTAGATTCCCATTCAGGTGTATCTACCCGCTGAGGATAAGCGATCCTGCCATGATAATGCCCCGCTAAGGCCTTAGATAACGCCGATTCTATCTTACTAAGCTCACACAAAGTAAGATCACACTCATCAAACTGACCATCCTGCAGTCGTTTCATAGCTATATTATGAACAACCGTTTCGATCTTTGTCGGCGTTATTTCTGTCAAAGACCTTGCCGCCCCTTCAATAGCATCGGCGATCATTACAATAGCAGCTTCTTTTGTTCTGGGTTTGGGACCGGCATATCTGAACTCGCTTTCGAGCAAAAGCCCCTGCTTTTCATCCTGCTGTTTCTTAGCTTCGTTGTAAAAATATTCTATCAACGTAGTGCCGTGATGTGTTTCTATAAACTGTCTTAAAACCACCGGCAATTTATATTCTTTAGCCATCTCAATGCCGTCTTTGACGTGACCAACAATTATCAGCTGGCTCATTGTCGGCGAAAGCTCTTTATGGCGATTGTTTTGGCCCATCTCATTTTCAACAAAATATGTAGGCTTATTAATTTTACCGATATCATGGTAATAAGCGCCAACCCTGCATAACAGCCCGTTGCGGCCAATGCTTTCTGCTGCTGCTTCGGCGATTGAACCTACCAGAAGACTATGGCTGAACGTCCCCGGTGCCTCCATCGCAAGCCTTTTCAACAATTCCTGGTTAGCATCACTATAAGCCAGCAACGTCATCGATGTCACTATTCTGAATACTTTTTCGATAACCGGCAAAAATCCCTGAACCAGAAATCCCACTAAAAAAACCGCTAAGCCGTTATAACCAACATTGATAAAAATCTCCGACGTCTTATTATCGCCGACAAGAAAGCTGAGCGAAAACGAGGTTATAAACACGATAAATATCGCCACAGCTGTCACCTCAAGCATCTTCATCCTTGTCCGTATTTCTTTCAGCAAAAAACAACACGTCAGCGCACCTGCCAGCATTGTAAAAAATACCTTTACCTGAGCATCGACACCTACAGCCAGAAAACCTATAAAACAATAAAATATACTCATACTTATCGCAAAACGCTGGTCATAACAAACAGCCAGAATAATAGCTGCCGCTACCGCTGACCCAACCGCCCAGGCTTCTCGATCTGTCGTTAAAACACCAAACTTGGTTATTGCGATGAGCATCAAAAACAAACCGCTCATAGCTAATGCCCTGGCGTGGTTCTTAGTGACACGCTTTTGGTAGTAAAATATATAAAGTGACATTGCAACAGTGACTTCTGTGACTATAACCACAAGAGGGAACATTTGGGAGTAATTTCTTTTGTCGATAAATTCGAAAGATAAAATAAGAACACAAAGCACAACAAAAGAAATTGCAATGAGCATAGATATAAAAAAATCAACTGTAACGGACTGGCTGATCTTCAAAAATTTATCTGCCGCCATACTTTTATGCAACTGGTCACGTCTCGGATTTGTTTTTCTTGAAAAACGCATTTTTTATCCTGACATTAAAAAATTATTTATCCTTAGCTTTTTTCTTATACGCCCGCACAATATTTTGAACCAGCTTATGACGCACTATGTCCTGCTGGCTTAATTCAACACAACCAATGCCCTTTATCCTTTTAAGCGTCTCTATCGCATCAACCAGACCGCTTTTTTGTTCTTTTTCAAGGTCGCTCTGAGTAATATCGCCGGTAATTATCATTTTAGAACCATTACCAAGCCTGGTCAATACCATCAACATCTGTAATGGTAACGTATTCTGGGCTTCATCACAAATTATAACCGAATCATTCAGCGTCCTGCCCCTCATAAACGCAAGAGGTATAATTTCAATAATATCAAGCTCAATAAATTTTTTCATCTGGATAAAACTCATCATGTCACCCAGTGCGTCAAATAAAGGCCTTAAATATGGATTAACCTTAGCTTTCAGATCTCCTGGTAAAAATCCAAGCTTTTCGCCTGCCTCGACTGCCGGTCTTGCAAGAACTATCCTCCTGACCTGCTTATTCTTTAACATCGAAACAGCAACCGCAACAGCAAGATAAGTTTTACCAGTGCCGGCCGGGCCTGTGCAAAAAGTCAAATCCTTACTTAACATCGCATTAATATATTTCATCTGCCCCGGTGTGTTAGCCTTGATAACCTTCTTGCCCGAATAAACACTAATAGCACGAGAAGGGCCTTTCAATACAGCCTTAGATTTATTCTGGTTAATAATTTCCTTAACATCTTTGCTGGCTAAATGTTCATAGTCAAGTAAATGTTGCTGCATCTGTTTCAGGGCACACTGAGCTTTTTCCACACTCGAAGGTCTGCCGCTTATCAAAACCTCCGATCTGCGAGCTGTGATCTTTACATTATAAGATTCCCTCAAAAGCCGAAGATGACTATCGGTCGAACCAAACAATTCGACTTGCATACTCGCCGGGGATATTTTTATAGTAGTTTCCAAATTTCCCTCTAATTAACATTGCTAAGCATAAAAAACAAATACGCGAACAACGCAGCGACCAAAGGCGAATCAATTATGTCAAGAATACCGCCAAAACCTGGCACCGAAGAAGAGGAATCTTTCTGCTGCGCATCACGTTTTATCATCGATTCCGCAAGATCGCCAAGCTGACCTATAAACGCAAATAAACCGCCAAACAAAACCGCCAGACTCCAATGCATTATATCACACTTTACAGCAAATACCACTGCAACAATCGCCGCTGCCACAACCGCACCTGCCATTCCCTCCCAGGTCTTACCAGGGCTGATCTTTGGCGAAAATTTATGCTTTCCGAATATCCTGCCAAATGTGTAAGCCCCTATATCAGAGGACTTTACAACAAAAACGAACATCAGCAAAGGCCAAAGACCAAAGACAACCCGAATCCCCAAAACAAAGCTGCTGAGCCCACCAATATAAATAACAGAAAACAAACTCACCGAGCAATTGGAAATAACATTATCTGTCTGATATCTTATCCCCTGATACAAAAACAACGCAACCAACGTGCCGCAAATAACAAAAATGATATAGTCAGCCCTTGGAATATTTAAAAGCCCCGGCAGATACCAACTGCTCGCTAAAAGTATCGATGAGATGATGGTAATTGGTGTAAATATCTTCAGCTTCCGAACCGATGCAAGAGACGCCAACTCAAGCTGAGCTGAAACCGCTAATATAGATATGAGTATCCAAAGTATAGTTCCCTGGACACCCTTATCAGCAACCTCTCTGCTGATAGAACCATCCAACCAGCCGTCAAACATTACAACCGCCACAAAAAGCACCGTCATTAATGTTCCGAAAATCAATCTGTATTTAAGCATTTTATCTCGTTGTTAAAGCGACAATATCAAACTTCCCTTTTGGTATCTATATTACCGAAACGACGGTTTCTCGCAGTATAGGTTAAGATCGCCTCTTCCAGATTGGCTTTATTAAAATCAGGCCAAAAGGTATCCGTAACAAAGAACTCGCTATAGGATATTTGCCAAAGCAGAAAATTACTGACCCGCATCTCACCTGCTGTACGAATCAAAAGATCAGGGTCGGATATCTGCGGCGTATACAAATGGTCTTTCATTAATTGCTCATCAACATCTTCAAGAGTTATTTCGCCATCTTTATATTCCTGCGCGATTTTTTTTGCAGCGTCGAGAATTTCTTTCCTGCCGCCGTAATTCAGAGCAAACCCAAGAATCATACCATCGTTGTCAACTGTCATCTCAATGCTCTTATTTAGCTCGGCAATTAATTCATCAGGCAAATTATCAAGCACACCAAGATGAACAAGCTTAACCTTGTTCTTCATCATCATAGGTCTGATGCCGATAAGATATTTTCGATAAAGCGCCATAAGCTGATCGATCTCATTCTGTGGCCTCTTCCAGTTTTCAATGCTGAAAGAATACAGCGTCAATGATTCGATGCCAAGGTCAACGCAATCCAAAGCAGTCCTCTCAACAATCCTACCGCCCTTGCGATGGCCAGCTCCTCTTGCTTTGCCTTTTTCCTGTGCCCATCTGCCGTTGCCGTCCATAATAATAGCGATATTACGCGGCATCTGCTCAACTGCTACGCCAAGCCTCTCAGCTGTTTTAACTAAATTTATCTCAGTTCTCTGTGTCAATTCAATTTACCCAAAGCAATGTAGACTGTCAAAATTATTTACTACCTGACTATCGTCTGGCTGCGTTCAGGTCCAACGCCTATCATTTTTATTGGCTTACCGACAAGTTTTTCGACTGCCTCAACATACTTTTGGGCATTTGCCGGCAGGTCTTCGTATTTCTCAACTTCGGTAATATCTTCGCTCCAACCAGCTAATGTATCGTAAACACATTCAACCTTGCTTAGCTTAATTTCATTGGCCGGGAAAAACGTAGTCTCTTTGCCGTCTATCTTATAAGCCTTACAAACTTTCAACTCATCCATTCCGGAAAGCGTATCAAGATGAAGCAATACAACCGAATCGATTCCGCCTATGGTAATACTGTAAGCCGAGGCAACCGTATCAAGCCAACCACACCTTCGAGGTCTGCCGGTGGTCGTTCCGTACTCATGGCCTTTTTCACGAATGAGCTGACCAATCTCATTGTCCTGTTCCGTTGGGAAAGGCCCAGCTCCGACTCTTGTAGAATAAGCTTTAATAACACCAACAAATTCATCGACAAACTTTGCCGGTACGCCGCAACCTGCCGACATACCAAGCGAACTTGCATTTGAGCTGGTTACAAAAGGAAACGTACCATGGTCAAGGTCAAGCAGTGCGCCCTGAGCACCTTCGAAGAGCAAACTCTTGCCGGCACTTATAGCGTTATGCAGATATTCGCTGGTATCGGTAATGAAAGGTAAAAATACCTCAGCATATTTTTTGCACTTTTCAAAAATTTCGTCCGCATTGATACTTTCAGCATTATACAATGCAGCAAACAATTTATTTTTATACACAACGATCTTGTTAAGCTTTTCCTTTAACCCATCAAGGTCAGCAAAATCCGCCATCCGAATAGCATAGCTCCTGCCGATCTTATCTGAGTAGCAAGGCCCGATACCTCTGTTGGTCGTACCGATCTTATTCTTACCAAGTGACTCTTCACGAAGTCTGTCCTCATCTTTATGATAATCGAGAACAACATGTGCATTTTCACTAATAAAGAGCCTTCCCTCAAGAGAAATACCCTTTTCCTTGAGCGTTTCTATCTCAACGATAACACCTGCCGGGTCAAGCACGACGCCATTGCCGATTACACAAATAATACCCTCTCTGACAGAACCGCTCGGTAAAAGGTGCAATGCAAATTTTGTATCGCCGATAACAACAGTATGGCCTGCATTTGCACCGCCGCTGTACCTGACAACAATATCAGTTTTTTCTGCAAGAGTATCTACAACCTTGCCCTTGCCCTCGTCACCCCATTGCAAACCAGTAACACAATAATTCATTTTTTCCAGTCTCTTAGTTTTAAATATTGCCAAAAACAAACCGCAACAGCTTACCAAAGCATTCTATTGCGGCCAAACGATTAGATTTTAGACTCTAACTGAATATTTTCAACTTATTTTTGAAACAACATGGTCTAAAATCGGTGTTAGATTGTCATATTCAATATCACTTATTTTCTTTTTGGTCTGACTGCCCTGAGCGGTTTCATACGTCAAAATAAAATAACCCTTAGAATCAAAATAAGTCTTATCAAGCGATACGATCAAATCATAATTGATCTCTTTGCCGTCAACTATGAGCTTTTCTTCATCTGCGACGACTTTTCTGCCGACTATCGAAGCAAGGTAAACGCCGAGCAAAACCGCACCTGAAACTAAAAAATACGGTGCTCTGCGGTTAAATACAAGATACGTTTTGGGATTTCCGTCAGCATCGGTATGCTCTTGTTTCCATTTCTCATTAAAATAGCCGTCATAGGTACACCACGCTGCCAAAACCAGACATGCACCAATAAACATCTTAATTCTGTTTTTCTTATAAGAACTAACACCTGCCTCAATCGCCATTAAATCCGTCTCCCAACTAACTTAAATTTCTATGTGCTATAACATCAGTCAAAGGCTTAACAAAACTGCCAATGACCTTTTCCGTCATCAAATTATCAAGTATCTCGAACTGCCTGTCAAAAGAAGCTATCGAATCAAACCGCTTATCACTTGCC
>Ga0307990_1003178_pt1 | contig 12690 bp, 5 predicted proteins | sample EllFjometagen129_FD_203168 | JGI IMG/M metagenome (GOLD analysis project Ga0307990, IMG submission 203168) | Marine microbial communities from Ellis Fjord, Antarctic Ocean - #129 | ecosystem: Environmental > Aquatic > Marine > Unclassified | place: Southern Ocean | collected 2014-10-08
AGGGTGATCGGTTACGAATCGGACAAACTGACTTGTTATTTACAGAGCAAAACCCCGATGATGTGGAAGCACCTCTCCATCAATACAAGAAACGCGGAGAGTGTCAAAAACAAACCTATGTATGCAACTGATGCTCCGGGGTATCAACAAATGGACAAATATTGCGCAAAACGATAGATTATGGGTGTAAAAAACTGTAAATGAAGCATTACATATGTTTCAAAGAAACGGTATAATCAAGAGGTGTCTGAAGAGAGGAACCTGCCTTGGGAGCGATCAGGCGAAAGATCACATGTTTTCTGGGATAGAACGAGAGATTCTCTGGGCCAATCTAATGGCTGGCATCTGCACTAGGGATGGGAAAGTGAATGTGGTATGAGTGATTGCATTTCTATTGATATGATTAAACGTTTTTCAGATGGCGAATGCTCCGATGAGGAGCAGCATTTGATTAAATCGCATATCGCTGGCTGTGAAACCTGTCGCCATCGCATTGAATCTGCACAGCCAACCATGGAGTCTGATCACCCGGCACCTCGTCCTGGGCCGAGGGAAACCATGCCCAATGTGTCTCAGCCCGGTTTTATGGATGATATGGCCAAGCAGGCTTTGGAAACGTTATTTGACAATTATCAGATCATTGAAGAGTTACCGCGTGGCGGCCAGGCTGCTGTGTACAAGGCCATTCACAAACCGACCAAACAGAAGGTCGCACTCAAGGTACTGCTGCCCACACAAGTGGGTTCAGCCAAGGCCAGGCGGCACTTTGAACGGGAAGTTGAATTGGCTGCCAGCCTCAACCATCCCAACATTGTCAGGATTCTTGACAGCGGTGTGTCACGTGGCCAGTACTTTTTTTCCATGGAGTACATTCATGGCCAGGCTTTGGATAACCATCTCAATAAGACCTCAGTGTTAAAGGACAAGGTCATTTTGTTCAACAAGGTCTGCGACGCCATGAGCCACGCACATCAGCGAGGTGTGATTCATCGCGATCTCAAGCCCTCCAATATCATGGTGGATGAACGGGGTGAGCCCCGCGTTCTGGATTTTGGCTTGGCCAAGAGTGCCACACCCGAGAATGCCTCCTTGATGTCCGTCACTGGCGAGATCAAGGGGACCGTGAATTATATGTCACCGGAACAGGCCCAAGGACGCTCTGATTTGATTGACGTGAGAAGTGATGTGTATTCCCTTGGCGTGATTCTGTACAGGTTGCTCACAGGGCGATTTCCCTATAATGTGGCATCGTCTACCTTTGAAGTACTTAAGACCATATGTGAAGTGGAACCCATTAGACCCAGACAGATTGTACACCGGTTCGACTCGGACCTGGAAACCATTCTTTTGAAAGCCCTGGAAAAGGATCGGGACCGACGATACCAATCTGCGTCGGAATTGAAGCATGATCTGGATTGCTGGATTCAAGGCCTGCCTATTGTGGCCAAATCCGTCAGTTCTCTATACCTGCTAAAAAAGGTGATTACCCGGCACAGATACACCAGCAGCGTAGCGTGTCTACTGGCTGTTATTATTCTCAGCTTTGGGGCGATCAGTTATCAACTGTATCAGGATAAAAGAGTGGCTTTGGTGAAAATGACAGACATGAAGGATCAGTTTCAGGGCGAAGCCTTAAAGGCATTCAAGACCTCCCGTGAAATGACTTTTGCCCGTTTTCTGGAGGCCTGGCAAAACCGTGATCCCCAATGGACCCACATCTACGCCGGAGCCTTCACAGCTGGTACCTTTGAAGGCAAATTTGTTCGTTTTCTCCTGGATCCTAATGAGCCAGAAAACAAAACCAACAAATACTTTAGCCAGCTTAGTCAAACTGATCAATGGTTGAAAGAACTCATTATTGCGGAAGACTATCTGTCACGAGACAAACGAACACAGGCTCAGAAACATTTCCAAAGTAGTTACGACTTCTGGAAGACGGATGCATCCAAACAGTATTCAAGCTTTACCCGGTACTTTGAGAAAACTTGTAAAGCAAGGCTCTTTGAGATGGCACAGCCCTAAGACACTGCCAATATCAATCAAGAGAGAAGACTATGGTGATTTCCAATAGGAAAAAGTTAATTATGAACTGCGATCCTGTAGCCGTGGAAACTGGATCGAGTCGTAGAAGAATATTGGAAGAAAGGAGTGACACATGCTTATTTATAAGAGATTACTGAATATCTTTGTATTGTGCATAACATTCATGGTGTCGAGTGTTGTGATGGGCGAATCTCTGGGTGATCGGTTCACTTATAAGTCTTTGCTAATGGAAGAAACCTCGAGTCTCAACATTATGGTTCAGTCCATTAATTCTGAATCTGGAGAAGTGGCATTTAATGGTGTGGACATGGGTGCTGTAGCCAGTTCATTTACATGGGATTTTGGTGATGGAATCATTGTTCAAGGGTGGTTTCCTCAGAAGCATGTTTATGGAGACACCAGCAAAAACTATGTTGTGACCGTGACTTCCCATTATGTTGGAGGAAGTACTGACTCTGTTGATACTTTGGTGCGTTTTGTAAGTCCCCAGGTAGATGAACTTTTCGTGCCAGACTATCTTGCTGTGACTGTACCTGAGGTGGATACAGAATTAGTCAGTCGAATGCCCTATCCCATTCCTGCTCAACTTACGCCCATGTCATCCGGTTGTTTTGATGCGGTACCTTGCCACGTGGTTGAATATGTGCTCTCTGTAGCTGCCGCCATTCAACTCGATTTTGCTGGGAATGATGTTTTATTTCCGGATGGCAGTTTTTCTCAAATTGTCAAGCAGGACCCCAGGCTCCAAGGGAGTGGCATGTACTCTCTGTGGTTTACGACACCTGTCAGTTTTGCTGCCTCGTGTGATGCTTTTTCTGGCAGTATTGCCTACTCTAGTTTCTTTCATGAAATGGGGCACAACCTGACACTGAACTTTCCTCGTGACTACCATTTTGGGGGCAAAACCGATGGCAACGCAAATGCCATTTATTCAGAGAGTATGGCTCAGATATTTCAGCATGCCACAGCCTACGAAATGTTGAATCGGGTTGAGACTTATGGCCTCAGTGAGGATTTAGCATATGATATCGCACAGAGCGCAACAGCCTCCTTTATGGGCATTCGCCAGGCTTTTGAGAGATACATGGAGCGTGATCCCAATACTCGCTATGTTTCGTGGAACAGTCCAAATACTCAACATGACGAGACTTTTGATACCTTTATGACCTTGGCATACAAATTCATTGAGCATGCTGAATTGGCCGATCAGGGATTCAGAGAACCCACTCAACGGTTGTGTCAATTCCTTGGATATTTCAATCCGCAGTGGCACAATCGGTTTAGCCAATACCGCAACAGTCCTGACGCTGAATCATTTCGGGCAAGCTTGATGGTGGCTGCTTTGTCGTATGCTGTTGAAGCAGACCTACGTGATGAATTCAAGGCACTTAGTTTTCCAATCGATGATACAGACTTTGATTATCTGATGGAGTATGTCGAAAGTCGTGTGCCTTTGCCACTGACGACTATTGAAGAGCTTGACGCTTTATTTAAGCATTGGCTTGAGGATCGATGTCACCCTCTAAATGACTGGTGCGACGGCGCAGATCGCAATGGAGACAGTATCGTTGACTTCGGAGATTATGCCATCCTGGCTCGCTATTGGAGTGAATCGTATGAGCCTTTTATGGATAAAGACTCGAGATAAGATTGTGTAAGACACATTCCCAAAAAGGAGATGGATTATGAAGAGTTCTTATCAGTTTATTCCCGCTCTAAGCCTGATTTTTATTGTTCAAGCGGTGTTCTTGACATTCACATCAAAAGCAATGGGAGAGGACACACTGCATGTTTGGGTGCTCTCAGTTGATAAGCCAACTGGTCTCGTGGAGGTTGGAGGAGTCGATTCTGCGGGTCCGTCAGGCCGTATCATTGGAAACTTTACCTGGGAGTGGGGTGATGGTACTGCCAATCGTGGCTGGTTTCCACAGACCCATGTCTATACGAATACCAATGTAAACTACATAGTCAGGGTAACGAGTCACTATACAGATGGAACCATGGATCATGAGGAAATCTTCGTAGAGTTCGGAAGCTATCCCAGAGCTAGCGAACCAAGTCCGATTGTTGAGATTAATGTGTCTGACCTAAATATGCCAGATAACAATCTCAAAGCAGCGATTTTGAGTTCGCTGCGGCTCACAGGGGCACCGGTTATCACCCAAGCAGATCTACAGTGTTTAACAGAACTGCGGGCCAATAACGGAGCTATTTCTGATTTGACAGGTCTTGATCAATACGGTGACAATTTAATTAGTGCCGATTTTGGAAGAAATCAGATTAGTGACATTTCTATCTTGGTTCTGTTAAATAATCTAACCTCTCTTTCATTATCACAAAATCCTATTGAAGATATATCTTTATTGGCCGGATTACCTCAACTAGTTTCACTTGATATAAGTGGAATGCCAATTACAGATTATTCTGTATTATACAATCTGCCTAATTTGATTTCTCTTGAGCTTAATAATAATGGAATCCGTGACATTAGTTTTTTGTCTGGATTGACAAATTTAACTTCTCTTGGTCTTATGAGAAATGAGATTACAGACATTTCTCCATTGTCTGGGCTGACCCATTTGAATATTCTTCATCTTGGCTGGAATGAAATTGCCGATATGTCTTCTTTGTTGAGTTTGACCAATCTTACAGGTCTTTCTTTGCGAAATAATCCAATTGCAAACGTTGCCTTGGTGGCAAACTTATCAAACCTTACGTATCTTTATTTAGAGGGTTATGCAATTACGGATATTACCTTCTTGCTCAACTTGACTAATTTAACTGATCTTATTTTGTGGCGTTGTCAACTCTCAGATATTTCTCCCTTGGCATCTTTAACCAATTTAAACGATCTTTCTTTGGGCTATAATCAGATTACAAATATTTCTTCCTTAGCAGGCTTGGCGGATCTAACTTGGCTTGATTTAAGGGAAAACCAAATCGTTAATATCTCGCCTTTAGTTGGTTTAAGTAATTTAGTATCTCTGTATTTAAATAGCAATAAAATCAGTAATATCTCATTCTTGTTAGGCTATACCAATCTTCGACGGCTTGTTCTGGATGACAATCGTTTGAATGAAGAAGCCTATACGACCGATATCCCGTTGATCGAACAGAACAATCCTCTGAATTGGTATTTCAGCTATGATCAGGCTTTGATCGTATCTCCTGGAGGAGGGGGATTTGCTACCATCCAGGAGGCTATTGATACATTTGATCCTAATATATCAGACACGATTATAGTGACAGAGGGGGTATATACAGGACCTGGTAACACAAATTTGGACTTTCAAGGCAAATCGCTGAAGCTTTATGGTGAGAATGGACCAAAGAATTGCGAAATATTCTGTGACGATCAATCTCGTGCCTTATACTTTCACAATGATGAAAATGCCAGCTCTGTTATCCGCGGCTTTACCCTAACAGGCGGTACTAATGTCGCAGGTTCAGCAGTGTATTGTGAAGGTGCTAGCCCTACCCTGGATGATTGTATTATCAAGGGCAATGGCTCTAATGTCATTTGGGTCAGTGATATACTTAATCTGCAAGGTACAGTGCAGATTAAGTCTGGTTCAGTGGATGGCCCAGGTTTTGTTCTAGTACCAGATGATGCAATTCTTCAAACGCAAGATTGTTCGATCCATAGCTCTGTTTTGGGTGCAGGTCTGATGAATGTATTATCTGGCTACGAAACAACCTTGGCTGGATCATCACTTGTGAGTCTTGGTCAATCTAAAAATGACAGGGGACAAATCCTTTGTTATGGTGAACTTGTCGTTCAAGAAGAGGCTACTATTCAAAATACGATAGTTGAAGTAGCAGCCTCGGGAACGATTCAAGTTATTGATCAGGGTAATCTTTTGAATTGTGAGATTAGGACCACCTCAAATAACGCGATCATCTTTGATCCCCAAACCCATACTGGCTCATTGGCCGAGACAGATCTTGTTTTGGTCCTAAACCAAGATACTGATCTTGAAATCCGGGGTCAGATGTATTGTAGTGATCCTGAGAATCCGCTATGTGGTCTGGGGGGGCATCAATTGGATGCAGTTCCCGCTTTAGATGTCTTCACAATGACAATTTCGCGGTTGGAGGTTCGGCCCAATGTTAATGTGACCTTAGTGGATCATCTTCATGACCATCCGGGCAATTCCTACGATGTGCTCTATGTCCGGGATCTGGTCCTGGCCGAAGGGGCTCAGCTAAACCTGGCAGGTCAGCGTCTTTACTATGAAACCCTCACGGCTGATGCGGACCAAATCGTGGATCTTCCGATTTATACCAGTAATCTGGCTGAAGTGAATCTTAATGATCCAAATACGTTTGATAATGCGGTAACCACCAACAACACGCCTGAGTTGACCTTTGTGGAGCTAGTGGACGTTCCCGATATTGCCCCAGAGCCAGTCATGCATTTGCAGAGTCAGGTGAGTCAACCAGCGCGGGCCAAGACATATCTGGGTCAATTTAGTGAAGACGAGGTTGTCGTGAACTTTTCATATCTATTCAATACAGACCAGGCGGGCGTGATCCTGGAAGTCTATCTGTCGGATCAGCAAGGATTGCTACCTTTAAATGATCCGCACATGCTGCTGGCCGGTCAGATTCAGCCACCCATTTTAGGATGTCCTGGCTCTTTTGGCAGCGACCTCTTTGCCACGTACACATTACCCGTGAATGTCAGTTCACTCGACCCGAACCAGGGACTCTGGCTGGAATTGATTCTGTCTGAACCCACTCCGGTCTTGCAGGGATTCCAGACCATGGGCGTTGTCCTGCCTGCGGCAGTCCCCTCTCAGGGCGGTGCTTATGCTCAAGATCTGACCCTGTCGAGCATGTGTTTGAATATCTGCATGGACTTGACCAAGGACGGTGTTGTCACACCCGAAGACTACACGCTGGTCAGTGCCGGCTGTGGGCGGTCTGTGGACCGCGACACGCCTCAGACCAGTCCCTTGTCATGCATTGATCGTGGATACAGTCAGGACGGCTATGCAGACGTCAGTGATCTGGTGAACTGGGGTGACTTGATGGGCCGCTGCGGCTCAAGCGACATCAAGAACCTCTGCTCAATCCCCATGGTCTGGGAGGGTACAGTGGCTCAGGCCAATACATCATTTATCTCTTATGGCATAACAGCCCCCATGGCGGCTCCGGCCGCAGTGATAAACAGCAATCTATTGATATTGGGCAAGGGCAGTACATTCATCGGAAATCAGGAATTCATTGCCCATGAAGATCTTTTATTCGGTTTTGACGATGTGGGTGCCTCATCCCAAGAGTACACGCTATCCAACAATCAGGGGCAGATGCGTCTGATTCAGGGGGAGGCGGGCGACGTCCTGATCCTGGACAGTGACAGAGGCTTGTGTCAGTTGAATGGTACTGTCATAATAGGACCGAGCCAGCGTCTCTTTGATGGCAAAACAGTGACACTCGGAGTTGAGCAGGGTTTTGATCAACGACTTAGGGGCCGTCCCCTGCGAGATGTGTTATTCCACAATGGCTTTGTTTATGTCGTACCAGTGATCGTACAGGATTCCAACGACGTTATTTATCAGGCTGGTGCCAAGCTGGCATTGACGGGAGACGATTACGTCATTGAACAGTTGTATTACGATCCGGACTTGGCCTCCATTAGCGATCAAAGCCCGAATCTTCGAGGTCTTAGAGGCATTGCACTGGACGATGATGGACGCGTCTATCTGTTGAATGCCTTCAATCAAAACAAGAGCAACATGCTTTGGGCGTTCAGGAACAATGGCGCACTGCAAAAACGGCATTTTCTGGATCGACTGCCTGAACCGATCAAGAATCCAGCAGGCCTGTGCTATGACACCGATTCAGATCGCCTGTACATCGCCTCTGGTGTGTTTGACCAAACTCAGCCCAATCAATCTGTTTTGTATGGCTTCAAGAACTGGGTGGTCTTGTCGCAGGACACATTGGTCGTGTCTCACAAGATCGAAATCGGCAATCTCCAGCATGTCACCGGACTCAGCAGTGACGGCGAGGGCACCCTCTGGGTCACGGGCTTCACATTGAACAAGTCGCCAGAGCATCTTTACGCGTACGATTTACCCTATGCCTTGCCAGGTCCCCGTCTGGCCGAGGCGAGTACGGCTGGACTGCGCGACAGTCACATTGATGCGATCAGTCTGTATGGCACCATGACAATCAATCTGCCCACGTCTGTGTTGTGGGTCGAACCCTAAATAGTTGAAAACAGATATTCAATTCGCACAGCCTAAGAGAAGGAGAGTGTGTCATGATGTATTTTAAACAATGGGTCATTTTGCCAGTAGTTTTGTTGGTGTCGATGGGTTTGTGTTTGGGGTTGGATGGAGCCGCTTACGTTGACGGCATACACTTGGATTCTATCTGCCTTAATATAGGCTTAGACTTAAACCGTGATGGAGTTTTCAGTCCTGAGGACTATACCTTGATGATATCGGGATTGGGACGGTTAATGACTGCCGATGTGCCCACAACTAGCCCACTGCCATGCATAGATCGCGGGTTTACCCAAGATGGCTATACGGATGTCTATGATATTATCAGTTGGGACTGGGCGATTCATCGTGGCATGTATGGGGATTGTTCGTTGGACATACCTCTGGTCGGAGACGTAAACCTGTTGCCTGGGACTTATCTGGAAGCCGAAGGTTTGTCAGAGACCTCTATTGATGCAAATCTGGTATTTCAGGATACAGGGCTTTTATTAATGGGAAAAGGAAGTACATTTATAGGTGGGCAAGAATATGTTGATTTCAACACGACCATAAGCATGTTTGATACTGATGGATTGTTTGAAAAATCACTGGCCATGCCGCGTTCTGACGGTCTTCACCGCTTTGTTGATGGAGGGGATAGCATTTATGTCTTGGATAGCGAGCAGGGTATCCTAGAATGGTCTCCCGAAGGCGGTGGTGGGGTCGTTCTAGGAAACACAACATACCAATATCAGGACTCGATTGTTCAAATTGGTATTCATGTTAATGAAGTGCAATCCTCGGGCCGACCGATCCTGGATTGTGTTGTAGATCAAGATGCCCTGTATGTAGTGCCTGTCGTAGTGACTCGCGAAGATACAGTCTATTTTGCTGCTGCCAAGTTGAGGTTGACAGATCACGGCTATGACCTCAAACAATTGTACTACGATTCCAATCTCGCACCTGTCGGTCGTGAAAGCCCGAATCTACAGGGTCTTCGAGAAATCGAAATCGATAGCGATGGTCAAGTCTATCTGCTCAATGCGCACAATCAAAATGACAGTGATCTCTTGTGGGTATTTAACAATGACGGTGAGATGTTGAATCGGCATTTTCTGAACCGACTCCCAGAGCCGATTCAGAATCCCATAGGTCTTTGTTATGATGTGCCTTCAGAACGGCTTTATTTCGCATCCGGTCTCTATGACCAAAATCAGCCGAATAAAGCTTCACTGTATGGCTATGACCGACAGGATGTGTTGTCACAAAATATCTTGGAACCAACTCAGCATATCGAAGTTGCAAATCTCCAGCATTTGACGGCTATTGCCAGTGACCAGCAGGGTACGTTGTGGGTCACAGGTACAACATTCACTAAGACACCGGAGCATCTTTTTGCATATGATCTGCCCTATGCCTTGCCCGCCCCCCGTCTGGCCCAGGTGGGCACTGTTGGCCAGGGTGAGAGTCATGTAGACGCTATCAGTCTCTATGGCATTACGCCCATCAATGTGCCCACAGCAATATTATGGATTGGCCAATAAGGTGACTATTGTAGATAAGCAGCAGAAGAAATATTTAAGAAGGCATAAGCGATACTGAAGCTATCAGTCTGTATGGCACTATGGCCATCAACCTGCCCACGTCAGTGTTGTGGGTGGGACAGTTGGATGACTTTCAGAGATGAGTAAAAGAAGAATTCAAAGCGGTGAACTGATGAGAAGGTTAATTGAGTTAAGTCTTGCAAATATGAGGAGGATTTTGTTCGCCAACCTGACCTGGCCCCAAGAGCCTGTACACTTTGCTGAAGGTTTACAAAATGCCCAAGTAGGCCTATCAATAAGGAGTTTTATAATGTATCGTGAATTGTTTGTAGTTTTATCTGTGGTTCTATTGTTAACGACTGTGACGCGGGCCGGGTACGATCGTGTGGCCTATTGGGATATTGACTATCCCACACACTGGATCAGTGAAGACGAGACTATCGAGGTACGCGATGACGTTGAGGCCGTTGGCTACTCAATTGTTGACGCTGACGAACTCAAGATCTGGATGGAGGGGCACATCGCTGATGGAGAACTGAGCGTGTTGGTGATGTGCAAGGACGTATTTCCTGTCACGGTTGTAGAATCAAGAGATGAGAAATGTACGGTAAGAAGATATCTTGACTCCGGGGGTAAAGTTGTATTCTTCGGAGATATTCCGTTTTGGAATATAGGGAATGTCGACGGGAGCGAGACCCGGCTGTATGCTAACGGGTCTCGCAATATTTTGGGCTTCGAGACATCCAGTGCTCCACGGAGCAGTTTCAATACAGTTTCCTTTACAGTTGCGGGGATTGAATGGGGACTGAGCAAAAAATGGCAATCGATGCGACCGGCCGATCCTGATGTGACAAACAATCTGACAGTCCTGGCCACTGATGACGCAGGCAACGCTGCTGCTTGGGTGAAACATTATCTTCCCGGTGATACGTTTAGAGGATTTGTTCGTATATGGGATCATGAGTCTGTTGACAAAGTCTCTGACATTATTAGAGTGGCTGAAAAGGCTCGCAGTTGGACACAACCGAATCATAGATATTTCAGTTCTAGCTGACTTAACAGGTCTTGAAGAACTCGCTCTAAACAATAATAAGATCAGCGATCTTTCACCTCTGCTTAGTCACACTGGATTACAAGAACTGAACTTGAGTGACAATCCTCTAAGCCTGATATCCTGTTCTGTCTATGTTCCTATTATCGAGCGAAACAATCCACTCACTGAGGGGTTTGACCATTCGTGTTTAAATCCAGATGAGACAGTGATATTTGTGGATGACGGTAATAATGGTGGTCGATTTGATGACGGAAGTTTTAATCGTCCCTACCACACTATCCAAGAGGCTATTAATCACCCCGAGCCTTTTGACCGCATCATTGTTTTGCCGGGAACCTATACAGGTCCAGGCAACCAAAACATCGATTCAAAAGGCAAGGCCTTCATTCTTCAAAGCCTCAGTGGTCCGGATACATGTATCATTGATTGCCAAGGCCAGGCACGGGTCTTTTACTTCCATAGTAGCGAGGATGCTAATACGGTAATAGACGGCTTCACGATTCTAAGCGGAACTGATGTTCCGGGCTCGGCTGTGTTTTGCGAAGGTTCCAGCCCTACTTTGGCTAATTGTGTTATCAGAGACCACGGTTCCAGTGCCATCTGGACAAGTGATGAGCTTTATCTGCAAGGTACAGTGAAGGTTCAATCTGGAGCGATGGAGGGGTCTGGCGTAGTCCACCTGCTGAATGATGCTATCTTTCAGGTAGAGGGCTGCCCGATTAACTGTTCCATTCTTGGGACAGGACGCATGGAGATCCTGTCCGGAGAAGAAACGACTTTGACCGAATCGTCTTTGGTGGATCTTAGCACCATTGAAATCGGACGGTTCACCCGGATTGTCAAGGGAGACATTCGATGCAGTGGTCAGCTAACGATTCAGGAAAATGCAGTTATTGAGAACATGGTGCTTGAAGTTGCAGATTCAGGCCAAGTTACTGCTGCTGACAATGGCAGCCTACTGAATTGTGAGATTCATGCCGCATCAAGCAAATCCCTGAGCTTGCACTCCCAGACCTATACCGGATTATTGGATGAAACAGAGGTCTTTGTGACACTGTCTGAGGACACCAACTATGAGATCCGGGGGCAGGTCTATTGTAGCGACCCAGAAGACCCTCTTTGCCGCCCGGGTGCCCATGAGTTAGCGATTGTCCCTGCTCTGAGTGCCAGCACTCTAACCCTTTCACGTTTAGAACTGGATTCCAATGTCAAGATAACCTTAACAGATCATTTCCGTGATCAATTGGACAATCCTTTCGATGTACTCTATGTCCAGGATTTAGTCTTAGATACTGGAGCCGAGTTAAATCTGGCAGGTCAGAGATTGTACTATCAGACACTCACTGGCAGCTTGGATCAGATTGTGGACCATACAATTTATACCGATCAGATAGCTGCGGTCAATGTAGGTGACCCGAACACATTTAACAATGATGTGACCACCAATAATACGCCTGAGTTGACCTTTGTGGAACTGGTGGATGTCCCGGATATTGCTCCGGAGCCAGTCATGTATTTGCAGGGCCATGACAATGTCTCTGCCAGGGCCAAAACGTATCTGGGACGATTCAGTGAAGACGACGTTGTGGTGAATTTCTCCTACCTGTTTAATACAGACCAGGCAGGGGTAGTCCTGGAGGCATATCTGTCAGATGAAAAGACGTTATTACCCCTGGCCGACCTCCACATGCTCTTGGCAGGGCAGATTCAGCCTCCCATTCTTGGGTTCCCGGGGTCACTGGGCAGTGACCTCTTTGCCACCTATACCTTGCCCGTGGATGTCAGCCCACTTGATCCCAATCAGGGACTCTGGCTGGAACTGATCCTCTCAGAA
>Ga0307990_1003180_pt1 | contig 12678 bp, 13 predicted proteins | sample EllFjometagen129_FD_203168 | JGI IMG/M metagenome (GOLD analysis project Ga0307990, IMG submission 203168) | Marine microbial communities from Ellis Fjord, Antarctic Ocean - #129 | ecosystem: Environmental > Aquatic > Marine > Unclassified | place: Southern Ocean | collected 2014-10-08
CTGCCACTGAGATTGAGAATTATTTAGATTCTATTAAATCTCAAGGTGCTTTAGATGTTGATGGGAATAATCAAAATGATGGTGGAACTGATGGAGCACTTATTTATAGATATATTGTGGGTTATACCGGAGAGGATTTAATTAACGAGGCAGTTGCTTCAGATGCAACAAGAGATTCTGTTGATGAAATACATGAATTCCTTGAGTGTGAAAATAATATTTGTTTAGAATCTTCTGTTGGGGAGTGTGTAGATAGTGATGGTAATAATTTATTCCAAAAAGGTTATGTTAATTATCGTGGAAAAATTTACAATGATGTTTGTTATGGGGGAGGTTTACAAATTGGTGAGATGATTTGTTTAGGTGAGGGTATGAGTAATTCAGTGCAGGATTGTCCAGAAGGGTTTACTTGTAATGAAGGGACTTGTATTATTGCATGTAAATCAGGCCAGAAAATAGGAGATATTAATGGAGATAATAAAATAACACAAGCTGATGTGCAAATTGCAAAGGATATTTGGTCAAACAAGATTATTGAGCCTTCTGATATTTGTTGTATTGATATAGATAAAAATGGGCAGTTTGATGATTTTGATTTGTTAGATATAATAGATATAGTAGCAGGAACAATGGAAAGCCCTGGTGTTTGTGGCGATGGTAGTAATGAAATAAAATGCACAGATAGTGATGGGGGATTAAATTATTATAAGAAAGGGCAAATAGAAGGAAATATTGGTAGTGGTTATCCAAATGAAAATATGATTTATCCAGATAGGTGCCTTAATTCAACATATCTTATTGAGAGATATTGTTCTTCTGATTATAGGAAGTTTACAAAACAATATGAATGTCCAAATGGATGTGTAGAGGGTAGGTGTTATTATCCTGGTTTTTTTATGAAAACAGATAAAAAAAGTTATATTATGGAAGATATTATTAGTTTAACTCTTAATTCTGCTGATAAAGAAACAGCATATGTAGATATTTATGCACATGTTGATGACGATAAAAAAATATTAATGAAAAAAGTTTTAGTTGATGTAGAAAGAATTGTTAAGATAGATATATCTCAATACAGAAATATTTTTTATAAATCAGATAATTATTTATTATTGCTTTGTGATAGTGGAGCAGAGTGTATTTGGGGAGTGAATACAAATTCAATTTCAGTTCATGTTTCAATTTCTGGAAATAAAACAAATATAAACTGCATAGATAGTGATAATGGAAAAAATTATGATAAAAAAGGATTTGTAAATTATAATGGACTTACTTATGAAGATGAATGTGGCAGTTATGATTCAAATTATCTTAAAGAATGGGTTTGTGAAAGTAATTTAGAGGGAGAGATAATCCCAATGTTTTTTGGGCATAATTGTCCAAATGGTTGTGTAGATGGAGCATGTGTTAAGTCTTCTTGCACACCAAATTATTATTGTATGGTTGAACCTGAAATTTGTCCTAAAAATGGAATACAAATAAAAACTTGCGAAGATATAGAATGTGGGTCTAAAAGATATTCAGAAGAGGTTAAATGCAATCCAGGAGATTGTAGTGGATGTGAATTAGATAATAAGTGCATTCCTTATGGATTTAGAGTATCAGTAGATTTATACCATGATAATCAAGGAAACTATAAATTATATTGTGATATGGATGGAGAATTAAAGGAGCAGAAAACAGTAAATTCTCAAGGGGATTGGGCCACATGCCAGAATAATTATGAGTGCGAGAGTAATATTTGTTCAAGTGGAGAGTGTATTGAAATAACAAAAATGTTAGATGAAACTGGCAAGTTTAAGAGTTTAGGAGTTAGAATTTTGTGCAAATTAGCTCATTTATTCAATGGAGATAATTATAATAATTGTATATTTAATTTTTTAGGAGAGTAATTTAATACAACAATCTTAAAAACTCTTATTCGTAATTTTTTTTATGCAAATTGTAAAAGTTCCATTAATAAATAGCTTGGGAAAAACAAAAGGCTGTGAAAAAGCTCCTGAGCAGATTATTCACTGCCTTAAAAATGAAATTTATAGCAATGAATTTGGAAGAATTGTTAATAATAATTTATTAGAAATTCATAATTTAGAGTTGGATAATTTCAATTTAGAAAAGAGCAATAAAATAATTTATACAAAGGCATTTAAATTTTTTAAAAATAATTCAAGGACTATTTTTTTAGGAGGAGACCATTCTATAAGTTATTCACTTACAAGGGCTTTTTTTGATTTTGTTCAAGACTCTAATTTTGGAAAAGAGCCTTGTTTAATTGTTTTTGATGCTCATTTAGATTGTTGTAAAACTGGAGGGGGTTTTAAAGAACCAACACATGAAGAATGGCTGAGGAAATTAATTGAGGATGGTTTTCCTTGTGAAAATATCCTTTTAGTTGGTGTTAGAAATTCTTATTTAGAAGAAATTAATTTTGTAAAAGAAAGAAAAATTAAGATACTTTCTATTAATTCTTTTTTAGAAAATTTGCAAGATAGTTGCGATTTAATTATGGAATTTTCAAATAAAAAAGAGCTTTATGTTTCTATTGATATTGATGTGATTGACCCTGGTTTTGCACCTGGAACTGGTTATAGCGAGCCAGGGGGTTTTACAAGCAGAGAGTTTATTTATTTAATTCAGAGGTTAAATAGAACTAAATCTTTAAGGGCATTGGATTTAGTTGAAATAAATCCAGAGATAGATAAGAAATTTGATAATATAACAATTAAACTTGGGGCAAAAATTCTAAGTGAGTTAATGTGATATTATTTTTATTATTGTTATTTAAATAAATTACATAAATTATATATAATCTTTTCAATTCATATTTTTATGAAAAGTTATTTTTTAGAAAAAGAGGTAATTGTTATTAATAGAGAACTTACAGAACTTGATTTATTTGTAAAGGATTTTTTAGATGTTGTTAAAAGACATTGTGATTATTTAATTGTTAGTGGTTTTGTGAGTATTTCAACTGGGCGTACAAGAGGAACAGAAGATGTAGATATTTTAATTGAGCAACCTTTAATAAAAGATTTTGAAAAGTTATTTTTAGATTTAGATAAAAATGGTTTTTGGTGCTATCAAGGAGATTCTATTGAGATTTTAAAACCTTATATTCAAGAAATGCAGAGCATAAGGTTTGCAAAAAAAAATGAGCTTTTTCCAAATATGGAGGTGATATTTATTAATAAGAGTAAAACTGCAAAATATTATGAATTTACACACCCTCAAAAAATAAGAATGAAGGATTTTGATTTTAAGATTCCTATATTGGAATTTGAAATTTTGTATAAAGAAATTGTTCTTGCAAGTAAAAAAGATTTAGGGGATGCAAAACATCTGAGAGTTTTTTTTAAAGAAATTCTTGATAATAAAAAATTTAAAGAGTGTGAGAAAGTGATTTTAGAGGGTAATAAATATGGTTAGATTAAAAGTTGTTCCAAAAACAGATTTAGATTATGTAGAATTTTATTCAACTAAACTTAAAGAAAATAATTTTTTCTTTGAACAACAGAGAGATTTAATTAATAGTCAGATAAAAGCAAGTAAAGAATTATTTTTAAAACTTTTTGGTAGGGGCAAAGTGTTTAAAAGAAATGCAAGAAAATATCTTAAAGAGAGAGGGATAATTTAAATTTAAGGAGATTTATATGAGAGTTTTTATTTCAATTGATATTCCTGAGAAAGTTAAAGAAGAAATTAAAAAGATTCAAGATAATCTTCCAGAATTTTTAGGGAAAAAAACAGAAGTAGGAAAGTTACATTTAACTTTAAAATTTTTAGGGGAAATTTCTGAGGAGGAAATTAAAGAAATTAAAAAAAGATTAGAGACAATTAATTTTGAAAAATTTAAAGCTGAAATTAATTCAATGGGTGTTTTTTCTAAAGAGTTTTTAAAAATTATTTGGTTAGATATAAAAAATTGTGATGAATTGCAGAGAGAGATTGATAATATTTTATCTGATTTATTTTTAAAAGAAAAAAGATTTATGAGTCATTTAACTATTGCGAGAGTTAAAAATGTGGAGAATAAGAAAGATTTTTTAGAAAAGTTAAATCAAATAAAAATTCCTAAAATAAATTTTATTGTTGAAAATTTCAAATTAAAAAAATCCCTTTTAACAAATCAAGGTCCTGATTATCAAGATATTGAGATTTATTCTGCAAACAAAAACATAAAATAAAAAGTTTTGCAGGTTTTATATAATTTTCGCAGTTAAAAAGTTATTTTCTAGTATATAATGTTTTAAAAATTCAAATTAATTTCTTTTTTTATGAAAAAAGATATTGTTATGAATAGGGATTTTCCTGCAAAGAGTGATTTTGAGGAAAAAGTTCTTGATTATTGCAAGGGTTTTGGGGGATTAAAAAATACTCATATTCATGGGGATAGAGCTTACACAAGAAAAGATGAATTTTATTTTCATATAGGGAAATCTATCAGTGATTTGCAAAATATTTCCCTTCCTGAAAAGCAAAAACTTACATGGGCATTGCATAAAGGTATTGCTTTTCATCCTGATTGTATTAGAGAAAGAGGAGAGAGATTATTAAATGAATCTATAAAATTTGGGGTTACAGAATTAAGCACAACTGTGGATATTACTTATAATACTAAATTAAAAAGTTTAGAAGTTTGGGAAAAATTAAAAAAAGATTATTCTGAAAAAATTAAGGTAAATATCTTAGCTTATAATCCTTCTGGTTTTAAAGTTAGAGGGTTGGATGATGTAAGATATGAACTTTTTGAAGAAGGGGTGAAAAGAGCAGATGGGCTTGTTGCACTTGCTGAAAAAGATAGGAAAGAAGGGCATCTTGGTGAGAGACAGCATAATTTGTATATAGCATCTCTTTCTCACAAGTTCCAAAAACCTGCACAATATCATGTTGGTCAGGAAAATAGACCTACAGATAGAACAGTAGAAATTTTATTAGAAGATTTAGCTTATTTGCAAGATATTCATTTTAATGAATCTCCAAATGTTTTTCCTAAGCAATCTATGGTTCATGCAGTATCTCCTTCAGGCAAATCTGTGGAAGAATTTAATAAAATAAGCGATGAAACAGCTAAAAGGAATATTTCTTTGATTGTGTGTTCAAGAGCTGCAATTTCAATGTATCAAGATGAAAAACAATTAGCAAATATCTATAATTCTATTGCGAAAGCATGGCGTTTTATTGCTAAAGGGGTAGATGTTTCATTAGGGGTAGATAACTTAAATGATATTTTTGTTCCTGCATCAAGTGCGGATTTATATGATGAAGCAGAAGATTTTGCTAATTTATTAAGAGGTTATCAAGAGAGACTTATTGCAAAAGTTTTGTGTGGAAAAAAATTTGATGATTTTGATAGGGGTAGTTTATAAAGAGTAATAAAAAAATAATTTTATTCTTTAAAAATTTTCTTTTGTGATTTTAAATATTTCTGCTTTTTCCCCTATTAATTCTTTTAATTTTTCTTGGGGTGAGGTGATTATATTTTGTATTGTGTTAAATTTTTTAAGTAGTTTTTTTGCTGTTTTTGGACCAATTCCTGAAAAACTCTCAATTATAAATTGCATCTGTTCTTTTTTATTAAGGGTTTTTTTTGTGATATTTAATGGTTGTTCAGTTGATTTTTTTCTTGAGATAAGCTCAATATACTCTGCACTATCTTCAGAATTTTTAGTGAATATTATGGGGATATTATATTTGAGAAGTATTGAAAGTAAAAAGCCTCTTATTGAATTTGAATGCATTCCTGTTGAATTTTCTTTGTTATAAAGTTCTTGTTCGTCTATTCCTTCAATAAGCAATAATTTTTTTTCATATTGTTGGAGTTCTTTTAATTGATTTATTAAGTGGTTGTTTTTTATTGAAGAAATAAAATCTGAAATAGTTTTTCTTTCAATTGCAATTCCTTTCACAATATAGTCAGCAACTTTCAGTTCTCTGAATTTAATATCAAAATTCTTTTTTTTTAATTCAGATATTAAAAGGCAATTTTTTTCCCTATAATCAATAATTATTTCTTTTTTGTCTGGTTTTTTTCCTTTGAATATTTTTGTTTTTGAAAATATTTGATATACTGTCTTCATTTTAATGTTTTTTGTTTTTCTATTTTTAATTCTTTTTTGTTTAGTTCTTCTCTTATTAATTCTACAGCTTTTTTCATTTTTCTTTCCCTAATTTTTGAAACATAAAAATGAGTTTCATCACTTGTGTTTTTTGTTATTAATATTATTAATTTTCCTTTCATTAATCTGGCTGTTCTTCCTGCTCTTTGAATTGAGCGAATTGCACTTGGAACTGTTTCATAAAAAATAACCGCATCAACTTCGGGAATATCTAATCCTTCTTCTGCAATTTGTGTAGCACAAAGGATATTAATTTTTCCTTTTGTAAAATCTGTTATTATTTGACTTTGTTCTTTTTGATTTAAGCCTTTTATTTCTTTTCCAGTTGGAGAAATTTTTTTTGCTTGCCCAACAAATATCTTTGAATTTATTTTAGGAATTTTATTTAGTTTAGTAGAAATTATCTCAGCAGTTTCTCGATATTGTGTGAAAACAATTATTTTTATGTTTTTTTTGTTTTTTAATTCATTTTCTATTATCTCCTTTATTTTATCTAATTTAGGATGTTCGAATTTTTTTGCTAGTAATTCATTTGTTTTGGAATAAATATAATTAAATTCTGGTTTTAAAATTAATTTTTCAACTCCCCTACTTTGTTTTTTTAAAGCTTGATTAAGTAATTTTTCTAAATAACTTTTGAAACTTTCAAGAGTTTGGGTTTCTAAGAGCCCTATTGCATGTTGTAATTTTATTGCTTGTGCACATGCACTTGCTGCAAGAAGATAATTAAAATTTGTATGATTTCTAGAGATACTTGCACTTATCTCTCCCTGAAGTTTTAATAATTCTATTTTTGTGGGGTGTTTAAATAATACCCTCCTTTTTTTTAATTCTTCAACATAACTATCAAATAACTTAAGAATAACTTGTTTTATTTCAAATAATTCTGGAGGGAAATCAAGAATTATCTTTTCAAATTCTAGTTTCTGTAGATAAGGCATTACATCAGAACTTTCTCTTGTTCGCAATTCTATTTCTTGAATTGAAAGGTTTTTACAGATTTCTTTTATTTTTTCTGAATCATTTCCAGGAGAGGCGGTCATTCCAATTATTCTTTGGTGTTGCGATTGTTTTTTAAATTCATTTGCCACATAATTATAATCATAATTTCTTACACATTTGTGAGCTTCATCTTCAATCAAAAGGCAAACTTTTTTTAAATTATATAAATTCTTTTTCAAATCATTTGCTACACATTGAGGTGTTGAGAATATAATGTCTGCAGTTTCCCAGATTTTTTTCCTTTTTTCAGCTTTTATTTTACCAGTAAATAATTGCATATCTGCAAAAAGTTCTGAGAGGTGTTTTTCAAATGTTTTAAGGTGTTGTTCTGCTAATGGTTTTGTTGGGGCAAGAAAAACTATTTTTTCTTGAGGATATTTCCGAATTCTTTCTATTGAAACCATAAGGGCAATAAGAGTTTTTCCAATTCCTGTTGGAAGCACAATTAAACAATTTTTGTTGATGCATGTTTCAAAAATTTTCTGTTGATATTCTCTTGGGACAATATTTTTGAGAAATTTATCTGGCATAAATTATGGAAAAGTTAGAGGTATAAATATATTTTGGAAAAAAATATAGGGATTTTTGTTATACAAAGGATATTGGTAAAGGGGGATTATTATAGAAATTTCATTAAATGACAATAATCACACTTATTAAACTTATTAAGATAATTGCTGTGATAAAACTCCATAAAACAATACTACTGAAAAAGATTTTATTTCCATCAAGATCTGAAAATGGGAGGATGTTAAAAAAAGTGAAAAATATACTTAATTCTATGAAGTGCATTTCTGGAGGGAGATTTATTAGATAGGCAAGTACTACAAATAATAAGTTTGCCATAATTCCTGCTGCTGCAATTAATCCAATATGGTATTCACTCATTTCTGAAAATGTGTATAATCCAAATCTTTTTGCTGCCCTATATGTTTTTGATTTTACTTCAAATACAAGCGGTGCCATCCATGTAAAAATTGAAAATGGAAAAAATAATATTCTAAAAATAATAGGAAAAATTATCCCTGCTGGAAATGATTTTTTAAAATGTTGGTGTGCCATAAAGCCATATCTTTTGATTTCCCATAATTTTATTTCTATTTTTGAATCAAGGTAATAGGCAATTATTTTTTTTGCAGTTATATTTATTAGGAATATACAAAAAATAGAGAGTAATATGTAACCTACTTTAGATATTTCTTGTCCAATATTAATTAAGAATGACAAGATTATAGTGATTAAAACTATAGATATTATTTCTTTTTTATTAAGCATGTTATCTAAAGTTTTTTTATTTTTATAAAGTTTTATATCTTTAAATTTCATACAGAAAACAAGATAAACTGCTGTTTTCGGGTTCAGAAACTCAATTACTACGAGTTTCTGATATTTAGAATATGATTTTTTACAGAAATCTTTATAAATCAGTTTATTTTAAAGAGATTATGAGAGTTAAAAAAATTATAGATGTTATTGGATTGAAGGTTTATACAGATTCAGGTGATTTTTTTGGGCAAGTTGAAGAGGCTAATCTTTCTGAAAATAAGGTTGATGGCTGGAAAATAAAAGTAGGTGGAAGTGTTATGGCACTTATTGGAGGAGCAAAAGGGGTTATAATCCCTCATCAGTTTGTTAAAGCAATTAGTGATGTTTTTATAATCAGTAAAACAGCCCTTCCAAGTGGAGATGATGGAATTGGTAATTTTGCTGCAGAAGAATTAGTATAATTTCAAAATGGTTCAAGAAACAATTTTACAACACTGGATTATATCCAGATTTGCATTGCCTTTTTTGCTTGTATTTTTTATAGTTTTCGCTATTCTTGAAAAAACAAAAGTTTTTGGAGAGAGTAATAAACAATTAAATGCTCTTGTTGCTTTTGTTGTTGGGCTTATTTTTGTAAGTGCTATTTCCCCAAAACTTATTGTTTCTAATTTAATCTTATTTTTTACAGTGGCAATAATTGTGATGTTTATAGGTTTATTATTATGGGGATTTGTTTCTGGAGGTGAGGCAAAACTTGATCAAAAAAGCGTTAAGATTATTGCAGGAGTGTTAATTGCTATTGCTCTTTTTTTCGCATTTATCTGGGCTGCTGGTTTATTAAATAATTTTCTTGGATTTTGGAATTCTCAAAATTGGGGAGGGGAATTTTGGATTAATTTGATATTTATAATTGTGATAGCTGCAGCTTTAGCAATTGCAATAAAATCAGTTAAATCTGGCTCTTAGTTTTATTTTCTTATATTTTGAAATGTTATTATAAAATAAGTTATTAAAATAAAAGATTAAATATAACAATGATTCTTTTTGCAATTAATAGGGTATTTTAAGGATTATTTGATATATGTGTTAAAAATTATTTTAAATTAAGAAAAATAAGGAGTTAAATTAGATTTATCTTTTGACTTTTGAGATATAAAAAGAAACATACAAAACGCAGGTTTTTTATAAAAAAATTATTACAGAAAACAAGGATAAACTGCTGTTTTTATATAGTAGACAATTACGCAGTAATTGTCCCTTATTTTCTGACTTAGAACCAGAGAAAATTTAGTTTAAAATTTTCCTCGGACTCTAAACAAATACAACGAGTTTCTGATAAAATAAAGAAGAATTTATCAAAACTCTTTTACGAAACATATTTAAATTATAATTATTTTTAATTAAGATGATGAATAATATATTTTTTTTAGATTCATTTTATTCTTATAGGGGAGTTATTGGAAATGTTTTTGAATCTTGGGCGCAGGCAGGTTTTTTTGCATATTTATTTCCTATTTTATTAATTTTTTCTATTAGTTTTGTTTTAATTACCCGGTTAAAAGCTTTTGAACAAAATAAAGCTGTTAGTGGGATAATTGCTATAGCAGTTTCATTAATGGCTATTCAATTAGATTTTGTTCCAAGATTTTTTTCTGAGATATTCCCAAGATTAGGTGTTGGTTTAGCGATTATTTTAGTTTTATTAATCTTAGTAGGAGCATTTATGGATCCTAAAAAAGGTGCTTTTACATGGATACTTTTCGGGTTAGGAGCAGTAATTTTTTTAGTTATAATTTATCAGAGTTTTGGCGAATTAAATTTTCTTTCAGGTTCTTTTTGGTCTGAATATGGAACAACAATTATTGGGGTAGCGATTGTTATTGTTTTAATTGGGGTGGTAGTTGGTTCTGGAAAAAAATCTGAAAAGACTGATGCCAAAGCATTAATTTTTGGGGACAAGGATTAATTTTAAGGTTGTGTGAAGTTTTTAAGAAAATATTCCTATTATAAAAAATTAGTTATTAATAAAAGTTATAAAGTGAAAAATTAAATTGAGTTTATTTATGAGATTTTAAGATATAAAAAATCGGTTTTTTAGAAAAAAATTATTAAAAGATATGGTGAATTTACTAAAACTAATTTTAATTAAATTATTTTCTAGATCTTTTTCTTTTTAAATGGACTGAAGTTTTTTTAGAGATTTTATCTGCAATATTTCCTGTCATTTTTTTAAAAGAATTTTCTATCATTGACATTTCTTTTTTTATGTTTTCAAGATTTTCTCCATAAGAGCCAATTTTGTGAAGTATAGATAACTGAAGTTTGTCAATAGTTCCTTCAATTTTTTTAAGTCTTTCAGAAATGTTTTCTATTTTTATCTGGGCAATTGTTCTAAATTCTTTAGAAGCATTTAATTCTTTTTGAAAATCTTTTATTTTTTCAGCAAAAACTTGTTCTGATAAATCTATTATGGAATTAGAGTCATAGTTATATCCAGAATCATATTGTTCAGGAGAATAAGCAGACTCATCTTGATTTTGAGGAGGGTAGTTATATTGTTTTTCAGCTGATGGTTGAGGAGAATAATATCCACCTTGTTCTTGTGGAGGATAAGCAGACTCCTCTTGATTTTGAGGGGGGCGGTTATATTGTTCTTCAATTGGGGGTTGAGGAGAATAATATTGTTCATTTGATTCTACTTGCTGATTTTCTTCAGTAGGAGTTATAGGCAATTCTGGAATTTTTGGGTGAGGAATTTGAGGCTGATTTATATCCTCTCCTGGTTTTGAAATAATATCTTTTATTTTCAATTGATCTAAAGAATCATTTATCTGTTTTGGGGGAATTCCATTTTGCCTTAATTTTTCTTTTATTTCAGAATTTCCAAATCCTTGATTTCTTAATTTTGTCACTTCTTCTAAAATTGTCATTTTATTATTTAATATTTTCAAAAGGTTGAAACATTTTAGCTTGTTTTGCAAGTATTTCAACATCTTCTTTTCTTGCGAATTTAGAAAATTCTATAGATGCGGTTTCTATAAAAGAGAGGATTCTTTCCATATTTACTTTTAAAATTTCCAAGCTCTTTTTTATCTCAAGAATTTTTTGACTTGTTTCTTCTTTTGTTTCTATTAGATTTTGCCCTATTAACAAAAGTCTTTCTTTTAGTATTCTTTGTTTTCCTTCCAAGTCCCTTATTTTCATAATTGAATCATTAGGATAATTATAATCCTGAGAATTTTCTTGCATTTCCATAATTTTTAGAAGTTAAAAGGGTTTAAAATTGTTATGATAATTGGCTTTCATGAAATCATTAATAAAAATATTTATTTCATAAAAAAAATTTGTTATCAATAAAAATTCAAGGAAGAAAATTAAACTAGATTTATTTATGAAATTTTGAGATATAAAGATGAAAATATAAAAAGGAGGTTTTTTAGAAAAAAATTATTAAAATAAAGAGAACTCTCTGAATTTTGAGAGTTATAATTTTTTATTAAATAGGATTTTTTTATTTTTTATTCTTAAATTTTTTTTATAATCTTTTAAAAAATGAAATTATGACGAATTTTAAATGAGTAAAATCTTGTATTTTTAGCAGTTGTAAGGTTTATAAGTAAATTTATTCAAAAGTTGTTTATAAAAATGTTTTTAAGTTCTTTTTTCTTGATAATTAATGAAAAAAGAGATTTTTTATTTTAGTTTAATTTTAAGTTTAATATTAATTTTATCGTTATCTCTTGTTTCTGCTTTCTCATTTTCAGATTTTTGGGATAAAATTACTGGGAAATCAATTGATAGTGATTCTTGTGGAACTTATTCCTACCAAACTCCTATTGATGCTAAAGCAAGTAGTGAGTATTCTAGTAATTATTATGCTAAAAAATCAATTGATGGTAAGACAAATACTCATTGGTTTACCAAAAAAAATGAGAACAATAAATGGATTTATTTTGATTTGGGAAAAGAAAAATGTATTAATGGGATTAAATTAAATTTTCATAAATCTTATGTCCCTATTACTTTTAATATAGATATTTCTAATGATGCAGTTAATTGGACAAATGTAAAAAAAGGTTTACAAAGTAAAAAAGGAGGACAATTTGTAGAATTTAATTTTGATGAAGTTAATGCAAGATATATTAGAATTTATGAAACTGAAGTTTCTAGCGGTCTGAGAAATTATGGGACCTTAACAGAAGTAGAGGTGAGGGTTGCTGATTATAATTCTAGTGGAGGAGAGGTTAAAAAGAAAGCGAGGGTGGTTTGTCCAGATATAAATAATGATGGGATA
>Ga0307990_1003181_pt1 | contig 12673 bp, 11 predicted proteins | sample EllFjometagen129_FD_203168 | JGI IMG/M metagenome (GOLD analysis project Ga0307990, IMG submission 203168) | Marine microbial communities from Ellis Fjord, Antarctic Ocean - #129 | ecosystem: Environmental > Aquatic > Marine > Unclassified | place: Southern Ocean | collected 2014-10-08
ATTGGATCAATGGGTATCCCCGCAAGATCCTGAATTTTAAAACTGCAGAAGAGATGTTCATTCAGGAGGAAGTGGCATGAAGCAATCTTCTTCCAAAAAATTTGGGCATTTTAATTTACAGTCTACCACTCCGGGTCGCCACTAATGTAGCGGCGTGAGACGGACGGTATAATTATATTTTCCTGAGGGGATGCGGTAGTGCTCAAGCGGCAGAGCCTTCGCTGACCAGGAGTCGGTGCCGCCGACTCCCATTTGTTTGTGGTCGATGTTCACGGTGTAGAACCCCTGCTCCACCAGATCAAACGGATGTTTGGCAGATTCTAGATTTTCGGGCGACCACGGCCAGATGGAGAACCCAAAAGTCTGGTCACCCTCTATGTGGAGAGTTCCTGAAGCCCCGGCCAGATCAACCCAACGCGTTGCCGTGTGGTTTCCATTTTCCTGCGGCATGGCATATTCAAAGTACATATCCGCTGTCGATTTTTCATACAGTCCGACTTCAGCTCCGGCACAACGGTCGATATAGTTTTCCCACGGCCCTTTTCCGAAGTAGTGAGTGGTGACAAATTCATCCGAGACCCCCATGGAAAAGCCGAGGCGGGGCATGGGCGGAAGCGTCGGGTCGGAATCCAAATCCATTGTCACACTCACTTCGCCATTTCCATTGAAGATGTACGTGATAACCAAATCGGTTTTCTCCGCCCTTTTTTTAACGACAACCTTTGCTGTGGTTTCAGAGACCCTCTCCATCCGAACAGAGTCCGTGGTGAGTTTTCCGCCCAGCTCTTTCCAATATTTCATCAATTTCTGGGTTTTGCCGCCCTTTGCATCGTTATCGGTTTGTGGGCGCCAGAACGCCGGGCGGAGCGGGCTCTTGATCCACTCCTCGCCGCCCACCTTATAGCTGGACAATTCTCCGGTGGATCGATCGATCACAGCGGCAAACCCCGATCCGTTTAGTTGAATGGAGGTCTTATCCTCCTTGATAGAAAGCGCCCTTTCCGGGCGGGCCGATACGGGGTGTCCTTCATTCAACAGGAACTGTTGTTTGGCGATTTCAAAGCCAGCCCTGCACCAAAGTTTGTCATGCGTCTCATGAACGCTCAGGCGCAGCCACTGCTCTTTGCCCGATTTGTTTTCCAAGGGTTGGAACGGAATCTTTATTTCGCGGCTTTGTCCGGCCGACACATCCATCGAATCCAATACTCCTTGCTGGACAATCATGCCTTCCTCGGAGAGGTTCCAATGGATGGAATAGTCCTTCATGTTGGTAAAATTGAAGCGGTTGATCAGCTTAATTTTTCCGGTGTCCAAATCAACGGCTTCGAAAGCAACGGGCTGGAATAGAGTTTTGCACTCCCAGGTTTTCGGGTTCGGCGTACGGTCGGAATTAATGACACCGTTCAGACAGAAATTTCCACTGTTGGGCTTGTCGCCAAAGTCACCGCCATAGGCCAAGTAGGCCGCGCCCTTTGAATTGGTTGTGAGTACACCTTGGTCGATCCAGTCCCAGATATACCCGCCCATCAGATTGGGCTTGGAACGAATCAAATCCCAATAACAAGGTTTGGAAACATAAGGTTGAAACGGGTGAATAACGTCCCCGTCGGCCCGACCGGATGGCGACGCGGAAAGTGAACCCATTCAACGCTCCGCATTTCAGCCGGGTGTCCTTTCAGGATCGACCCTGCGGCTCCGCCCTGCGCACGACATCGTGAAAACACTCTACCCAACCCGCAACGAGACGGGGGCGCCTTATGCGGAAGGCGTTTCTACGGGTTTGTGCGTGGAGGACAACCGTTTCATCACAATCAAAAAGCGAACGACTCCTCCCGCCGCAACCACGGTGCCGAGGATGACTAAAACAAAGCCAGTCACGACAAAAAAACCGGTCTTTCGGAAATATTTTAATCAGAGTCGCCCCGGCGGCCAGCAGCGCAATCATCGTACGCAAATACGCAAGCAAGGTTCTCTCATTTGCCAAAATGGTACGGTCGTACGCCAAGTGATCCCTCAAGATCATTTCGTCCGGATTAAACTGTGTATACAGTTTAATTTTCTCTCCACTGATTGCTAATAATTTGAATGTACACCACGGTCAATTTCCGTCCAAGACCCTCCTCAACCCTCCTGCTTCTCACGGCAGGACTCGACTTCCCAGTTTTCGATGAATTCGCGCTGAGCATCGGTCATGTAGTTGATGCCGCTAAAGGCGTTGGCGAGTTGCAGTACGAGCGCACCGTCCTGCGCAAGTTCCAATGCGAGGTCCGCATTCTTTTGAGAGTTTCCAATCCCATAGATGCGATCTCCAGCCACAACCACCTTGGGTGAATAACCGCGCTCCTCCTGATAGGCCGCGACATTCTCAGCGACCCGTTTTTCCAGCCCTTGGAAAAACGGGTTAATTTTTTTCCAATGGTTGGAAAAAGAGAGTATATTTTTTTCCAACCATTGGAACCGGCTGCGCCGGATTTCAGCGCGTCGCGTCGCGGAAACCACGCGCAAAGGGTTTTCAGGAGAAAAATTATGAGCAGCACATTCGGCACACTATTTAGAGTGACCACCTTTGGAGAATCTCACGGCAAGGCGGTCGGTGCCATTTTAGATGGCTGCCCAGCGAACCTGTCGCTGACCGAGGCGGATATTCAACCGCAACTGACCCGCCGCCGTCCGGGACAAAGCGCACTGACGACCCCGCGCGAAGAGGCGGATCAAGTGACGATTCTCTCCGGCACCGAAAATGGAATCACGCTGGGAACACCGATCGGCCTTTCCGTGAACAACCGGGATCAGCGGCCCGGTGACTACGGCGAGATGACCGATATTCCGCGCCCTTCGCATGCGGACTATACCTATTTGATGAAGTACGGGGTGAAGGCCTCCAGTGGTGGCGGACGCTCCAGCGCACGCGAAACCATCGGACGCGTCGCAGCAGGGGCCATCGCAGAAAAATGGCTACAGACCCGTTTCGAAGACGTGTCGATTGTGGCGTATGTGAGCTCGGTCGGTGCCATTGAAGCGCCTGCAATAGAGGCGGAGGGCCTGACGCGCGAGCTCGTGGACACCACGCTGATTCGCTGTCCGGATGCCGATGCCGCAAAGAAAATGATCGCTGCGGTTGAAACCGCGCGCGACTCAAAAGATTCGCTGGGCGGCACCGTGACCTGCATTTGCCGCGGCCTGCCGGCCGGACTCGGCGAGCCAGTGTTTGACAAGCTAGAGGCCAAGCTCGCGCACGCGATGCTTTCGCTGCCGGCGGTGAAGGGCTTCGAAATCGGCTCGGGCTTTGCGGGCACATTGATGCGTGGGTCAGAGCATAACGATGCCTTTGTTAAAAAGGGTGAGGGCCTAGGCACCGCAACCAATTACAGCGGCGGCATTCAGGGTGGCATTTCGAACGGCGAACCGATTATATTTCGCATTGCGATTAAGCCGGTGGCGACCATTGGACTGGCACAGGAAACCGTGGATATGAACGGCGAACCCACCACCCTGGAAGCCAAGGGTCGACATGACCCCTGTGTGCTACCCCGCGCGGTACCGATTGTGGAGGCGATGGCCGCGCTGGTATTGGCCGATGCTGCACTGCAGCAGGAAGTTCGAATCTAAATGAAAAAGAAGCACGAAAATCTTCAAGATATCTATCGCACTCCGAAGGTGCGCGAAACAGATTCTGATTATACGCGGAAAATGCCCCCAGAGATGGAGAGCCAGCTTCGCCGCCACCAGGTTCAATCCGCTCTTTTCGGCCTTGTTTCCATCGTTCTTCTTTTCTTTCTCACGGCGACGCTGATCCGTGAAACACATCCCGAGACAACGTTGCCGCCAATCGTGCTAACCGCGAAGACTCAATATATTCCCCTCCATACACTCCCCTTAGACGATCTTTGGGTGATGAGCTATCAGCAAGCCGCATCTGAGAAGGAGGCTGAAGGAGCGCGGGGCGACATGCCTGTTTCCACGAAGTGGATCAAAAACGTGGCGTATCATGTGATTGTGGGGCAGCAAGCGTTAGCCGCAGGGCAATATGAAAAGGCCGCAGTTCATTTGGAAAAAGCGCTGGCGATTTTTCCGGGAATACAAGGCGTTCACGAATCGCTGGGAACAGCATATCTGCATCAGCAAAAGTTCGAGGCGGCGATTGACCCATTTAAAGCGGCGATTAAGGAAGGGGAGTCGTTTTCCGCGGAAAGCAACCTGGGCATAGCACTTATGGCTACGCAACAGTTCGAAGAGTCTGAAAAATACCTGTTGCGAGTTCTGGCGTTGAAGCCAGAACATCCGGGCTGTCACAAAAATCTCGCCCTGCTCTACCAGAAAATGGAGCTCCCGAAAAAAGCTCTCTCCCATTTTGAAAAATATTTTTCTCTCTGTCCGGGGGACTTTGGCACGATCGAGATTTATGCCGAATATTTACTCAGTCTTGGCCAGAGGGAGCGAGCCGCGGTTTTTTTGAGAGAGGCCTGTCAGCAAGAGGCAACGGATGCGCTACCGCTCTATCTGTTGCTAGCCAAAGTAGAGGCACGTGCGACCAACGACGTGCAGGCGGTCGCTGCGCTGAAAAATATCACCCGCTATATCAGTCCGAATCTGGCGCTGACCCATCTGCACATGGAGGAGTTCGACACGATCCGCGATACCGAGACCTTTCAAGACCTCCTTCATCAACTTGAGCTCGCCGAGGTCACTCTGGAGAATCAGAATTGAATTGTTTTTTACAGCGAGAACGAGGAATAAGCGTTGCATTTTTCTGCGGGTTAACTACCCTCTCTGGCTTTTGGAGGTTGGTAGGTGTAGCTCAGTTGGTTAGAGCGCCAGGTTGTGATCCTGGATGTCGCGGGTTCGAATCCCGTCACTTACCCCATTTTTTCGAAAAAATCGGTCTGGCACATTTAGCCTCCACCCTTCGAGGAGCCCTCCATGAAAAAAAAAGATGAACTCCATGATATTTATCAAGGCGACTCGCACGACTTTGAAAAGGACTTCACTCCGCAGGTGACGAAGGAGCTTCTCGAGCAGCGCCAGCGAGACCTACAGCGCACTCGCATCGCGTCTCTTTTCTTTGGCAGCCTAGTCGTGGTGGTGGCAATCGTTCTGATCTCCTTCATCATCCGGGACTTCACAGGTGAACGGGGGGTCTCCAAAAAGGTTTTGGAAAAGGAGATCGCACTCATCCCGCGCCATACACTCCCCTCAGAGGCGGCCTGGGTGATGGATTATCAACGGATTGCAGAAGAAATAGACCAAGATGGTGAATTGGCCGAAAAACCGCTATCCACTATGTGGGTGAAAAAAGCGGCCTATCATATCATCATGGGGCAGCAGGCGCTTGCTCTTCAAGAAGTCGATAGCGCGCTGGAGCACTTTCAGGAGGTGGTTGTAATCTACCCTGAAATCGAGGGTCTCCACCGCTCTCTGGGAATGCTTTATATCGAGCGTGAAGAATATGAAAAAGCGGCAGAACATCTTGAAGTCGCCCTTCAGGAAGAAGAACTTTTTGATGTCGTAAATAATCTGGGCACCGCCTATATCGGCACACAGGAATATGACAAGGCCGAAAAGTACCTCCTGCGGGCGCTTGAATTACAGCCGCAAAGCCCCCTCTCCCACAAAAACCTGGCCGTGCTCTATCGAAAAATGAAGCGGGATGAGGCCGCTATCTTTCACTTTGAGAAGTACATTGATTTGAGACCTGGCGACCTAGACACTCTTCAAACGTATGCTCTCTATCTCACGAAGCTGGCACGCTGGAAGCAGGCCGCCGAATTCCTGACGACGCTGACGCAGGAAGTAACCGATGTGGCTCCACTCTACTTCCTGTTAGCACAAGTTCAGGTTCAAAACGACCAACAGGATCTGGCGGTGGCGGCACTGCAACGCGGCATTCAGCTGGTCGACCCCGATCTTGCCATAGCGTGGATGTCGCGTAAGGAATTCAATGACGTTCGCGAGTCCCACGAATTTAAGTCCCTCGTGGATGAACTGGAAATCGCCGCAGTATCTCTGGATGATGCCCGGCAACCTTGACTAGTCTAGTGAAACGCTGAGAACCCCACCCTCGACGTCCCATTCCGGTTGCGATGAAAAACAAATGGGAACCCCTGCCCTCCTCAGTGTTTCGGCAGCAACCCCGCCTTGAGCTTTCGGACTCATCCATACCTCTTTCGGTAAAAATATTTTAGCGAGTTGCTCTACGGCCTCTGCCTCCGCCCGGCGGTCGCTTATGACTAGCGCATGCAATCGATTTACCCCTTCCCTCTGCAAACAACGAGCCGCCCGACCCCTACTATAGGGGCTACCGTCCGTCACCAAGATCCAGCGCGAAGGCGCGCTCTGTATGAGGGTCGTCGCTGAGCCCTCTTTATGCACTTCCATTCCTGAAAAAGGCCGGGAGGCTCCGCCGAACCAGAAAAGCAACGAGCCCAACAGGAGAAGGATTGCAGGCTTACGCATCCGAGCCGTTCCGGTGAAAAACAAGATCAAGCCCGCATACCAAAGCGCCAGAACACCCCCCGACGGCGAACGAATAAATACATAGGCGCCCGGAAGCGTGCTCATGACCCGGATCACGGAAATCAACAGACCCACAAACACTCGGTTGGCATGATTAAATACTAAGGTCGCGAAAAGAGAAACGGGTGCGACCAACAGGGCGAGGGTCCCGGTGAGCACAATGAAAAAGGTCAACGGGATAACCGCCAGATTCCCCGCGAGCGCCACGGGCGAGAGAGTATTAAAAAACTTTGCGGTCAGCGGGGCCGAAAAAATCCACGCGGCGACCGACGTAAGCGCGAGCAACCCGACGAATCGAACCAGCGCAACAAGCGGGCGAGGGCCGCTGAGCTGGGCCAGCGGGATCGCCCAGCTCGGACGAGAAAAGCCAGTGAGCCGACGCGTTGCATATCCATGAACCATCACAATTCCGCTCACAACCGTAAAGGACAGAAGAAACCCGGGGTTCGTGACCTGCAGGGGGTCAATGGCCAGCAAAATAATTGCGGCCAGTGCAATAGCAGAAACAGAGTCGGGGCGGCGTCCGAATAGCGGTGCGGAAAAATAGACTGTCGCCATTGTAAAGGCTCGGAGAGCGCTCGGCTTCATGCCGGTTGAAACCACATAGAACAAAAGAACAGGAACCAGAACAATCCCCCAGATTGTTCTAGGAATGCCCACGATCTTCAGCGCCGCCACCAAAATAGCGGCCAGCACACCGACATGCAGACCCGAGATAGCAAAGATGTGAAGGGTGCCCGTATGAGCCACCCGCTGATAAAAGGCGGGAGACAGCGCCTCTCGATATCCCAGAAGCAACGCCTGCAGTAGCTGAGTTTGCTCTGGAAAAGACTCCATCCCCACACAAAGGATTCGCGCGGCCCGTTGGCGAATTTTGTAACAGAACGCCTTGAGCGAGGGAGCCGCTTTCTGAAGACGACCCGCATCGCTTACGCGCAGAGAGCCTTCGATCCCGGCGCGTGCTTCTTCATAATCTCGATACCGGCCGTTCATTCGCCAGCGCTCGCCATACGCCAGCTTTTCTGGAGGGTCGTTTATGTATGCGCGCAAAACGGTATCCGAACGAAACCACTCCGTGCCCATGCGAACCGCCTCTGCTCGAAAACGAAAGGATCGTGTTCCCTCTCCGAGGGCTCCCGCAGGAGAATCATCAATTGTCCCAACGACTTCCTGCTCTTGAAATAGCACCTCCGCCATAGGGAGAATGGCGCGAGCCGGGGATTCTATTTCTTCAACCGCATGGAGTGCCGCACCCAAAAGGGCGCAAACTAGATAAAAGGCCGCAATCGATCTGCCCTGCCCATGCATCCAGGAGACCCAAGAAATAACAAGCGCACCCATCCCCAGAAACAAAAGAGGCGAGCCCCCGAAAAGGTGATGTACATAAAGCCCGGCGGCCAGTGACAGGGCAACCCCAACAAGAGGTCGACGCACCTGTTGGGTTGCGGACATACTTAGAGTTTAGCGGCTGATCTTCAGTTCAGGCTGAGTCGGAAGATCCAATCCGCCAGGAATTTTCGGCGCTTTCTTCTCAATTTCACGGCGACGAATATCTTCAATCGCCTTGCGAGTTTCTACCCCTACGACTCGGTCAACTAGAGAACGGAACTCCACCGTTTCGAGGATCAAATCGAAAGCCTCCAGATCGCTCCGCAACCAACTGGACACTTCGGCCTCTCCATAAAGGCTAACGGCCTGCCCCATAAAAACAACGGCTTTGCCGGCTTCTCCCCTCTGGGCATAGCAGCGAACCAGATTGTGATAGTGTTCCTTTTCCGGATGTGTTCTCACCAGTTCCAGATAATAGGGCATCGCTTTCTCCCAATCCCCGCGCTCTTGACAGATCGCGCCGGACCCCGCCAAAGCCGCCAAATGCCGCCCATTATTTTGGAGGATGCGATCGAACAGCGCTAGAGCCTCTTCGCCATTCCCGGCAGTCCACTGCGCCAACGCGGCGACCTCCAGAAGCTCAAGATTATTGGGCTCCTGTTCCAGCATTGGGTCTGCCAAAACCAAACAGGCATCCGTCTGACCCAGCTTTTGCAGGGCATGCAACAAGTTCACTTTTACGCCCCGCTGCTGACTGTCCTGATCCAGCAAGCGAACACACAGGGGAACCACCTCCGCATAATTCCCGGCACGCATATAAATTTTTATCAAGAGCTGCTGTGCGACTCGATGCTCCGGTGCGGATCGCAACGCCTGCTCCAAACGCAATGCCGCCTCCTCGTCCATTCCATCGCGCTCTCGCATTTCTGCAGCGCGCAAGTGCCGCTCCGCCTCGCCCCACTGCCGCATCCGCTTGCCGATGATTTCCTCCGTAGCCGCCAGAGACGATACAGAAACAGCCTCCACGGAGGGGCTCTCCAAAGAGGGCCCGCCTTCCATAAGCGCGGCATTAGCCACCCACTTCTCCTGATCCTTTTCAGAGGGTTCCGCCAACTTTCCCAAACCGATCTTCAGCACGAAAAACCCCGCTATAAGGAGAAAAAGAATCAACCCTGCGCGGGCGAACAGGAAGAAAATCTCTCGGTTATTAACGCGGTTACTGGTCTCGCGACGGCGAGCGGGGCTATGAAGTGACGTGCGACGAGTATCCCGTTCAGACTCACCTGAAAATTCGTTGAGCGGCGCCTCTCCGACATGTTGCGTATAAAAGCTCTGTTCAGAATCCGGCGTTCCCGCGGGCAAGGGTTCCACCTCTACAGATGGTTTTTTTTTACCAAAAAATTTCATTTTTTTACGGAGGCTCCTCTAGATTACAAAACATTTGCAGTATCAAACGGGGGGCGTAAAGTGTCAAGCATGCTCAATTCACATCCCAAGTAACTGCGGAAGGAATCTCATGTCCATTTTCATTTTTATCGCACTGCTGTTCTTGGCCTCTCTGGTCATCATTCAGCTAGTCCTAACCCAACGCGGATCCGTACAGCAGGAAACGCGCCTCCAAATGCTAACGCAAAGCCTCAACACCCTAACAGAACAGACCGATACTCGCGCACGAAAAAGCGAGGAGGTTATACAGACACAGGTCGAAAAACTCATCACAACCAACAACCAGCGCCTTGAAAAAATTGGCGAAAAAGTCGAGCAACGCCTCGATAAGGGCTTTAAGGAAACCACAACCGTATTCAGCGATGTCCTCAAACGCCTCGCTCTAATCGACAAAGCCCAGGAAAAGATCGCAGAACTTTCCGGCAACGTCGTCAGCCTGCAAGAAGTCCTCTCCGATAAACGCTCGCGCGGCGCCTTTGGCGAAATTCAGCTCGCGGCCTTAATCGCCAACATGATGCCGGAAAACAGCTATTCGCTTCAGCACACTTTTGAAACGGAGAAAGGCCCCGTACGCCCCGACTGCGTTCTCTTTCTTCCAGAGCCGACCGGAACCATCTGTGTGGATTCCAAGTTTCCTCTGGAAAGCTACCAGCGAATGACCGACATCTCCCTGGGGGATGCGGATCGCACAACCGCCGAGAGACAGTTCCGGCAGGACATCAAAAAACACATCAAGGACATTGCCGCCAAATATATTATTCCGGGCAAGACCTCTGATGGCGCCATGATGTTTATTCCGGCCGAAGCGGTGTTTGCCGAAATTCACGCGCACTATCGCGACCTCGTGGAAGACGCTCAACGTGCTCGTGTCTGGTTGGTCTCCCCCACCACAATGATGGCGGTATTAACAACCGCCAGAGCGGTACTAAAGGATGCGGCAACCCGCGAACAGGTCCACCAGATTCAGGAGCATCTCGTGGCGCTCTCACAGGACTTCGGTCGATTCCAAACTCGAATGGATAAGCTCGCAACCCACATCGACCAAGCCAACCGCGACGTCCTCGACGTCAGCAAATCGGCCAGAAAAATCACGAGTCGTTTCGGGAAAATCGAACAAGTGGAGCTGAAAGAACCGCAGAATATCGAATAACGAATGCCCAATTTCGAAGGAACCCCCCTTCAACATTCCTTGTTCACTATTCGATATTCGACATTCTATTCCTCTTTCTTGCTCGAACCGAACACCACAATGCGGTGAAACCGCTCTGAAAAATTATGTTCCTTGCAGATCCGTTCGATTTCCGCCGAAATCACCTTGCTAGAGAACTCGATAAACTCCCCCGTCTCCTCACAAATCAAGTGATGATGCCGACCGTGTCCATAAATATGTTCATAATGCGCATGAACATCCTGATCGCGGATCTTCTGCACAAACCCCGCCTCGGTCATCAAATCTAGAGTCCGATAAACCGTTCCGCGACTCACGCGGTTTGCTCCGGAAGCCAACTCCCCAGCAAGGTCGTCGGCCCGAAAGTGATCATGCCTCGCAAAAACCCGATCAAAAACAATCCGCCGCGCCTGTGTAATTCGCGATGCGCTGCTTTTCAGAAACGCCACAAACAAAGGCCAGGCCTCTTCCACAGACCGATCCTCATCGCAATGGCTGGCCTCCCCAAATTTTCCTTCGTTTGCGCTCATTCTATTGCCCCCCGCTTTTTAGACTTAATCCTTATATAATGTGTAACACAGCTCCTTTTAGGAATGAAACTAAAAATGAAGATGGTATCTTCCCTCCTGTTGAAGGGCGCTCTTGCCCAACATTAATGAAGGAGAAATATCATGGCTTATAAAATTTCAGAAGATTGTACCATGTGCGGCGCGTGCGAAAGTTCCTGCCCGGTAGAAGCAATTAGCGCTGGCGATGGCCTCTATGTAATCGACGCAAACCTTTGCACCGATTGTGGCGCCTGCGAATCTACCTGCCCGGTAGAAGCAATCAGCGCGGCCTAAGCGTACTCTGCAATCGCAGAAAAAGCCTCGGCGAATTTCGCCGAGGCTTTTTTTGTTTGCCGCCGTTTCCAAACATCGTGTCGCGCCGTAGCCGGGCAGAGGCGGATAAAAAACAAAACCACTACCACGATACAAAGCGGAATAGGGCCAGCGTGGTTGCCATCCCGGTCAACATACCAAAAAATACCTCGAGCCGCGTATGACCCAGCAGCTCTTTGAGTTTGTTTTCCGACAGGTGGTGCTCCTTAAATAGTTCATCCACGATCTGATTGAGCAAGCGAGCCTGCTTCCCCGATGCCGCACGCACCGTCTGCGCGTCAAACATCACCACCGAAGCAAAAATAAAACTCAAGGCAAAGAGCGGGGAGGAAAACCCCTCCGTCAGTCCAATGGCGGTCGTCAACGCACTCACCAGCGAGGTGTGCGCACTGGGCATCCCGCCCGTACTCGCAAGATAACGAAAATCCAGCCGGCGGCTCTCCACCAAACAGATCAGCATCTTGATCAACTGGGCCACGGTCCAGCCCGCAACCCCAGCCCATAATGTGATGTGTACAAATTGCATTCGTTTTTCCTATCCGGTTTTTTCCTTGAAAATGAGGGGGATAATAAAGAGTATCTCGGAGTCCGGCGCAATCTTTTTCGGACCAACGGGGAGACGATCCATGGGCGAAACAGTTTTTATTGAAATCAGCCTGATCCTCATTGCCTGCGCCGTCCTGTCGTGGGTCGCACTCCTGCTTCGCCAACCCATCATCATTGCCTACATTGCTGGTGGCCTTCTCTTTGGCTCCTCCGGCCTCGGGCTCATTCACGACACGGCCATCCTCAATGGCATTTCCGACCTCGGCATCACCCTCCTGCTCTTCCTTGCCGGAATCGTCCTTCACCCAAGACGTCTCAGCGAGCTCTTTCGACAAACGATCTTGCTCACCCTCATCAACTCCCTCGTTGCCGTCCTCATCTGCGGCGGGTTCTCCATGCTCTGGGGCTTCAGCCCGACCGATTCTCTACTCATCGGCCTGCCCCTCATCTTCTCCAGCACCATTCTCGTTCTCAAACTCATCCCCACCACCGCCTTGCACCACAAACGAATGGGGGCCTACTGCATCGCCATTCTCATTGCACAGGACATCATCGCCATCGCCCTGCTCATCCTCATCGGCAGTCGCGGCGAAACCGCCGCAACATGGCTCCTACTCCCCATCAAAGGAATCCTCCTCATTGCTGCAGCCTTCGCCTTCGAGCAAGTCATTCTCCGACGTATCATGGCTCGTTGCGACCGCTTTCACGAAACGCTGCAACTCCTCGCACTCGGCTGGTGTCTCGTTTTGGCGTTAATTGCCAAACACATCGGTCTCTCTCATGAAATCGG
>Ga0307990_1003182_pt1 | contig 12671 bp, 9 predicted proteins | sample EllFjometagen129_FD_203168 | JGI IMG/M metagenome (GOLD analysis project Ga0307990, IMG submission 203168) | Marine microbial communities from Ellis Fjord, Antarctic Ocean - #129 | ecosystem: Environmental > Aquatic > Marine > Unclassified | place: Southern Ocean | collected 2014-10-08
GACTTTGATTCCGACGAGATTTTCGCGATTCATCTGGCACTGGAAGAGGCGATTCTTAATGCTCTTAAGCATGGAAACAAGTTCGATCCGAAGAAAACTGTCGATATTGACTATCAAATAACCGACGAAAAGTGCGATATCGCTGTTGCTGACGAAGGCGAGGGTTTTTCGCCAGACTCTTTGCCGGACCCGCGAACCGAGGAGAATCTGTATAAGCCATGCGGCAGGGGGGTTCTTCTGATGAGGTCCTACATGGATGTCGTCGAGTTTAATGAACCAGGCAACAGGGTTCATATGATAAAGTACAAAAATACAGGTAACGTCCCAAAGGTTGTAGGTAAAAACTGATTGCTGTAATTGCGTTTTTCGCTTTTGGGCAACCAGCAGAAAGAACAGCGCCAGATAATCCAGCTCCATTTTGCTGTATGGCCATCAGACTCGGCGCTCGGGTTGCATGCCTGCAGAACCCTATCCTCCGGTCTGTCAAAGAGTTGTGATACATTGTTGTGATCATAACGCAAGCAGATTATGTGTGAACTCAAAAAAACTCATTTTTGCAGGCAGCCTAAAAAGCGATAAACGCAAGTCACAATTCAGAAAAAAACGTTACGAGTTGCCAAACTCTCCTACAACTTCTGGGACGATATCAAAGTTTGGGGAAAAGCAAGTTGTATTTGGCAAACACATACACGAAAAAGACGGGCTATATTCTCCGTTTTAATTTCCCTGTTTTTTTTGCAATAAAGCCTCCATGCGGGTCGTTTTGATATATATAGCTTATTGTTAATGAGTTGTGAATTTTGAAGAATGTTGTTTTTGACAGAGAAAATGCCCCTAAGGAACCGGGGCAGGATCGCAATGGTGCTTTTCCCGACGGATTAGTACTTTTTGAAGTAAACAAGGAAAGTAACGTTCATTTTAGAAGAAAGAAAGGGTTTAGTTATGAAAAAGCAGATCGCAAAGTTGGCTGTTCTTGCCGTCATGGCAATTTGTATTTCAAGTGCAGTAGCTGCCAGGAAGCCTAAGAAACCTGTAGCGGCACCATTAACGAAAATTGGTGAAAAGCTGCTCGCCGGCTACTCGGGGCAACTCAATGCCCTTACGGCTGGGATCGCCAAAGCGTTGCCGAGAATCAACGAACAGAAGAAATCTGCCTATCTGAAGGCCCTCCATACTGAAAAGGCTGCACAGGCCGACAGGGACACAAAAGAGGCGGCCTTGAATAAGAACAAGGGACATGTTGGGCTGCTCAACCATAGAAAGGGCTGGATCGGCAGAGCTATCAAGGGCGTAGCAGAGGCGAAAGTCAATCTTAAGAAGGCTCAGGCGATGACTGGCGATGCCGATGCCAAGGCTAAGGCCTTGAAGGAAGCTCAGAAGGGACTTGCCGACATTCAGGCAAATTATAACAATGCGGCTAGCGAACTCAAGAAGGCCCAGGCTTTAGTGGACAATGCCAAAATTGAAGAGCCGAAATTGGTCAAGCAACTTGAGGCAGCCGAGAAAGCGCTGACTCTGGCTAAGGCCAATGCGATGAGATCGGCTAAGGGACTTGACATAAACGCTTTTCTTGCCAGCAACAAGCTTGACGCCAAACTTGCCAAATATCAGATCATGACCGCGGCCACCCCCCAGGGCCTGGCAGAATTCGCCCAAGAGGGTAGAAAGCAGGGCAAGCTGATCAGGAAACTCCTGGCCGATGATGATCTGATGATTCAGATCGCTGTCGCTGGCGGCGCAAAAGCCGGCAAGTACGGTCAGGCGATGAAGATCTACACCGATATCCAGAAGGCAAGCAGCAAGGCAAAAAGCGGTGTTCTGCAGAGGCTCGCACTGGCAACAAGTCTGGAGCACGCCAGACCGATTACTCAACGCAACGCTAAGGCCAAAACAAATGTTCCGGCAACCGTCAACCCGGTAAACCGCTACCTGCATTTTGAAAAGGCCTACCTCAACAACGAACTGGACCCGGCCTTTAAGGATCTCAGCGTATGGGACTATAGAATGGTCGTCAATGGCGAAGAACCGGAAGAGACTCTCACCTGGGGCCGTAAGATGCTCGCCAATTATCGGCCTGACCAAATTTCAAAGAAAGACTATCGCTGGCGTTATGTCGAGGCAGTCAGAAGCGAAATTAAGTACGGTTCGCAGAACAACAAATACGATCAGGACGATCTGCAATTTTTCCAGAATATCCTGAAGAACGGCGGAGTCTGCGGACGACGCGCTTTCTTCGGACGTTTCATTCTCCGCAGCTTTGGTATACCTACAACCGCACGTCCCCAGCGTGGTCATGCCACACTGGTACACTGGACACCCGATGGCTGGGTCATCTGCCTTGGCGCTGGCTGGGGAGTCGGCTGGGTCAACGGACCGGAAGACGCCAGACGAAGCAAAGGCGATAGCAGTAAGGACACTATTTTCCTTGCCCAGACGCAGGCCAGGATGACCGGAAAGCCCTACAAACAGATATGGCGTGCTAAGACGGCTGGTGCTGTCCAGGCTTCCGGGATATGGGACAGTGTATCGCTCTACCGTCAGCGTTCAATCATTGAAAAGGCAAAGGCCAAAACGCTCGCAGCAGTAGGTACGGACATTGGAGAAGCAAATGAAACCAAAGAAAAGGTTGACATTGTCAAAACTGCAATGACCAAAGCTGACAAGAAAATCACTGTCGGTAGAGATGGAACGATCACCATTCCAGCCGCAGCCTGCAGCAAGCCCACCAAAAGCAGCGGCAAGATCATCTTCATGCCAAGTAACCTCGGCGGCAAGCAGTTGCACTACAGCCGCAACGGTAAACCTCAGGAATTCGTGTACACCTTCAATGTACGGAAAGCCGGGAAATACGCTCTCACCTCGCGGGTGGTAACACCCAGCTGGAAGCAGCATCTCACGGTCAAGGCCAACGGTTCCGCTAAAAAGATCGACATCGCACTGCCATTTACTGTCGGCATGTGGGACAAGACTCAACCGGTCGAGATTGCCTTGGCCAGGGGCAAGAATGTGCTGACTTTCTCACGTGACCACGAGGGTCTCAAAGGATTGACCATTAGGGACTTCACGCTCAAACCGGTCAACTGAACCAAACTCAGATAATAAAAACTGAGAAAATTTGAATACCATAACCCCTGAAGCGGCGATAGTTTGCTTCGGGGGTTATTTTTTTTGGGAAAATTGGGATTTTTTGAATATTCTTGTGCTTTGGGGTGTCTATTTGTTAGAATGATTGTTATGTGATTGGTTTTTGGTTCGGGGATCCGTGCCAGTTTCTTTGGGAGAGTTGCGAAATGTTGATACCTATTGGAGTTGATGTACCGTTTGATCGGCGGCCTTTTTTAAACTGGCTGATGATTATTCTGTGTGTTGTTGTTTTTGGATTGATGGTAGCAGCTGTGGCGCAGGATCAGCCTGAACTGTTTGAGGATTTTGTACTTGACGGGTATACCGTTAACGGGCTTTTCGGTCATATGTGGCTTCATGGCGGGCTCGGCCATCTGATCGGCAATATGCTTTTTCTGTGGATATTCGGCAATGCGGTTTGTTCGAAGATCGGCAATTTGATGTACCTGCCTGTCTATATTTTTCTTGGGCTAGTTGCGGCTTTTACGTTTAATATTTTTTCGGACGGCAAGGCAATTGGCGCCAGCGGTGCGGTTAACGGTATTGTCGGGATGTTCCTGGTTTTCTTTCCGCTCAACGACATAACATACTTTTGGATGATTTACATACGTTGGTCGGGGACGGTTTCATTTTCCAGCTTCTGGGCGATCCTTATGTGGTTTGCGTTTGATATATATGGTGCGGCATCCGGTGGGATCGGTGTTGCTTATACCGCACATGTTGGCGGTTTTCTGGCGGGAGTATTGCTTGCTGTTGCTCTGTTGAAATTGCGGATCGTTGTGATGGAAGATGATGAGCGTTCGCTGCTTGAGGTGTTTGGGATCAGTGTCGCGAAGAAAAGCTCCTCGGAGAAGTGGGAGCATGTAGCGCCCAGCGGACCGCGTGAAGAAGCTATTCTCCGGGCAGCAATGGACAGGAAGACGGCCGATCGGGAGGAGAGCTATGAGGAGGATGACTATGAGATAAGTGAGCAGCCCGCGGGACAAAAGCTGCGGTTTGCTTATCAGCAAGAAAATTACGAGGATAGTTCGGATAGGGTCGGACTGGTCGATGACGGGTATATTCGTTTTTCGTGTGAGTGTGGAAAGAAGATTAAAGTGCCAAGTTCGTATGCGGGGAAAAATGGTAAATGTCCGAAGTGCAAAAATCGGGTTCGAGTGCCGGGGTGAATTTAATGACGAATTACGAATGACGAATGACGAATTGAGGATACGGCTTGCGGCCGTGGTTGTTTAAAAAAAAGAAGGGCACTTCCTTGCGGTTGTGCCCTTGCTTATTTGATTTTACTATTTAACAGTAGACTAGAATTTTATTTTTACGTCTGCCTGTATCTTACGCAGGTCATCGTCGTTTTCGCCTCTTTCGTTCAGGTAGTATGTCAGAGAGCCCATGACGTTTTCGGCGAGCATGTAATCAAAGCCGAACGCTGATCCCTTGCTGTTTGTTACACCGTTGGCGAAACTGTCATCGGAGAAGGCTCCAAGGACTGCGTCGGCCTGGGTCTCACGATAATTATACCGTGCCTGCCAGGTGCCTTTTTTCTTGGCCCTGTTGATGGTGATTCCGGTGAACCATGCTGTGTCCTTTCCGGAATCGGCTGCGAAGTTTCTGACCCACTGGCCGCCGACAGCGATAGGCATGTCGTAAGCCTGGAATCCGTACTCTCCGAAGAGTTCGAAGATGTTATAGTCGTTTGCATATACTTGATTACCGCCGGCGCCGACGATAGTATTTCCGTAGAAGCTGTTACCGGTGCTCCAGGTGCTTTCCAGGCTTCCCCTGTTTTTGATGTTGCCGTAATCGTAGTAGCTGACACCGCCGATGACATATCTTTCGGCTTCGAGCTGCTTTTTGATGTATGACTGTCCTCCCCACAGCGAAGTGTCTACGCCGCCGGAATCTTCATCGACCCAGAATCCGCCGCCTGTAAGATAAATCTTCGTATTGTCCTGAAGATCTATGGCATACTTGATCGCGCCGCCTTCCGGGCTGATGTTGTTGTCCCAGATAAGCAGAGATTCAAGCGGAGTATAAAACGGCATTTTCATTTTACCTGCATAGACATTCAAGCCATCGATCGATTCGGGATGCCAGTCTAAATATGCACGATCAAGAAGGAAGTCCTTCGTTGAAAAGCTGTCCTGCATTGTCTGGTTGCTGGAAACAGGACTAACCGTGCCGCTGACAAACCTGAACTTGACATCGAACTCTTCGTTGACTTCAACGCCGAGGTTAAAGCGAGCACGGAAACGGTGTCTGCTCCTTCCTTTTTGCCAGTCATTGTTTGCGTAGGAGTCAGCTGTTTCGTGACGGTATCTGAAATCGCCGCTGAAGCTTAGCTTGTTGAGCCATGCCGGTACCTGGGCGATGGCGTCCTGAGCGGCTGGGACTTTGCTATCGAGGACCTTCGTTACTACGGTTTCGATCTGCTTTTCGCTGACCTGCTTTTCAGTTTGCCTTTCGGCTTTTAGTTCTGCAAGTTCTGTCTGAAGCTGTTTTAAAGCGGCCTCTAGTCTATCGATCCTCGCATCGGATGCGGCATCGGCAAAAGCCTGGCTGGACGTGGTAACTACCAAGAGCAAGCACATCAGTAAAACATTTACTAATACTTTACAGTTTCGTTTCATTAAACATATTCCTTTTAACAACTTGATCAATAATAAATCTCTGAAGTTGGTAACCACTGCTGGTTTATTTAATGCCAGGGGTTACTTCGATTTTCGAGGGCTATTTATTTGGGGGGAGCTGTGTGTGCACTAAGCAATCGAAAATATGACAAAAATCCGGATCGGAGATGCCAGAACTAATTTTTATACATTTTCATTATGAGGTTCTTTTACAAATAAATTATATTTAACAACTTACAGTCTTACAGACAAAACCGAGGGCCGTATGTATTGCAAATATCAAAAAACAATTACAGATTTCGTAAGTCTTTCTAGGAAAATATCCCAGTTTATCCATGGGACATTATAACGAAAGTGATTTTGAAAATCAAGGTAATTTTATAGGATAAATTGGGCGTATACGAGGCCATTTAACAGCTTAAAGTTGCTTTATCGCGGTTTTTATCCTTTCCAGGGCTGTTTTGAGGGTTTGTTTCGGGCATCCGAAGTTCAGTCGCATGTGGTCTGCACGGCCGAAATCTTTTCCGTTGCTCATGCCTACGCCGGCTTTTTCGAAGAATTCCGGCGGGTTCGGCAGATTTAGTTTGGACATGTCTATCCAGGCCAGGTAGGTCGCTTCTATGTGGTCCATGGACAATTGCGGAGTTTCGGCTATGAAGGATTCGATCATGTCACGGTTGGATCGGAGGTATTCGATCAGTTCTTTGTGCCAGTCGGCTGAGTCCCTGAATGCTGCCAGGCTTGCGACATATCCCAGTGCGTTTACCCATGGGACCATTCCGGTGCGTTTGCTTATGAATCTTTTTCTTAGCTCTTCGTCTGGGATTATTGCCAGGCTACAGCTCATTCCCGGCAGGTTGAATGTTTTGGCCGCGGAAAAAAGGGTTATTGTGTTAGCCGCTGCTTCGGCGGAGAGGGTTGCTGTCGGGATGTGGGGTTTGTCGTCGAGGATCAGGTCGCTGTGTATCTCGTCGGAACAGATTTTGATGTTGTTTTCCATGCAGATATTCGTTATCGCGCCGAGTTCGTGGCGGTCGTAGACGCGGCCTACCGGGTTGTGCGGGTTGCAGAGCAATAGCAATTTTGTTTTTGGAGTTATCGCGTTTTTGAAGGATTCAAGGTCGAAAGTGTAGCGGTCGTTTTGCCTTGTTAGCGGGATCGATACGAGCTTCTGGGTTTGCATCGAGGCGGTAAAGAACGGCGGATAGACGGGGCTGTATGTTATTACCTCGTCGCCGTCGTTGCCAGCGGTCTGGCAGGCCAGGTGCAGTGCCGATACCAGGCCCGGCAGCCAGATTATCCAGTCGGTTTCGATCTGCCAGCCGTATTTGTCGCCCATTCGTTTGATGATGACGTCCTGCAATTGCTGCGGGACCATCGTATATCCGAATACGCCGTGTTCGATCCGCTCGCCAAGCTGTTCCATAACAGCAGGTGGCGACTGGAAATCCATGTCGGCGATCCACATAGGTATAATGTCTGTTCCCGCGTACTTGTCCCATTTCAGGCTCGAAGTGTTGCGACGTTCAATTATTTTGTCAAAGTTGTATTCCATCTGAACATTAAACCACAGATTACACGGATTTACACGGATTATTTTATAAAGGGTTCCTGTTTTTTTTATCTTTTCGGATATTTTCCTTTTGTATTTTTGGAATACAGGTTATTATGGGAGGGTACAGTTTTGGAGCGGATTTATGGCTATGGCAATGGAATACAATCAGATTGTCCGGCCGAGTTGGGAAAAAGAAAGGTACTGAGAAAGGGGATTAAAATGGCTAAAACGAACACAAAAATAGGTACTGCCCCTTATTATCCATTATCCTTTAATTTCTCCTGGCAATATAGGTTGAATAAAAACCAATGAGAAATAGCGGTTTCTAAAAGGGAAAGGATTGCTTAGATGTTTAGGATATCAGCGTTAGTTATAGTTATTACTGTGTCAATTATCGGTGTTATTTTTGCGCAAACAGAAGGGCCTGTTAATATCCCGGATGAAAATCTTAAGGCGGCCATCGAAGCTGCGCTGGGAATAACCGACCCCGACCAGTCGGATATGATGATACTGACAAAGTTTAAGGCGCATAATAAATTCATCGAAGATCTGACAGGGTTGGAGTATGCGACAAATTTGACCAGTCTTTCACTTCAATATAACAGGCTGACATTTTTACCTGCCGAAATCGGCAAACTAACGAACCTGAGAATACTTGACTTATCGACGAATTCACTGACTTCACTGCCGCCGGAGATCGGAAACTTAAAGAAGCTTGAGAGTCTTATCCTACGTAGTAACAAACTGACCAGTATACCTGCAGAGATCGGGAATTTAACAAATTTGAATTCACTTGATCTTTATGGTAATCAACTAACATCTTTGCCTGAAGAAATTCGAAATTTAACAAATTTGAGTAGACTCTACCTTAACGTTAACCAATTTGAATCTCTGCCGCCGCAAATATGGGAACTAACGAAACTGACACGTCTTGAATTTTATCGAAACCAGCTAGAATCCATACCTCCGGAGATCGGCAACCTGAAAAATTTGACTATACTTAGCCTTAGCGCCAATAAACTGACGGTGCTGCCGCCTGAGATTTGGCGGCTGACGAAATTAGAGCATTTATACATTCGCAGCAACCAATTAACCGCGTTGCCGCCTGAGGTCGGCAATCTGACAAAACTGAAATACCTTTTTCTTGCCAATAACGAACTGAAGTTTTTGCCGCCGGAAATTGGCCGTTTGAAAAACATGAAAAGTCTTGATCTTTGTAATAATCTACTGACTTCATTGCCGCCGGAGATCGGAAAGCTTTCGCAGTTGAAATATCTTGACTTCAGAGGTAACCCACTGGACGAAAATTTCTATGATGAACGATTTGATGTGTTAATAAGCCAATTGCCTAAAACAAAGATTCGCTATACTCGCCAATCCGACCCATCCTTAGGTGATTCTTCCATGGAGCCGATTGATTATACTATTAGTCGGCAACTGGAGAGTAATGACACCGAACAGCCTGTTAATATCCCTGACGAAAATCTCAAAACAGCCATTGAAATTGCAGTGGGAATAACGGATCCGGGCCCGACGGCGATGCTCAAGTTGAAAAGACTGCGTGTGTTTAACCAATCCATCACGGATTTGACAGGATTGGAATATGCAACAAATTTAGAACAACTTTACCTTTCCGAAAACCAACTGACTTCACTGCCGTCTGAAATCTGCAATCTGACAAAGCTACAAACTCTTTATCTTACCAATAACGATCTTGAGTCGCTGCCGCCGGAGATCGTGAATCTGACAAAACTGACGAGGCTTTCTCTTTCCGGTAACGGGCTGGAGTCATTACCGCCGGAGATCATGTATCTAACAAAGCTGACGAGTCTTAGTCTTTCCAATAATCGACTGACAACTTTGTCTCCGGAGATCGGAAAACTGATTAATTTGGAACACCTTTCTCTTAGCAGTAATCAGCTTAAGAGCTTGCCGCCAGAGATCGGTGAGCTAACAAAATTGAAGTCTCTTAGTGTTATTCACAGTCCATTAGAATCCGTGCCGGCGGAGATATGGAAGCTGGTAAATCTGGAAAGCCTTCTACTGGAAGGAAAACTTGAGTCGCTGCCGGCCGAGGCCGGGAATCTGACGAAGTTGCAGGAACTTTGGATACTCAGGAGTCAGTTGGCTTCAGTGTCGCCGGAGATCGGCAATCTAAAGCGTTTGGAAAAACTCAATCTTCAAGTCAACAATCTGACTTCGCTGCCGCCTGAATTCTGGAAGCTGACAAATTTGACGCTGCTTCGTATTAGCAGCAATCCCATTGCAACCTTATCGCCTGAAATCGGCCGGATGACAAAATTGGAAGAGCTTATTCTTGACAATATGCCGCTGACTTCTCTGCCGTCGGAGATCAGTAAACTAACGAATCTTAAAACGCTTTGCCTCGATGGGGTGCCGTTAACTACTGTGCCGCCGGAAATATGGGGTTTTACGGAATTGGAATACCTGCGCCTTAACGACATGCCGCTGGGTGAGGTGCCGCCGGAAATCGGAATGCTGACAAATCTTAAAAGGCTTCATCTCGACAGTGACAATTTAACTTCATTGCCGCCGGAGATCGGAAAGCTTACCAAGTTGGAAAAACTGGATCTTCAAAACAATCCATTGAGCGAGGCTTTCTTTCGTGAGCAACTGCCATTGTTGTTGATCCAGTTGCCAAAAGTAGAGATCATTTATGATACCGAATCTGATGCAGCTAGAGAAAATTAAAAGGGTCAGAGGGGTTGTTGAAAAAGTAATAAAACACAAAAAACAATATGGTTATTATCCTTCATAGTAAGTTTTTGAGAACTGCGGTTTCTTTAAACACCCAGGAGGGTAGCCCCAAAATAAACCCGGCCAACTCTTAAAAGTGCTTTTCTTTGGATTGATGTTGATTTATGCCCGGAAGTTGATAGATTTAACCGGATTGACGTTAATTTTAGGAGAATTGCTTTGAAACGTATGCTTACATCTTGTTTTGGTCTTGGTTTTATGCCTATTGCCTCTGGTACGTGGGGGTCGCTGCCGCCTGTTTTTATTTTTGTTGGGATGTGTTTGGTTTGCTCTGGGTGGGGGCTTTTTGCGGCGAATGCGGTTTTGATGGTTGTTCTGGCGATTTTGGCGTCGATTGTTTGTGTTAAATTTACGCCGGATATTGTTAAGGTCGGTGGAAAAAAGGACCCCGGCGAGATCGTAGCCGACGAATTTGCCGGTCAATCGGTCACTTTTATCGGAGCTTATGCTTCCGGGTATAAAGAAATAGCGATCGTGGCAGTGGCGGGATTTCTGTTGTTTCGGCTTTTTGACATTTTTAAGCCCGGGCCGATCCGAAAACTGGAAAAATTGCCGGATGGATGGGGTGTTTTAGCCGATGACCTCTTAGCAGGAGTCTTTGCGGCGATTGTGCTGCAGGTGGGGCTTTATGTGGTGAAAGTGAACGGCTGGTTAGGCTGAAATGCCAAATTACGAATTGAGGATTCGGTCCTCCAGAGGCGGATTTACAACCTGGCGGCCAAGGCAATTTATAAGGAAAACTGATGGGTTTTGATTATTCTGTTGATGTTTGTAAGTCGCTAGCGGCGAAGTTTGCTGATATTGGTTTGTACCGGCCTATGCGGGTTGGGCATTATGACGCGGGAACCGAGCTTGAGTACGCCGTTTCGGCTGTTGGCAGCACCGATGTGGCGAAAGTGCGTCTTACGGTGGAGAAATTTGTCGGCGGCGGGTTTGCCGGACAGGTCTACCGGGTCAAAATCAATGATATTGACAGTGAAAACGCCACTGTTGGCGGTCTTACGGTCGGCGGGTTGTATGCGCTTAAGATTCTTATTCCGCCATCTGGGTTCTCGAATTTGTTCAGAAACATGCTTTATGCGGTCGGTTTTCAGGGGCCGTTTCAGCTTCAGGTCAACCCGGCAGCGGCACGAAGCGGAGCTATCTGGCAGAAATTTATCAGGCGGGCCGCGGCAGATCGGTTTGCCGATGAACTGGCGGTTAATGATGTTCACGGGCTGTTTGTCGATGAGACCTTGGGCAGTTGCGGCGAGATCAGTGACTGGGTGGAAGGGCGGACGTGGAGGCTTGAGGTTGATGAAAATCTCGATACTTTGAAGAAATGGCGGCGGTCGAAAAAGGTTGATCCGGAAAAACTCGGGTCGCCGGAATATCGGGCAAAGCATGAATTTATGCATAAGTTTGTCGAGCTGCTCCATGAGATTGGGGCGCATGAGTTTGCCCGGCAGTATGAGTGGTCGACGTGTAAGAGTCAGCCGAACTGTCTTAAGCGTTCGTCGACGGAAGATGAGCCGGATAAAGGACTTACGGCGGTTGACTTTCGGGCCGGACTTACTTTGCTTCCGTTTTTGCCGATGAGCCCGGGTGATTTCGCGCTGATCGGAAAAGGGGTTGCACGCAGTTCGCTGGTTCAGTTTGACCTGGGCAGTATCAAAGAGCTTGAGGCGTTTATGGCGACGAATCCGGACGATTTTCAGGGTACCGAGGATATGCTCGAGGACCTCAAGAAGTGTGAGAAGATCTATCGTAATTCTGTTCCGGATATTACGCATAACGGTTTGCGGCTGCTGACGAGCGGAAAGCTCTGGGGGACTATCCTTACTAATTCTGTCAGCGGGTGGAAGCTGCGAAACCAGATCGACAAAGCCGGTGCCACGAAGCTTAAGAGTTCAAAAGTTGCGATGTTGTTTGCGTATATCATCGGGATAATTCCGTTTTTGGGGCGTTTTATAAGGAAATGCACATGGAACGGGGTTTATCGCAAGCATTATGGCAGTATGTTTAATCCGGTCTATTTCTGCAAAGCCGTTAAGGGCCGGTTGATCGAAAAAGCTATCGGCTGGCACAGGGACGGGCGGTTGACCGCCGAAAAGACCGAAAAGGTCAGCCAGTGCGTATTCTGTATGTTTTTCCATACGATATTTTCTATCCTGCCGGTGGGTTTGCATCGTTTTATTACTGATTTTGCGTTCTTTAAGTCCAAACTGGCGTTTATTTTCGTCCGGCCGTTCAAACTGTATTTCAGTAAGGAAATGCGTGAGCAATGGCTGCGTGATATGCTTGTCGAGGGTAAAAAGAAGCATATAATCACCGATGCCGATGTTGAGACGGTTGAGTCGCAGATACAAGAGCCTTATATTCAGCGGTATTTGTTCAGTCTTGTTGTTCATGTTATGACGCTGCCTGTTACGCAGATCGTTTCCGTGATCGTTGCGGCGGTTTATGTAAAAATGCATCCCGAATTGACAGGTAAAGAAGCGACGGCGTCGGTGGGGGCGATACTGGTTCTTTTTCAGATTACTCCGATTTCTCCGGGTTCGATTTGTAGAGGTTTGTACACGACAGGGCTTGCGATTTATGACCGGAAT
>Ga0307990_1003184_pt1 | contig 12659 bp, 10 predicted proteins | sample EllFjometagen129_FD_203168 | JGI IMG/M metagenome (GOLD analysis project Ga0307990, IMG submission 203168) | Marine microbial communities from Ellis Fjord, Antarctic Ocean - #129 | ecosystem: Environmental > Aquatic > Marine > Unclassified | place: Southern Ocean | collected 2014-10-08
TACTGTCAAACTGCCTATAAACTAAGCGAGAAAAGAAAATTTACGCAACATAATATCCGTGACTTAGAAAATGCTATGCCTTGGTAATGAACCTAAATCACGGTTCTGTCAAAAATTTTATTTAAAGAGATACTTGCAAAACTATTACGCGTATTCGGGATGAGGGCATCCCGGCTCCACAAATCCCTTTAAAAATACAAAAATGGAGCTGGCGTGGCCTCACGCCGGAGTAGTTTTGCAAGAGGCTCAAAAGTATGAAAACAGAAAAACGGGAACACGGGCGGACGATGACGGGCGACGATGGCGGTTTACGATGGAAAGAGCGTATCGCAGATAAATCGTCCACCTCCATCGTCGCCGTTATCGTGAACCGAAAGAACAGGGAAACGGGAGGAGAACGGCAAAATGACCGTAACTCCCGAATATACAAGTGATTATGCTGTTCTCGTAGGAGGCGTTATATTGCGGGGAATTCAAGAATGGGCAACAGAACGGTAAAGGCTTTTTCATCTTCAAAAACAAGTCAAGATACATCGGAGAGTGGAAAGACGGGTTCTGTCAAAAGTTTTATGAAAAGGGAAAGAATTAATGTTTTGGGCAAAGGAAACACTTAGTCGCTACACTTAGTCGTTTACGCTTAGTCCATACACTTAGTCGACACACTTAGTCGTTGATGGCATTCCACTTAGGACTAAGTGTGAAGGACTAAGTGGGGGCGACTAAGTGTGAGAGACTAAGTGTTTGGACTAAGTGAATAAGACTAAGAGTCTGGACTAAGTGTGAGAAAATGGGGGAGAATGGCACAACAGCCGCAACTCCCTAGTATACAGAGTATTGCAGGGTTAAAAGTTTAAAACTTTTGACAGAACCGAAAGACGGCAAAGAAGACGGTAATGGAAAAATTATTTTCCATAACGGCAGCGTCCATGTTGGTGAATTCAAGGATGGTATGATGCACGGAGTCGGCACGCTTCACAGAATAGACGGCAATAATGGCTCCGGTATCTTCGTCAAAAACAAACCTATATCCGACTAGAAAGTTAAAAAACATAAGTAGGTGAGTAATGGAAAAGATCGCATTTAAGATGAAACTGAAGCCGGGGATGAAGGCAGAGTATATAAAGCGGCATGCTGAAATCTGGCCGGAGCTGAAGCAGCTCCTGACAGATGCAGGCGTCAGCGACTACACGATCTTCCTCGACGAGGACACAAACATTCTGTTCGGCGTGCAGAAGACTTCTGGCGAAGACGGTTCTCAGGATCTCGGCAAGCTCGATATTGTGCAGCGGTGGTGGAAGCATATGGCCGACATTATGGAGACCAATCCTGACAATTCGCCGTTAACCGTGCCCCTGGAAAAAGTCTGGCATATGGATTGAGTCCTTGGTCTCTGGTCTGCTGGTCTGTTGGTCCTGGGGCCGGTGCCAGGCAAAAAGTTTCACATGTTTTGGAATATAAGAAGTTTAGATTTTATGATCCCGATCGCTAGAATGGGTATATTTTAAGCAAATGAGTGGAAAATCATTTGGCACAAAAGTTGCACAGGCGACACCCCTGTCGAAAACGTCATAGCTCTGATCGAAACAGTTCAAGCATATAGATAATAATCGTTGAGTGGCGGCGTTAGGTGGCGGGTCTTAAAAGTCGGAGAGCAGAAAGTCGATCAGATTGATGCGGCGGATCCCATCGAAGTCTTCGCCGAATACGCTGTCGAGACTGAGGACGAATTTCGGGTAGTTGTCCGGGATGCTTTTCAATACGCTGAATTCGCGTTCGATGGTTTCGGCGGAACCCAGCAAGTAGGTCACTTGAATGTAAATCTTTTCGTTTTGGCGGGTGGCGATAAAATCCACTTCGCGCCCGCCCAGTTTTCCGATTGATACTCTGTATCCCCGCCGTTTTAATTCGAGGAAGACTATATTTTTCAGGATTCCACCAATGTCTGCTTCCCTGTATCCGAGCAGGGCGTGCCGTATGCCGATTTCGTTCAGGTAGTATTTTTCATGCAGCTCCAAATGCCGTTTGCCTTTCATGTCGTAGCGCAGAACCTTGTGCGCGAGCAGGGCTTCGGTGAAATAGCCGAGATAGTTTTGCACTGTATCGACTCCAACCCGCAGACGTTGCGCCTTCAGGTAGTCTGCAATGCGTTTGGCAGAGAGAGTGTTGCCAATGTTGTCGAAAAGGTAGCGGGCAATGTTTTCTAGCAGGGCAACATTGCGGATGGAGTGCCGCTTGACGATATCTTTGAGCAGGATGGTGTTGTACACTGAACCGATGTACTGGTGGATGAGCTCTTCGTCCCGCTCGAAGTGATAGGTGGCCGGCATGCCGCCCAGACGCAGAAAGTTAGCGAATTCGTCCTGCTGGCTGGTGCGGTCCTTTTCGCTAAATTGCAGATGCTCGGCGAAGCCGAGGCTGTAAACGGGTATTTCGATATAGCGTCCGGAAATCAGTGTCGCCAGTTCGGAGGAGAGCAGGTGCGCGTTGGAGCCTGAAATAAAAATGTCGATATCGCCCCGCGCGGCCAGAGAAACTACCGCTCGCTCCCATTCTTCGATCTCCTGAACTTCATCGACGATAAGGAAGCAAGGGTCTTCTTTTCCGGAGAACGCGGCAAGGACCTCGCGATTCAAATCGCTATAGGTTTTTATGTGTTCGAAATCGAGTGACTCTTTGTCGATCCGCAGAATCCGTTCCGGAGAAATTCCGTCATTCTTCAGCAGATTGATAATCTGCCGTAGCAGGCAGCTCTTGCCGACGCGCCGCATTCCGGTGATCACTTTGATGACTGGCTGGCCGATAAACGGACGGATTTTATTAAGATATATATTTCGTTTATACATGAATGATTCCTTCTTAAGACGAAAACCTTTGTCTATGGACTGAACTTTGTCATAAACGTGATGTCGATTCAAGCAGATAATCCCCAAAAAAGCAGTTAAACCACAAATCACTAGATATTTATACCTTATTTACCTGATATCTATATGGGACGCTAGTGAATAAATGATTCTGAATGATATGTCACAAAATTATGCATAAATATATCAAAATGATGCATCTTGATTCTTGTGAAATACGCAGTCATGCGTGATACTACTTTTTATGAAATATAGAACAATGTTATTAGCTATTGCCACATCTCGGGTCGCTGCTGTTTCGGTTATGGCGGCCATGCAACCTGTCTCGGAAGTCAAACTTTAGGTCCTTAATCGGTTTGAAACAGTAAAATGGTAATTAGAGGAGCCTCTTGCAAAACTATTACGCGTATTCGGGATGAGGGTATCCCGGCTCCATAAACCCTTTAAAAACACAAAAATGGAGCTGGCGTGCCCTCACGCCGGAGGAGTTTTGCAAGAGGCTCAGAGGTTATCCGAAAATAGTTTTGGCAGGACTATTAATGGCAGGACTATTACCGCTCTACTGAAAAATATTTACATAAAGAGAAAAACAAAAAACTTATTAATAAGGGAAATATAAAAATGATAATCTTAAAGATATTTTGTTGGGCTGTTGTGTGTAGTGGCGCATGTGTCTTGCATGGCTTGCCCGGAACAGCCAGTCCAATTATTGATTGCGGGATGGGAGATACGGTTAAGCAGGCTCTTAAAATCTTAAATCAAAAGAAAATTAAACAGTAAAAATCGAACCATCGAATATGAAAAATAAAGGAACCCAGATATGAACAGAAATGTATTTATCCATAACGCCCGTTTGGGAGTGATCGCTTATGCCGCCATTACCTTGAGTTTAGTGCCGTCAGCATTTGCTGTAAAATCTGCGGCCTTAAATGCGGGCGAGGTCAATGTACTCACGCAAAGGATTGATCGACTGGAGATAGACCACGTGCCGGGTAGCTTCCCGGTCGGGTTCTGCCTGCTTACCCACGGCGATAGACAATACGCCGCCTATTTCAGCGCCGACCATCAGATGACCGTTGCCAGTCGAACGCTCGACTCAGACGTATGGAGCTATGCCAAGCTTCCCTCCAAAATCATGTGGGATAGTCACAATTACATTACGATGAAGATGGATCGCGATGGCTTTCTCCATCTGGCGGGCAACATGCATAGTGTAAAGTTGGTCTACTTCCGTACCGAGAAGCCGACCGACATTACGACCTTCAAGCGGTTTGCCATGACCGGTCAGGATGAGAACCGGGTAACCTATCCGAAATTTATGAATGATCATGAGGGAAACTTGATCTTCGACTATCGGAATGGCAGGTCGGGAAGTGGCATTCGGATCTACAACCGGTATGACCGAAAAACGCGCACCTGGTCGCGTCTGCTCGACACCCCCCTGTTGGATGGACTCGGCAAGTGCAACGCCTATCCCACGGGACCTGTGCGCGGACCGGATGGCCTGTTTCATCTCATCTGGGTTTGGCGAGATACGCCTGACTGCGCCACGAACCACGATCTATCGTATGCACGCAGCAAAGATATGATTCACTGGGAAACCGCATCTGGAGAAAGAATTCTGCTGCCGATGAAGCTGACCAATCGGTCGCTGATCGTCGACCCGATCCCGAGCGGCGGGGGCACCATCAATGGGGGGCAGAAACTGACCTTTGATACCGCTAAACGTCCGATCATCACCTACCACAAGAACGACGATGACGGAAACATGCAGGTCTACGCAACCCGCGTTGAAGAGGGCAAGTGGGTGCGGCGACAGTTGACGTCGTGGGACAAGCTGGTTCCCTTCGCCGGCATGGGAGCTATGGAGTTTATCGGTATCCGAATCACAGCCCTTGAAAGCGTGGAGCCGGGGGTGCTGACCACGACCTATCACCACAAGGACTATGGTCGTGGGCGACTTTTTGTCGATGAGCAGACGTTACGTCCCATTGACAGAACGATCACCATTCCTGACGAATTTCCTGCGGAATTGAACCAGGTCAAAAGCGATTTCATCGGAGAGAATGCAAAGGGAGCCAAGGGTATGGCGATCAGGCGCGCCATGGATAGTGGCGACTCGGAAGATGATGACGTACGCTATATCCTACAGTGGGAAACGCTGGGACCAAACCGTGACCGTAAACCCCCTAGACTTGCACCAAATAGCAGGCTTGAGCTGATTGAACTACGGAAAGGATCAAGCGAAGTTAACGTTGATGCGGAAGAAACGAAGCAGGATTAGATCTGTCGTAGCGTCTGCTATGATCTCTTTTCCAGGGACCGTTGGTATACGAAGTCGTTTGGGATTCATTATGCGGAACCGTGCACCGTGCTGGGGATTCTTCAATGCGCACAGCGGTTGAACGATGGCGGGCTGATTGATGCGGTTGAGCAGCGCACCAGCAAGCAACCGGGCATGCCCGGCACACACAAGACGGCTGGAGGATAAGGCTATTCTTGACATGACCATTTGAAATGACTATTATTGCTGTAAATGGAGGTACACAATTATGCGAACATTAGCGATCACAGATTTTAAGGCACACGCCCTGCAGGTGCTTGGACAAGTCGCGGAGACCCGAGAAAGAGTTATGGTCACAAAGCGTGGGAAACCACTGGCCGAGGTGATACCCTTCAGTCCAGAGGCTTCACGTCCCGGCAAGCTAGCCGATGCCCTCGTATTTGAGAAGGATATCGTCACCCCGCTCGGTGAAGAAATGTGGGATGCTTGCAAATGAAGTACGTTCTCGACACTCATACTTGGATCTGGTGGAATATGAACCCGAAGAAACTGTCACCAAAAATCAGAACGTTACTGTCTACCCCTAGGCGGTATGAAGAACTTCTCCTTTCAGCAATATCTCCCTGGGAGTTCAGCAAACTCATCGAGAAAGGCCGACTTGGTATTTCGTGCAACCCTGAAGAGTGGATATCTGAAGCTCTGGCGATGCCAAAACTTCGACTTGTTCCCCTCACCCCAGCAATAGCCTACCGCTCCACCTCTCTACCACAGCCATTTCACTGTGACCCGGGAGACCAGATTATTGTGGCCACGGCCAGAGAAGAGAATGCCACACTCCTCACAAAGGATAAACTCATCCAAGGGTACAGTCACGTTCGGACACTATGGTGAGGACAAGGTATAACACCCCGCCGAACGGTTTAGTCGAGGGTCGTATGCCATTTTAGGACTAAGGGTTTTGTTCAACCAGCGCGGCTTATTGGTGCCATCGGGGTTCTTAGTGGCGGAAGTCGGTATGTCCCTCGCCGTAACATAGCGGTGCTAAGTGGCTGAGGCGGTACCAGGTTTAGGTGGTGTTATGTTTCCTTCAGCACCAACCTCACAAAATGATGCATTAATATTTAAAAATGATGCATCTTGTTTCTTGTGAAATACGCAGTCAGCCATGATAATGCTATCCATGAAATAAGTAATCATGATTGATTATTGCGGGCTGTGTCTAATGGGCACAAGCACCCTGATAGCTGAAAAAAGAAACCGGCGTACAGGGTGACGTATTTTTGGTGAACTAATTCTAGGTAGAGTTTTAATGAAGTCAGTTGTAATGGTTACGTGTTCCGCCCTTGTAGCCTTTTTAAGCGGATGTTGTGGCACCGAAATAGTACAAAAAGGTAGTCCTGCATTCAATGCGCAAGAACGCCCCCCGAATATTATTATTGCTGTTGCAGATGATATGGGGTGGGGGGATACGGGCTACAACGGCAATGAAATACAGAAAACACCGGCCTTGGATCAGATGGCTCAAGAGGGTATCCGTTTTGATCGTTTTTATGCTGCTTGTACAGTTTGTGCACCTACCCGGGCATCTATTATGACTGGGCAGAATGGCGCTCGATTAGGAATTTCGCATTGGGGAAGTTCGCATGTTCAGAGCAGCGATATTCTTATCTCTGAAGTCCTCAAAAATAGGGGATATTCTACAGGTCACTTCGGTAAATGGCATCTAGGTTTGCTTGACAAAGAGGGCAAACACGATTTTGTCGGGGGACCGCGCACTCCTGAAAAAGATTTTAGCCCTCCATGGGTTAATGGTTTTGATACTTGTTTCAGCACCGAAAATGTGGCTCCCACTTGGGATCCCATGAAACTTCCCGATCAGGGATCATGGGGAGATAAAAGACGTGAGAAAACCGGACTATGGGGTAATAATTATTGGACCGATACAGGGAAAATGGTTGCGCATGATGACAATCTTTACGGAGATGACAGCCGGATTATTATGGATAGGGTTATTCCATTTGTAAAAAAAGGTGCTAAAGACTCAACCCCTTTCTTTGCGTATATCGCTTTTCATACTCCACATACTCCCACAATTAGTGGTGGGAAATATCTCAAAATGTATGATGGGCATAAAGGTCGTCATCATTACGGTGCTATTACCGCAATGGATGAACAGATCGGCCGTTTGCGCCAAACCTTGTGTGAGCTGGGAGAAAATGAAAATACTCTGATCTGGTTCTGTTCAGATAATGGGGCGGCAAAAAATAAAAGTGACCGTTTTGGAGAATATGGAGGATTTGGTTCAAACGGGCCGTTTCGTGATTGGAAGGGGTCTGCATACGAAGGCGGGATTAGAGTTCCTGGTATCATTGTGTATCCCAAGCTTTTCAAGCAGCCTGCTGTGATTAAAATGCCATGCGTTTCTTCTGATATGTTTCCGACGTTGACTGCTATATTGGGCTTTCCGAATGAGCCCGTCAGTCAGCCTCAAGACGGTATCAATATTCTTCCTGCCCTGAAGGGAAAGATGACTTATCGGGATAAACCAATAGGATTTGCATACAATGGCAGAGGAGCATGGATGACACAGCAGCACAAGATTGTTGTTGGGCTCGGAAAGAATACCATGAAAGCGGAGCTCTATGACTTGTCAAAAGATCCATATGAAACTAATGACATTGCACTTAAAAACCCGCGCAGAGTAAATGCAATGCACCGTGACTTTTCGAAATGGATCAAATCCTGTAATCAAAGTTGCGGAGACCGGTATAAACACTTGGAACTGCCTAATAAATGATTCTGAATGATATGTCACAAAATGATGCATAAATATATCAAAATGATGCATCTTGATTCTTGTGAAATACGCAGTCATGCGTGATACTACTTTTTATGAAATATAGAACAATGTTATTAGCTATTGCCACATCTCGGGTCGCTGCTGTTTCAGTTATGGCGGCCTCACAACCAGTCTCGGCCGGTAGACCAAATATTGTTCATATCTTTACCGATGATTTAGGACAACAGGATGTTGAGTGTTATCGTGAAGGCAGGAAGTCGCTTTACGAAACTCCCAATATGGACAGATTGGCAAAGCGCGGGATGCGCTTTACTGATGCATATTCTCCAGCGCCAACTTGTGCGCCATCGAGAGCGGCATTCTTGACAGGTCAGTATGGGCCGCACAACGGCGTGTTACATGTTATGGGCGGTATCCTTCCACGTCCGTTGTCGCAGGATTTTCGCTATATTGCACCGTTTTACTCGTGTCGAGTTCCTGCTGATGCCAACACTGTACCCCGCATACTCAGTCAGGCTGGGTATGTGACTGCGCATATTAAAAAATTGCACGTGGGTGGGCGTGGCAACAGTTACCCTTACCCAGTTACCTATGGGTTTGATTTTAGCTGGGGCAAAAATCATGACTACAACGATCCGGAGTTGTGGGATAAGAATATGAAGCATAAGCAGGAATACATTAATGGCCTGTGGCTGCCGATGCAACCGGACCGCCTGCACGGATTCGCCACCTCCGATCCGGATGATCCCTATCGAACTGATCCTGCCGATGACGATCGGCCATTTGACGGGACTGTTGATCTGGCCTTGCGCTGGATGAAAAAGGTTGCGCCCGGAGATAAGCCGTTTTTCCTAAACTATTGCACATCCATGGTGCATGGTCCGCTCAGCGCCCGTGACCGCAAACGATTTGAGTATTATTGTAAGAAGCTTGGTATACCGGTTCCCACAAAACTTGGATCGGTCAATAAAGAGCATTCGGGACAAAAAAATCCATACTACGCCACCATGGTTGATACGACTGACTGGATAGTTGGCAAATTGGTGAGTTATCTTGAAGAAACTGATGATCCGCGTAATCCCGGCCACAAATTGATTGATAATACATACATTGTGTTAAGTACCGATAATGGCGGGTGTACGGGGATTCCGACGAAAAATGAGTCGTGTGGAAACGAATATGAACAAGTTACGGATAACTCTCCGTTGCGTGGAGGAAAACAGACGCCATACGAGGGCGGAGTTCGTATCCCATTTATTGTTAGCGGACCGAGCATTAAAGCGGGAACTGTATCAGATGCAGTAGTATCGCTGATTGACCTATTTCCGACGTTCATGGATATGGCCAACATGGAACCGCAGCCCGAACTTGACCTTGATGGATGTAGTATTCTTCCTGTCCTTCATGCCAAGAGCGCAACACCTCACTTCGCCGATGGCACCGTGCGGGAATCACTGTTTTTCCACTATCCAGTGGAGATGCCGATGTCCAGTTCCGTTCGCAAAGGTAACTGGAAGCTGTACTTGAATATTGGTCCCGGAGTGAATCAAAGCCCTGACGTGGAGCTGTTTAGGCTGAAGAATGACGATGGCTCTAAATGTGATGTCAGTGAAAAAAACAACCTTGCTAAAAGAAATCCGCAGAAGAGGGATGAATTGTTAAAAGAGCTTCATGCCTGGCTGAAGAAATATGATGCAGCAATGCCTGCTAAAAATCCTGACTTCAATCTCAGGACGCTGGAAAATCAGGACAAGGCTCCCAAAATTACCGGTCGCGGAAGTAATGGTGATACGGTCTGGGTTACGTGCGAGAAAGGCAAGGGAAAAGCGAAAATTGCCAGTGCGATTCTTCTCTATACCCTCAACCCGAAAGAAACCCGCAAACCTCATCAGGGCGAAGAGGAGTGGTTTCAAGCACCTGCTGTAGTAAATGGCAGCCGTGTGGAAGCTGTGGCACCTCCGGGAATGACGCACGGTGTACTTTATCTCCTTGATGAAAATAATTTTAGTGTCACCTCGGAAAAACTTCCGCAAGTGAATGAAGTGAATTACAGCAACAGAGATTCATCCTATCTGAAGTATGCATTTAAATACAAACCTGGATTATACTCTATGATTACATGTGCCGAATCCGCAGTGCAAAATGCAAAGAAAAAGAAGCTTAATACATCAGCATTAAATGCAGCGATTATTGAGGCTTCAAAAACCGTAGTGGCTCCTGTTGAAGTAGAATCATATGCAGAAGCCGTGCGAACGCTGCGTCGAGAGATTCGAGCACTCGATGTGCCGGAAGCCAAACTTCCAGTCCTTAGTCTAATCGAACAGAAAACTTATTAATAAGGGAAATTCAAAAATGATAATCTTAAAGATATTTTGTTTGGCTGTTGTGTGTATTGGCGCATGTGTCTTGCATGGCTTTGCTGAGCCGGTAGCTACAAATAAAGTGCAGTCGCAGGGGAAACCGATTCTGGAATTTATTCCTCAATCATCGGCACCGACATTTTTTGATAAGAAAAGTGAGCTTTTTCTTAAGAAGGATTTATGGTGGTGGGAGCGCGATAAGAAGTGGCACCCGGAGCTGGATGAGATAAATGTCTTCCATGCGGTTCTTCAGCATAAATCTGTTACGGAACGTAGTTGGGAATTGGGTATTGGTAAGGGAGGCCAGATCTACTCCATGTATTCTACATTTGGCGAGGCTATGGCACCCTCGAGTCCAGACAGCCAGTGGAATGATGAAGTCTGGCAGTTTACAAGCATTTACGAACCTCTTCTAGCAACAGACCTTCCTGCCAACCCCGACGATAAAACCCAGATGAAGTTTGCTAACTCTTATATTCATCAATCAGGGATCTATACCAAGGATGGGCTTAAACCATTTTATTCTCCACTACTGGCAGAGGATTATAATGAACAGGATCGTTCGTATTCGGTTCTTAATTGGGGACAGATTCCATCTGCGAGCATTAATCGCAGCGGGATTTTGGTTTATACCAAATATCGCGATCTCGGTGCGGGGGTGATTGAGGTGACCTATGTCATCTACAACTTTGAAGATGAACCCATGACAAACCTAGGCCCTTGGGGAGGTGTGCGCACATCTGTGTTTCCCGAGCACGTTATTTCTAATCCAGATGGATCGTACCGCTACTTTACGCCTTGGACATACGGCTATGATAAGTTTGAAGGATGCCGTGCCAACTTCGAAGACACCGGTGGGTGGGCTGCGGTAACGGCAAATGCAGACAATCCATATAGCCATGCTATTGCCGTTGTATTCGGAAAGAATTTGGACAAGAAAGGGCAGCACTATGGCAAGCCACGCTACGATTGTGGAGACAGCCGGCATGGCAAGCGCGACTATACTGTTCAAGCGACCGTAATTCTTGTTAAGGACAAGCCCGGCACGCCACATATGCTGCGCATGTATTTCGTGCTCGGAACGCTTGATAAGGTCGCGGAGAAGGCCAATCAGCTTGCTGATCATGCTGATTATGAACCGTTGAACTTAACTGAAGCTGATACCCCTTTGGTATCGCTGTATGCAAAGCAGATAAATAAAGACACGGTGCTAAGTCGTAATGGCGCCGGTAAACTTGTCTGCAAAGTCTACGCATGGCCAGTCAACCAGTCTGTTCCGCTGTTTATGATGAAGAACAACGTAACCGGCACCCATTTTGTAACTACAGATCCATATGCACAGTGCGAAAGAGAGCCATTCAAGAATCCTCTTAAACCAGGGCATGAAAGTTATGAAAAATATCAGAACCGTATCATCTATCATCCTTATCGACGAAAGACTGACTGGGTTGAGTTTCTTGGGTTTGTATTGCCGAAAGATAAGGCTGATATGAAAACCTATAAATATGTGCCACTCTCCAGTATCTCAGCCGTTAAAGAATCATTTGATGCTGGCGAGAAATTAGATGCAAATAGCCTGCGGGTGAGACTTGGGGATATTTAATATTGAAACACTAGCGTCCCATGCAAGAGCGGCTTCCCTCCTTCGTCGGGTAAGCCGCAGCTACATTTAGTGTGAATTTTGTAGTGCGTCTGACCCGGCTTGTCACGGCGTAGTCCCGGAGGGCGAAGACGGAAGCGAGGGACGAGCGAAGGGCAGGCGCGGATAAGTATCGAATGAAGGAAAAGGGAAACGGATGACAGAGGTTCCTCCGTCGCTCTTCGAGCTATGGAGGACAGGCGGAGGACAGAGGTCGGAAGGCATGGGGAATTGAAAAGTGGAAAATTTAATATTGATTTTAGAAATAAACAAATTGCAGGTAATGTAAAACGATGATGACATCACGTGAAAGAATGCTGAGAGCTCTTAATAATGAGCGCCCCGACCGATTGCCTTGTCAGGTACATAACTGGATGCCGTATTACTTGAAAAATTACTTAGGCGGAATGGATAAGTGGCAGGCTTTTGAAAAATTCGATATGGATCACGCTATTTATGTGAGTCCAGAATATATATACGCTGAAAAGGATCTGGCAAACTGGTGCGTTAGTCAGAAGGATCTTGGAAAAGACGGCAGCGGAAATCCGTGCGAGCTGATTGAGATCACCACCCCTAAAGGTATGCTGCGTAAGAAGGTTATACATACAGATGTGACGGACTACGATACAGAATATCTCATAAAAGATATGGCTGATTTTGAGATATGGAATGAATATTATCCTGTTCCCATTCGAGCTGATTTTGATCCTATTAA
>Ga0307990_1003185_pt1 | contig 12656 bp, 5 predicted proteins | sample EllFjometagen129_FD_203168 | JGI IMG/M metagenome (GOLD analysis project Ga0307990, IMG submission 203168) | Marine microbial communities from Ellis Fjord, Antarctic Ocean - #129 | ecosystem: Environmental > Aquatic > Marine > Unclassified | place: Southern Ocean | collected 2014-10-08
GAGCAGAAAATATTAAAGTGCTCTAAACCATAGTTTTCGGGATTAATCTGGAAATTAACAAAAAAAAGCAATATATACGGACTTTGATTCGTTATATTTATTTGTAAGCAAAGATACCGGTGCGCAACCGGGTAAAAATATGGATTATTATATCAGAAAGGATAATATGAATTCACGTAAACGCTTAAGACTTTTGATTGCATTTTTTACCTTCACTATGCTTGCAGGGGCGAATTTTGCCTTGGCGGCTCGCCCGGTGAAAGCTAAATGTCCGGACTTTACCAAAGGCGAAAAAATCCCCGAAGGATGGACACACGACTGGACGCTTGGACCGACGGGAATGCGCGGTTGGATTTACTGCGATAAGCATACTACAACCGATTCGCGGCAGATCAAGGTCACGAAAGTGGAGAAAGGTTCCCCCGCTGATGGTGTTCTTGAAGTGGGAGATGTGATCCTGGGTGTTTACGGCAGGCATTTTAATGATGATGCAAGGATTCTGTTTGGTAAAGCTATCACAAAGGCTGAGAAAACCGAAAGCAGGGGCAAGCTGCCTTTGATACTATGGCGCAATAGCAAGATGGAGCGGGTTGTTGTCCAATTGCAGTCTATGGGCAGCTATTCTTCGACGGCACCGTTTGATTGTCCTAAATCAAAAAAGATTCTGGAGCAGAGTTGTGCGGCTTTGGCAAAGAAGATGAAGGCCAATCCCACCGGCGGGTCTCTTATTTCGCGCGGGCTCAATGCTCTCGTATTGCTTGCAAGCGGCAATCCTGAGTATCTTCCTGTTGTCAAAGAACAGGCCAAGCTGCTGTCGCAGTATGATCAATCCACAGGTGTTCGCACCTGGAACTATGGTTTTGTAAATATTTTCCTTGCCGAGTATGTGCTGGCGACGGGTGACCGCACGTATGTTGACCAGGGCCTTAAGCGGATAACAAAGATGGCTGTGGATGGTCAAAGCGTTGTAGGTTCGTGGGGGCACGGTTTTATCGATGAGAAAACCGGACGGCTTGGCGGGTATGGAATGATGAACTCACCGGGGCTGCTGCTTACCTATTCGATGGTGCTTGCCAAACGGGCGGGTGTGGACGTGCCGAATCTTGACAAGGCGATAAACAAAAGTACGACGTTCCTTGAGTTTTACGTTGGTAAAGGGGCGATTCCCTACGGCGATCATGGGCCTTGGATCCAGACCCACGATGACAATGGGAAATGCGGTCTTGCGACGGTATTGTTCGATCATCAGGACAATGTTGATGCGACGGAATTTTATTCTCGAATGTCAGTTGCCGACTACGGCCCCAGGCGAGATGAAGGGCATACGGGCAATTATTTCAATATTACATGGGCGCTGCCGGGCGTAGTACGCTGCGGTCCTAACGCCAGCGGAGCATGGATAAAGGAATTTGGCTGGTATTATGACCTTGCTCGCCAGTGGGATGGCACATTTGTTTATCAAGGCTCTCCGCAGCCGACTCCTGAGGCCTATAACAACTGGGAGAGCACCGGGTCTTACCTGCTTGGGTTTACCTATCCGCTCAAGAAGACTTATCTGACAGGACGCAAGAGATCATCTGCTCCTGCAGTCAGCCGTGCAACCGCAAAGAGCCTTATAGTTGACGGACGAGGCTGGACGAGTAAGGATCGCACGAGTTACTATGACAAAATGACCACCAGGCAATTACTCAAGAGACTTTCCAGTTGGTCACCGACTGTTCGTGAACGTTCTGCGATGGCACTTGGCCGCAAGCGAGAAAATATTACTCCTCAATTGATTCGCATGCTCGGTTCCAGTAACCTCTACACGCAATACGGTGCTTGCCAGGCTATCGAATTTCAGCGAGGGCGCGCGGCTGCGGCAGTGCAGGCATTGCTTAAAACATTTAGCTCTGATGACCTTTGGTTGCGAATTCTGACTGGCGAGGCTCTTGCTGGAATCGGAGAACCGGCTAAGGTAACTGTTCCGGAATTGCTGAAAAGATTAGTAAAGACCGATCCTGTTAACGATCCTCGCAATATGGAGCAGCGATACCTTTCCGTCTCCCTGTTTAACAGTCGAGGCGGCCTTGTCGGCAAGTCTCTCGAAGGAGTTGACCGCAAGATGCTCATTAAAGCCGTTCGTCTGGGTCTTAAGAATGAAGATGGACATTCACGCGGCTGCCTTGCTTCTGTTTATGAGAATTTAACATTTAATGAGATTAAACCTTTATTGCCTGACATTTATCAGGCTATTATAGAGCCTGCGCCAAGCGGAATCATGTTTTCGGCAGGGATTCGTATGGCCGGTCTGAAGCTGTTTGCGAAAAATCACGTCAGCGAAGGGATAGAAATGCTTGTCGATTACTCCCGCAACCAGAGGGGACATGCCAGTCAAATACGTATCGTTGAAATCATGGAAATGCTTAAATTGTATGGCGATCATGGAAACCGCGTCATTGACAAATTAGAGGCTGTTGCTTATTACTTTGAGAACGAAGAAAAGGACTTTCCGCACCACTTGAGCCTGGGCAAAGCTAAAGTTGTCAGAGATACTATCAAGTTTATCAAAGCTTCAAAAGATAAGCCCAAATTGATCTATCTGGGAAATAAAAGATGACGCTCAGGCGGTAAGCAATAGTTTTGTTACTCAAATTGACCGATTGGTCAGTTTGAGTAGGGGAAGGGTGTAAAATAATAAACATTGGAAAAAGGAAGCACTATGAAAACAAGTAATCGAACCAGAATCGTATTAACCGTGTTTGCCGCACTGATTGCATTTCAAACCTTTGTTATGGCGGCGAGTTGGCCTGCGGATTTGGTGCGGGGTAAGGACCGCGTTGATGTCCCTGCAATAGGCACAGGACTGTGTCTCCACAATCTCTTTCAGTCCAACATGGTCATTCAGCGGGACAAACCTGTTAAGATATGGGGCTGGGCAACCCCGGGCGAAAAGGTAAGGGTAACACTTGATGCTAAACAGCAGTCAGCAACGGCCAGCAAGGACCGCTCGTGGAAAGTGACGTTTCCTGCACTTCCGGCCAGTTCCAAACCGCGTGATATAATCGTCAAAGGCAAGGACAAAACGATCAAGCTTGAGAATATTCTGGTTGGTGACATCTGGGTTCTGGGTGGACAGAGCAATATGGAGCATCCGATCTGCCGTACTGAAGACGGGGATCTTGAGATCGCATCAGCTAACTTCCAGAATATCCGGATTATGACAGTGCCTGCTCAGAACGGACCGAAAGTCAAGAATGCGTTTCCGCGATTATACGAGTGGCACAGCTTTTTTAACCAGCATTACCGTAAAGGTGACTGGGACGTATGCACGCCGGAAATAGTTTACGAACTGTCGGGGATAGGGTATGTGTTCGCACGGCGTATTCATATGGCTTCGCAGATACCTATCGGTGTGATCGATGTTTCCCGCGGCGGGACGAATCTTGAGACTTGGTTGCCGATGGATGTGGTCAAGGCGACTGATACACCCGAGGTCAAGGCCAAGCTTGCCGAATGGGATAAGAAAGTTTCCGCATTCAATCCGCAGAAAGATCTTCAAGACAGGATCAAGCGGCATAACCAGTGGGTTGAGCGAATGAAGAAGGATGGAAATAAGATCCCTGCTGACCGTAAGGTTCCGTCAGATTTGAGGGCCGGGCCTGCAATGGATTATAACAGGCCAGGTAACTGCTATGCGAGCATGCTCGCCCCGATCGCCGGCTTGCCGGTCAAGGGCGCCATCTGGCATCAAGGGTATAGCAATGCGTCGCAGGAGGGGCACGTGATGTACTACCAGGTCTTTGCAAAGATGATAGAGGCATGGCGGGCGGCTTTCGATGATCCGAAGATGGCCTTTGGTATTATCTCGCTGTGTACAGATGGTCCGCCCCAGACCCTGGACAATTACCTTGAAATGATGGTTAATGAAGGACAATACATCCGTCAGGTGCAGTACCAGACTTACCTCGATTATGTCAATGCCGGCGATAAGAATATCGGGTTTGTGAGCAGCTATGACAAGCGGCGAAACTGGTATCACCCGGGGTTGAAGGTTCCTGTCGGTGAGCGCATCGCAAGGTGGGCGCTCGCGACGCAGTACGGCAAGAATATTGCATGGAAGCCGCCTCTGATCACCGGGATGAAGACTCAAGACGGTAAGATCGTGCTGACATTAGACATGCCTGTTGATGCGGGACATGGTCATCCTATTGAAGGCTTTGCTATTGCCGGTAAGGACCGGCGTTTCCAGCCGGCCAAAGTCCAGCACATCGTTCTGAAAAAAGATAGTCGTAATCGACCGGTTTACGATTACAATAAGATAGTACTTTCCAGCCGGTATGTTGAGCAGCCGATTCATTATCGCTATGCATGGGGACGCAATCCAATGGGTAACCTAAAACCCAGGTATAAGTTTGATTCAACGATATTGGCAACCCAGCGAAGTGATGACTGGAAGATACACGAGGTGCCGGTAAAGTTTGGTGAAAAGGCAGACAGGAATACAGCGAATCTGGCGCGCCAGGCGAACCGGCTGTTCGACATGGATCGCCGTCTCAAAGACGCCCAGAACTTGCTCGACGAGCATAAGGAAAAGAACGCAAACGAGCTAAAAAAATGGAAAGACAGGTAGAGAACTGGTACTGCCGGGATTACCGGAGGAACCTTTATTATTACTTAACCTCTATTATTAAATATTTTTGAATGGAATCACATACATGAAAACCCCAATTAGTAATACACCTGTTAAGGGATTGATTTCAGGCCTGTTGTTAAACGGGATTAGTGCGACTGCTTGTTGGCTGCTGCTTACTATGCTTGTCGGTTGTTTTGTTTTTTGCGGATGTGCTGTTTCAGAGGATAAGATTTCGCCGCCCGCCTTTGCAGGCGACGACCTGCGCGCCGTGCCGCGGCCGGAGCATCCCCGGCCCGACTTGTTCCGTGTAAACTGGATGACGCTCAACGGCCAGTGGCAGTTCGAGATCGACGCCGAAGCTGACGGTGAATCCCGGGGACTGACCTATGGACAGGACCTCAAGGACAGGATCATCGTTCCCTTCTGCCCCGAGAGTAAATTGTCGGGCATCGGATTGGGCAATACCAAAAAACTCAAGAACGTCTGGTATCGCCGTACCTTTGAGGTTCCGGCCGTCATGCAGGGCAAGCGGATCAGGATTCATTTCGGCGGAGTCGACTACAAAGCCTGGGTGTTCATCAATGGTCAGTTTGCCGGAACACACATCGGCGAGAGCGTCGATTTCCAATTCGAGATCACCCGTTTCCTCCGTAAGGGCGTCAATGAAGTGGTGGTCAAGGTGCTCGATGACCAGTGGTCGGGCCTCCAGCCGCGCGGCAAGCAATGCAACGGACAGAGTCGCAGCTGTTTCTACACCCGCACTACCGGAATCTGGCAGCCCGTGTGGCTCGAAGCGGTCGGATCCTCGTTTGTCGAAAGCATTTCGGTAATACCCGACCCGGACCACGCGCAGGTTCTGATCCAGGCGAAGATCAACGGTACCGACAAGGACCTGACTCTCAAGGCTGAAGCGTTCGCCGATGGTCGCTTGGTCGGTTCCGATACCAGCAGCGGCCCGTGGCAGAACCGGCTGGTGATCAAGCTCAAGGAAAAGAAACTATGGCAGCCTGGCGCCCCGTTCCTCTACGATCTAAAGTTTACGCTCTACAGCGGCAAACAGAAGATCGACGAGATGAAGAGCTACTTCGGCCTTCGCAAGATAGCCATTGACGGACGAAAGATCCTTATCAACGGAAAGCCCGTCTTCCAACGCCTGATCCTTGACCAGGGATTCTACCCCGAAGGCCTGTGGACCGCTCCGTCGGACGAGGCGCTCAAGCGGGACATCGAACTGTCCATGGCCTGCGGGTACAATGGCGCACGCCTCCACCAGAAGGTCTTTGAACCAAGATTCCTCTACTGGGCCGACAAGCTCGGATACATGGTCTGGGGCGAATATCCTAACGCCGGCTATGGCAACCAGCGGGAGGGGTTTTCGGCCGTCGTGAATGAATGGATCGAGATCCTGCGGCGTGACCGCAACCATCCATCCATCGTCGGCTGGTGTCCCTTCAATGAGAACCACGAGCAAACCGGCGAATTGCAGCAGATGATCTGGAACATTACCAAGGCTATAGACCCGACCCGGCCGGCCCTGGAGACCAGCGGATGGACCCACACGCTGTCCAATCCGGAAGTCCGGGACATGCATGACTATACCAGCGATCCGGATCGTCTGGGCAAGAGATGGATGGACTACTTCTCCGCACTGCCGGAAGGTCCGTATCCTCCCGCACGCTATTACAATCCGGCTGTCTCGAGCGCCGACCGCGGCGTTCCGTTTATGATCAGCGAGGTTGGCGGCATCGGCTGGGCGACCGAGGGCGGCTGGAGTTATGGCAAAGGTCCCAAGACCCTCGACGAGTTCTACACACGCTACAAGGGTACCATCGATGCCATGCTCGACAACCCGAATCTGTTCGGATTCTGCTATACTCAGTTGACCGATATCGAGCAGGAAAAAAACGGTCTCTACTATTACAATCGCAAGGCGAAGTTCGACGCAAAGAAACTGCATGAGATCACCTCGCGGCAGGCGGCCTATGAACGCCAGGAACGGCAAGCTCCAAAACCCGTCGTCAAGACCCTTGATGCAAAGTGGAAGGTGCTCATTGGTGCGGTCCAGGATGGTAAACTGAATACCCCCTACAGGTATGTTACCGACAAACCTGCAGGCGACTGGATGAAGGACGGGTTTGATGACAAGACCTGGAAGACTGGTCTGCCCCCCTTTAGCAATCAAAATAACAAACAGACTCAATGGAAGACTACGGATATCTACTGTAGAAAGACCTTTGAATTCGACGGCAGAAATCTGAAAAAGGGCAGTATCGTGCTCATCAACAACGGCCAAACAGAGGTCTATATCAATGGCCGCAAGATTCTCAGCGCAAAAGCTACCAGGGTCTACCAAATGCACATGCTAACCGAGGATTTGAAAAATACGCTGCGTAAAGGAACTAATACAATCGCAATTCACTCACTCAAGCAAAGGCCGGCTCAGTACCTCGACCTGGCAATCCTGATCGAGTAAGACACGTCGCAGCTCGGTCACAAGATCGGGCTATCGAAGAAAAGGTTGCGATTTAAAATTTGAGCTATTAAACATTTCTGAAAGGAATGAAATACATGAAAAACCAAAATAATAATACTCCCGTTAAGGGATTGGCTTCAGGCCTGTTGGTAAACAGGATTAGTGTGAATGCTTGTTTGCTGCTGCTTACTATGCTTATCGGCTGTATTGTTTTTAGCGGTTGCTGCGGTTCAGGCGATAAGGTTTCGCCTCAAGCTTTTGTTAATCCGCCTTTGGAAGCCCGGCCGGGAGCGTTTTGGTGCTGGTTAAATGGCGTTGTCGATCATGATCAGATAACCCGTGAGATGGAAGAGGCCAAATCGCTTGGTATGCGAGGTTTTGATATATGGGATGTAGGCGTTCTAAGGGGCAAGGAAATGGTCCCTGAAGGACCAGCTTTTCTTGGCGAAGAATCCTTGAAGTCAGTTAAGCACGCAATGACCGAGGCTGACAGACTTGGACTGGAACTTAATATGATCGCTGCCAGCAGCTGGAATGCGGGCGGTGCGTGGGTCAAAAAGTCCGACGGTGTTAAGCGTATCGAAAGCAGTTCGGTTGACGTGTCCGGACCGCAAAAGTTTGATCAGGTAATCCCCTTGCCCTGTGATGACGAAACCTATTATTATGATATTTCCGTTATGGCCGTTCCACAGTCCAAAGATAAAAAACTCGCCTCGCTTGATCTTTCAATAGACCTGACCAATAAGATGGATGATAAGGGACAACTTAAATGGGATGCGCCCGCCGGTGACTGGACAATTATGCGTTTTGTCTGTCGTGGTACCAACCAGGGGCTGGCGGTTCCAACTCCAAATTCAGATGGTTTGATTATCGACCATCTAAGCGCAGGAGCCACAGAAAGACACATGTTGCACATGATAAACAAACTCGGCGAGGTCGACCCCGGGCACAAAATTTTGAAAATGATGGAGCATGACAGTTATGAAGTTCGCCCGGCAAACGACTGGACGGAGGGTTTTGCAGACGAGTTCAAAAAACGCCGCAACTATGATCCAATTAAATATCTTCCGCTTCTGGAAAAATGGACGCTTGCAGACAAGGACATCCAAACACGCTTTATTGCCGACTATCGCAAGACTGTCGGTGAGCTTATGGTCGAACGGCATTTCCGTGTTAGCCGTCAGGTTCTTAACCGTCATGGTATGAAACTTGCCGCCGAAGCCGGTCACGGAGGTTATCCGCGTGTCGATCCGATCTGGGCAATGGGTGAAGTCGATATTCCCCGCGGTGAGTTCTGGAACGGAAAGCGTTTCTGGGTGACCAAGGAAGCTGCTTGTGCTGCCAATCTTTACGGAAAACGTTACGTAGATGCAGAATCCTTTACAGGCTGGAGAAGCTGGCAGGACGGCCCGGCGCATTATAAGCAGCTTTTTGATGTTGCCATTTGTGACGGCCTCAACCGCCTGACATTCCATACCTTTGCGCATAATCCACCGGAGGCCGGTTTGCCTGGTTACGCATACCATGCCGGTGAACATTTCAATGCCAACAATACCTGGTGGAAGCAGTCCGGGCCGATGCTTAAATATATGGCACGCTGTTGTTATTTGATGCAGCAGGGCGATTATGTTGCCGATGTCTGTTTTTATTATGGTGATAAGGCGCCGAACATGGTGCCCCCGCGCCGCATTGACCCAAATATCAAACCCAGTTTTACTCTAGATAAATGTTTGCACTGCGGTAAAGACCTTGCTGTGAATTTCAGATCGCTGGGCAAAGGATACGGTTATGATTACATCGACGTAAACTCGATCATTAAGCGAATGAAGTTCGATCAAAGGACCGGCCAGATGGTCGTCGGCAGGATGAGATACAAACTGATGGTACTTCCGGATTACGACCACCTCTGCCTGGAAGTACTGCAAAAGATTAACAAACTCATTAAACAGGGCGCCACCATAGTCGGATCAACCAGGCCGATACGCACCAATTCGCTTACAGACTATCCGAATGCTGATAGCAAGGTTGCTTCGATCACTGAAAAGTTCTGGCCGGTGTCGAATTCTGAAAAAACTGCAACTGGCAGGACCTTTGGCAAGGGCAAAGTTTACACAAATATGACATCTCGCAATGTACTGAAGGAAATGGGTGTTATGCAGGACTTTACCGTTTTAAAAGGCGGCAGCCAGGAAGGTCCTCTGCGGATTGATTATATACACCGCCGCAGTGACAACGCAGATACCTATTTTGTCTGCAACAGCGCAAAAGAAAGTAAGAATATTACCTGTAAATTCCGTGATGCCGATGGAAGGGCTGAAGTGTGGTACCCGGTAACAGGCGAAATATGTTCTGCGAACGTGACCAGCCGCAATGATGATGGCTCCTGCGATATAGCACTTGAACTGCCAGCTTTTGGCTCGGTGTTTGTTGTCTTTAAGCGTGACAATTTCGCTCCAAAAAAGACTGCCGATCTGTTTGTGAATGAATCGGCCAAAAAGATTCCTGTAGATGGAAAATGGACTGTAAAGTTCCAGCCCGAAAGGGGAGCCCCGGAATTTGCTCAGTTTGACAAGCTGACAGACTGGACAACTTCAAATGTTGACGGAATCAAATACTTCTCGGGTACTGCGACATATTCAATTCAGTTTGATATGCCCCGAGATGGAAGTGAGGACTTCTGGCTGGATCTGGGTGAAGTGTGTATTGTTGCCGAAGTAAGCATAGATGGGCATGATCTAGGGACCGCATGGACGTATCCCTTCCGGGTGAAGGTGCCTGCTAATATGTTGACCAAAGGCTCACACATGGTGGAAGTCAAAGTAACCAACGTCTGGAACAACCGCCTGGTTGGCGATAAGTTCCTCGACGAAAAGGACCGAATAACCAGCACCAATATGCATGGTAAATTTAATAAGAAAACCCCGCTGTTACAATCGGGTTTGCTTGGGCCGGTGACCCTTGTGTCAGTGAAGTAAGTGTCCCGGATTTTCAGTTAAACCGTGATAAAAAAATAGAATTTTGATAGCATAGCAGATTTGGTATTCTATCAGAAAAGAGGCTCAGTCCCGATGAATCGGGATAGCTGAGCTAAGATATTCGACCAGAAATAACAATGGCACAGCCCGGAGCTTTCGATGAAAAATAAATACGATTTGACAAAATACGCAAAACAGAACAGTCTTGCCATATTGATCTTTTTATGGATCATTTCTATGTCAACCTGCGTCGCTGCCGATTTCTGGACCCCCGATAACACCGGACGTATCTCTCATACCTGGACCGGGGATGAATCGCTGGTGATGTGCTTGCAGGGACGCGCTGTAGTCGTACAAGTTCGCCTTTCTACCATCAGCGATTTGAGTTACACGTTCCGATTTTTTAATGTTAAAGAAGATTATTTCAAAAAGCTCATGTACCAGGCAGGACGCGATCTCAATCCTCCGGTGCAGATAAATGGCCAACCCCTTAAATGGCAGTCTCCGCAAAAAGCCGCGTTCGACGGAATGCTTACCTTTACCTATCCTGAGAATCAAGGTGTTCTGGTAACACGAAAAGTTTACCCGTCTAACACCAATCCTTTGATCATCGAACAGTGGCAGTTATGCAACAATTCGACCAAACCAATACAGGTAAGCATTGACGGTGTACGCCGGACGATCTTTGGGAAATATCGCCGCAGAATCGAAAAAGCGGACGTCCTTATTGTCGAAGCAATTTTGCCCGCGGTTAAAACGATGACTATCAAACCGGGCAAGTCGCTGAAGTTTACTCAGAGGCTGCAATGCAAGCAGACCTCGGCCCCGGATGTTAAATTTGATCTTAAGTCCGAGTATCAAGACCGCCTCGCTCTTTCCGAAGCTGCCTATCGCGGCCCCGGTCGTCTCGAAACACCGGACCCAATGCTCGACCTGGCATTTGCGTTGCAGAAGTTCCATATTCTTGAGTGCCCCATAAACACCTACAAGGGAGTAATCTCCCACAACGGAAGCTTGCGTTACTCTCCGGGAATATGGGCCAACGACCCGGTCGAATATTCCAGCCCGATCTTTCCATTTTTCGGCAGCTCACTGCTCAACGAAGCCGGCCTGAACATGTATCGAATCTGGCAGGACTATTGCAAAACCAACGGCATAGATCCTTTCCCCGGTTCCTTCGAACATCCAGACCTCCGTCTGGTTCAGAAACATCGTGGCGACGACGCCATGCTTCTTTATTCACTGCCTAAGTACCTGATGTTCCTTGGCGACCGTAAAGCAGCCCAGGAGCTTTGGCCGCTGGTTCAGTTCAGCGGGCAATCGGTTCAAACTCACAAAACAGCCGACGGTATCATCGCTTCACGGACCGACGAGATGGAAGGTCGTTACCGGACGGGTTCGGCTAATCTGAGCACCTCGGCTCTGGCCTATGGGGGTTATTGTAATGCGGCACGATTGGCTAAAGCTCTGGGCAAAACAGCCGAGTCCAAAGAATTCAATAAATGTGCCGCCGCCCTCGGCAAGGCCATCGAAAGTTACTTTGGCGCCGAAATTGAAGGATTCAAAACTTATCGATATTACAAAGGAAACACCACTCTTCGCGGCTGGATCCTGATGCCCCTGGCGATGGACATTACCGATCGTCAGCAGTCAACCGTAGATGCAATGATTTCCGATAAACTCTGGCCTAACCGTCTAAAAGGCGGAGACATTCTGGCCGATTCTAAAAGAGATACCGAATGGGCGAGAGAAACCTACTATGCCTTGCGTGTCTTGTTCAAGGCAGGGCGAACCGAAGAAGCACTTAAGCTAACCCAGTGCGTAGTAAAGGCACAAGTTTTCGGCAACGAAGGCCCATATCCCGACGAAGACGCTATCGACATGCTCTGTCCCGGCTCCCTTTACCCCCGCATATTTACAGAGGGCGTATTCGGTATAGTGCCGACCGGCCTTAACTCATTCGAATGTACTCCATGGCTCCCGAAAGCCTGGCCGAAAATGGCACTACGCGACATGCGTGCTTTCGGTAACGCCTGGGATATGGTTGTCAAGCGCGTGGGCACACAGCAAAAAATCACAGTCACCAATAGCAACGGCAAAATCATTTTTACCGATACCGGACCCGCCGGAAAAACCTATTCAATCTCCTTCGAGTGAACAACGCAGAAAATTCAAATTCCCAGCGTATCACAAAGAAACAATCTGATATGAGCGCACAAAAAAAGCTCAACACAGGGCTAAAAAACCTCATTATTGAGCTTTAATCAAACTTGCGGGTGAAGGGAGTCGAACCCCCACTTTCCAAAGAAAACCAGGACCTAAACCTGGCGCGTCTGCCAATTCCGCCACACCCGCGTTATTCGTTGCCGGTCAGAAAAGTCCCTCGTCGGCGTCATCTTCACTTGTATTTTTATCTTCATCCTTCGGCTCGCCGGAATCGCTATTATCGGCGTTTTTACGCTCAGCCGTAATTTTTTCGATCCGCTTTTCCGCAGTCTGTAGAATGTCCCTGCAATGGTTGATCAGTTCCATGCCGCGTTCATATTGTTCCAGGCTCGCCTGAAGATCCGTCTCGCCGCTTTCGATATTATTG
>Ga0307990_1003186_pt1 | contig 12654 bp, 13 predicted proteins | sample EllFjometagen129_FD_203168 | JGI IMG/M metagenome (GOLD analysis project Ga0307990, IMG submission 203168) | Marine microbial communities from Ellis Fjord, Antarctic Ocean - #129 | ecosystem: Environmental > Aquatic > Marine > Unclassified | place: Southern Ocean | collected 2014-10-08
TAATACCGATTGTGAATCAAAATTGCCGATACAATTCATTCTATTTCTTGTATCAGCTTTGATTCTACATCGGCATTGTTTACTCCCGAAAATCGGGGATACCGGAGTTTTTGATTTTAAAGTGGCATAACATAAGGTGCTGTTGATTAATGTTCTAACTTACTGCAACCCTTGAATTTACTACTATTTCGGTTATTATTTTTATACATTGTTAGGCAAAGTAATTAACTCATTTTCAATCTTTTCTGTATAAAATTATAAATCCAGTCAAACGCTCCATCTGTTTTATTCCATATTGGCCATGCACCATTAACATATGAGATTGCCTCATTTTCATCACCTCGCCCAATATATTGTGCTTGTTCTTTTGCCATTTCTTTATTTCCTAACATATAGTCAATTACAAACTCATTACTTTGGTATGCCAGTAATAATATTTTTTCACTTTTTGTTGTTTGTCCTGATTTTTTAAAGCTATACAGCGCATTATTGTAATTCCATACAGCACAATCTTCATCTTCACTTTCTTTTATAAATTTTTCAAATTTGGTCATGTCTTTTTTTCCAAGCAATAAAGTTGATAGTAAATATCTAATTCCCTGATTATCGCCAGGATTTAATTCTAACATTTCTTCATAGATTTTAATTGCTTTATCAACTTCGTTTTTAGCATATAAACAGTCAGCTAGTCCTACTTTTGCACGCATATAAGGTCGAGTTTCTAACATACCCCAGAAATATCCTCTCTCCTCTTTGAAAAATTTCTTCCCAAGTGTTTTTTCGCCTGCTTTTATTGCTTTTTCATATTGCTCTATCGCTTTATCAATATTTTTTTCAATGCTTGCCAAATAATTAAAAGCATCTGCATTGTTTGGGTCTAATTCAAGCGCTTGTTTTACTAATTTCTTTCCTTTTGATACAGGTTGTTCGTATGCTTCATAAACTAAATCTTGCGAGCGACCTTTTTTGTCAGTTCTTTCAGGCAAATCATCAAGGCTTTGTCCCTGCATATTTTTTAAAAAGTTATTAATCTCGTCTGTGGTTTCAAATCCTTGCTTTTTAATTGCTTCCATTAGTTTTGCAATGTCTTTTTCTGTATCCATTCTTCCAGTGTTTTTGAATTTACTCATAGTTTCTCATTATTTTGGCTAACGGTTAGTATATGGTTTTGTGGCGGTTTTTGAAACACAAATCTTTCAAATTACACCAATGGTTTTTATTGTTAAACCGTTCATATTTAGCACTTTACCCGCCATAAACTATATACATTGTTACCTTGCGTATTTATTCTATTTTTCTTCTTTTCAAGTCTCTAGCTGAATGATGAATTGTCAAAATATCAATTTGATTATCTTTCACTATTTTATAAATGATTCTGTAACTTCCTTCAATTAGTTCTCTAATATTTTCTCTACTAATTTCAGAAACAATCTTACCTGAATGAATCTGAGTTTTCAATATTCTTGTCCGATTTTTAAGTCTAATAACTTGAAGTTTTGCATATCGCTTAGAATCTTTTGAGATATACTCAGCGATTGCCTTTAAGTCGTCTTTTGCTTGAAATGTCCAATTTATTCGAACCATTTTTCAATTTCATTTTCCATTTCACCTTCTGAGATCACTTCTCCATTTTCTGATTGTTTGTTTCCTGATTCAATCTTTTCAATTAAGATTAATGTTTCAATCAATTCATCAATTGTAAATTCTTCAGGAAATTTATCAATCTGCTCTTTAAGTCTATTTTTTGTCAACATATCATTCATTATTTATTACACCAAAGATACTAAATTTTGATGCCTCTTTTGATTTTCTTCATTTCTTTATATGCAAGGTAACTACTTGCTAAACGCAACTGTATTGCGTTTATTTCCACTATATCTACTCCTTTGCCTTTTGTAAAGCACTGATATAGTGATGTATAAAAATTTGATTGCATTCTGTTATTAATTTAGTTGATGTAAATGTAATGAAAATTCATAAAACCAACAAATCTCTGGGGCTTTTCAACTTTTTGAGGGCATTATTGTTAATATGCGTGTAAAATTAGTTGTTTTATTCTGTTTATGCCCCACCTTTCTACTTAACCTCCTGCGATACCGTTTTTTATTTGTGTGCTAAGCATTTGCCTGCTTAACCCTAAAAATTCACCGCAAATAGTTAGAAGGCCCCTTAAGGTGCTGTTGATTAATGTTTTAACTTACTGCAGCCCATTTTTCTATTAACTCAAATTTGGGGTAATGCAACTTCCTATTATTTTATCAATATGAAAAAACGATTCCTGGGAAAATACCGCATAGACTCTATGCGAAAACAATACTGGAATTATGCATGGCGTCTAAAATCATCTATCTCAATTGACAATTGGAACGTATTTAAACATGGGCGTGGCTATTGGCATAAAAACAATTTTCCCAATCAAACCGTTATTATCCTTTGGAAATCTCCCAAAACAAACGTAATTTTAAGGCCAATTAAAAAATAATAGAATTTTACATATATAATTATCAATTCATGAAGAAGGCATTTGATCCGATCCGGAATTATCAGGAAACCATAAAAAAAGCGGGCTATGTCCCACGAAAAGAAGCAAGTCAGGAAGATTACGACCGCATTGGTTTCATGTCAGGGCTGGAAGTTCACCAGCAATTATTAACCAAACGCAAATTGTTTTGTCACTGTCCCGCAGGTGTTTATAATTCAGATGATGATTACGATGCGGAAATTTTACGTCATATGCGGCCAACACTCTCCGAATTAGGAGAATATGATGGTACTGCACTCATGGAATTCAAGACAAGAAAAAACATCACTTACCGCCTTAACAACGACAGTGCATGTACTTATGATGTGGATGACACCCCTCCTTTTATCATAAATAAAGAAGCATTGGAAATTGCATTGGAAATATCCATGCTATCAAAACTAAATATTGTCGGGGAAGTTCATATTACTAGGAAACAGTACCTTGACGGTTCAATTCCTGCCGGCTTCCAGCGCACTGCTATACTAGGAGTGGAAGGCGTGGTGCCAATTTCAAATAAAGACATTCGACTCATTCAGCTCAGTATTGAAGAGGATTCATGCCGCGAAATTTCCGATATCGGACATGAACGGGTTTACAAAACGGATCGTCTGGGAATGCCGTTAATTGAAACCGTTACTTATCCAGATTGTGTCAACCCAGATGAAGTAAAAGAAACCTGCGATTACATCAGATTCCTCAATCGAAGTACAGATAAAGTTCGTACCGGCATGGGAGCTGCCCGTCAGGATGTGAATGTAAGCTGCAAAGGTGGTAGCCGTGTAGAAATCAAAGGCGTCGCACACACAAAGTGGATACCAGAACTCACACATAACGAAGCATTCCGTCAATGGTCGCTTTTGCTGATTCGTGATGAGCTGAACAAACAATTTAAGAGCAAAGACGAATGGAAAATGGATTACACTCGGCTTGAGTACGATGCGTTTTCCATAAATCACCCGCCAATCAAACTTGCGAAAGCTAACGGAGACCACCTATACGTGGTTAAACTCCCCGGATTCAATGGAATTTTATCACATTTCACACAACCCGGAAAATGTTTCGCGGATGAAATCGCAGATCGTCTGAAAGTAATTGCCTGCATAGAAAAACCAAATATGGTACATACCGAAATGGCAAAACCTGTCATTACCGGTGCAGATTTGGAAATTATCAGCAGCATCATGATTACGGATCAAGAAAAGGATGCATTAGTAATTTTTTGGGCTCCTAAAGATGATGTAAAAACCGCACTTGAAACCATTGAAGAGCGTTGTCAAATGGCATTCGACGGTGTTCCCGAAGAAACCAGAAAATCGTTTGAAGACGGAAGCACAATTTTTGAGCGCGTACTTCCCGGTGCAGATCGCATGTATCCAGACACGGATTCAGCGCCTATTCCGTTAAGCAATGAATATATTGATACCTTGGGAAATCAACTTCCTATTGATGTTTCTGAACGCTTTAAACAACTTCGCGACTGGAAAATCCCGGCAGATACTTATCAATATATTTTAAGAAAAAATTTGGTTCCGGTTATTGAGGATATCATAGAATCTCTGGATTACACACCACAATACATCGGAACTTTCATTGGTCAAACGCTTAAATACGTGGAAGGACATTTCAAGCAGGCAATAGATTTTAATTACAGTCAATTGACATCGATGTTCCGTTTCATTCAGGAAGAAAAACTTGAAAAAGAAATTGCAAAATGGATGCTTTCTCACTTGTATGAGCATCCGAACATGGATTTCCAGTCTATTTTGGAAACCATCAAGTTCAAACGCAGTACAGAGGAAGCCATCATGAAAAACGTTCCTTTATTGATTGAAAAATACAAAAAAGAAGGACGCAAGCAGTGTAAAACTGCTGAGAAAGACTGGATTGCCGGTCAGTTGAGAAAACAAGCCATCGGAAATATGAATATGAAAACGCTGGCAAATAATATTGAGGCATTAAATAAATAAAATCAGAAACAATGAGTGAAGATCTCTTTCAAGGATATAAAGGTGAAGCTTTAGATCTTTTAAAAAAATATCATGTACGTGTCTGGGGACATGCAGTAATTAACACAACACGGGGGAAATTTGAAGGTACAGTTTTGCCGCGTTCAGAAAATGATGATGACAAACACATTGTCTTAAAAATTATTACCGGATACAATGTTGGCGTTGATGTAAGCACAGTTCAGGACATGAAAGAAGCCGGATACAAAAAAGCAAATTACGCCATTCCGGAAAAAGAATTTCCATATACTGAAAACCTTCCGCATGTTAAATTATTCGGTACCGGCGGAACCATTGCATCCCGATTAGATTATCGCACCGGCGCAGTAATTCCGGCGTTTTCACCTGGGGAATTATACGGAGCGGTACCTGAGTTGGCGGATATTTGTAATCTGGATACAGAAAAAGTATTTGCTGTTTTTTCTGAAAACATGGGCCCAAAACAATACATGTCCCTTGCTAAAGCCATCGGTAAAGAAATTGAAAATGGCATTGACGGGATTGTTATTGGTCACGGTACGGATACGCTACACCACACAGGAGCAGCCCTGACGTTTATGTGTCAAAATCTTCCGGTACCTGTTATTTTGGTCGGTTCACAACGTTCTTCTGACCGTCCGAGTTCAGACGCTGCCCTCAACCTCATGCATGCTATGAAAGCAGCTGCCGAATCTGATATTGCAGAAGTACAGGTTTGCATGTTTGGTCCAACATCAGATGAATATGGATTATTACACAAAGGAACCCGGGTGCGCAAAATGCATTCATCTTATCGCTCAACTTTCCGAACAATTGGGGACACTCCGCTTGCAATGATCAGCAGGACAAAAATTACCCCAATCAAGAAAATTTACAATAAACGCAGAAGCGACAAAAATGTCGTTATAAAACCATACTTTGAGGACAAAGTGACCATGCTTTATTATTATCCGGGAATGAGTGCCGATATACTGGACAGCATGGTTGACCTAGGATATAAAGGAATAATAATTATTGGCACCGGTCTCGGACATGTCAACAAGGAGTTATATCCAGCCATTGAACGGGCTCAGAAAAAGGGAGTCCATATGTTCATGACATTGCAAACCATCTGGGGCTACGTTCAAATGTTTGTCTATGATACCGGTCGTGATATGATGGCTAAAGGGATTATCCCACTGGGAAATATGCTTCCTGAAGTTGCATTCATTAAACTTGGCTGGGTACTTGGACAAACCAATGACCATGAAGAAGTAAAAGCTATGATGCTAGAACCAATCAATGATGAAATTACAGAACGAGAACCATATAACGGATATCTAGTTTATCAGGGAGGTGTTCCTGAAGTTGAGGAGTTCATTAAAAAGGTTCATAAATAAAATTCAAAATCGACTTTCGGGTCGATTTTTTTTCAAATTAATAACCCTCCTTTACCTGCATTATTCATCTCAAAATTAAGCGTATTTGCATATGTCAATATATTAAGGGGCCTTCAATGAATAATGCAGGTAAAATACAATAAATATTCAGTGCGTATATAAATATTTATTATATTTACTCATAAATTCAACCGTGGGATAGTTATGCGTTTTTATCAGTTACTCATTTGCTTTGCATTTGTAATCTCTAATGCATTTTTAGGCGTGGCTCAAACAAGTTTCAAACCTGAGCCTTTAAAAATTACAGATGAAACGAATCGGCAACCGGATCATGCCAGTCGATACGTTTGGGGATTTGAAAATTCCGAAAACATCCAAACAATTCAAGGAAATGCCGAGCATGAATTTTCCTGTTTTGGAATCGGTGTGGCACCGTCTGAACCAATAAGTTCTTCTGATATCAGTATCAAGTATCGGATAAACAATGGGTCTTGGATTAAAACCAAACCCGATTTTTCACCTGAAACAATTGCTCGTGATAATTTATACTGGACTGATTTACTTTTCACACCCGATACGAAATCCGGAAAAACAATTGAAATTCAAGCAGAGCTTCCGCAAGGTATCACAATAGACAGTTTGAAACTACATGTTATTAATGTCGATTTTAATGGAAAGTCAACGATTCCAAAAAATGCACCAAAAGCTGGAGCTTGCCCTGCATATCCAACTGTTATCACACGAGCAGTTTAGTTAGATCCATATTATACTCAACCAGCATATACGCCAAGTGTAATATCACCACATCATATTGTGATTCATCATGGAGCTGCTCCTGATACTTATACTGATGGAGCTGCTGTAGTTCGAAGCTATTGGAATTATCATGTAAATTCTCTTGGTTGGTCAGATATTGGATATAATTATTTGACAGATAAATTTGGAAATATTTACAAAGGAAGAATGAATGCAGATCCTCAAAATCAAGACTGTCGTGGTGCTCATGCTGGTGCATCAAATAATGAATCGATTGGTGTGAGCTTTCTTGGAAATTCTGATGTGACAATTCCTACTGAAGCGCAGCTTGATGCAACAGCTGAATTTATGGGTTGGTGGTTTAATGTTAGGGGATACGACCCAACAGCATCTGCAAATATTACATTGCAAAGTGGAGGAACAGCCTCTGTTCCTAGGATTTGTGGCCATAAGGATGTGAATATTGGTGGAACAGATTGTCCTGGAGTTGCATTATATGCTGATCTTGCAGATTTGAGAAATAGAACGAATGCAGTAATAAATGCTTGCAACTCTTTGTATATTTATGGAACTTCTGATTCTGATTTTATAGATGGTGTTCAGCTAGCCTGCATTATTCATCGCAAAATTAAGCGTATTTGCATATGTCAATATACTAACATTTTAAAGCCTAAAAACAATTAATAGTTTACACCTAATTTTAGGTATGCTTGAAATTATCTTTGCACATCTTCAAACCATCTAAACCCTTGAAATATAAAAATATGACTGCGGGTTTAGATGATTTAAATCTGCACAAAGGGAATTCCATGAATAATGCAGGCTAGATGGTGAAGCTGCTGCTGATATCTCAAATACTTCGACAGGTGCTTTGGATGGACCATCATATAACGATTATTCAGGCACACATTCAGCGGACTTAATCCCAGACCATTCTTATTCTCTTGTAATCACAAATGGTAACTATGGTGACGAAACTTTAGCGGCTTGGTTCGATTATGATGATGATGGTAGTTTTGAACTTAGCGAAAAAATCGGAGAAGTCTTTAATGTTGATGCTGCAGGAGTTGTCTCTTTAGATTTTACTGTTCCTCTAGCAACTCCAACAGGAAGCATAAAAATGCGTGTACGATCTGTTTGGTCAGATGTTGATATAGATGCTACCACGGTTTAATTTATGAGTAAATATAAGCCAACAGGAAGCCCCCGAATTAGACGCAACTCATGATAATTCAACGATTAAAATACTGGGTGTATATCCAAACCCAACATATGCCCCGCTCAATGTTTTAATAGAAACTAATGAAGCAAAAACAATCTTATATCAGGTATTGAATCAAACGGGACACATTGTATTGAATGGTTTGCATCATGCTGCCGGTGGACAAACTGAATTTACGATTGATATGAGTGCTTATGCAAATGGAGTTTATATTTTAGTGTTAACAGACAAAGCATATAGCGTAAGGCATAAAGTAATAAAATCGCGATAACGCAAATGTTTTCATCTGGGTTCGTCTGTTTTCAAGCACAAAAACCTATTACAGAACACAAATAAAGTGCAAAAAATTACTTACTTTTGTGAACACATTAAAATTCAATCAGTTATGAAAAGAGACAATATTGTATTTGATATTATTGCAAAAGAAAGAGCCCGCCAAGAACATGGAATTGAGCTAATTGCATCAGAAAACTTCGTTAGTAATCAAGTGCTTGAAGCCATGGGATCTGTAATGACCAATAAATATGCCGAAGGTTATCCCGGCAAACGTTATTATGGTGGTTGCCAATTTGTTGACCAAACAGAACAGCTCGCTATTGATCGTTTGAAAGAATTATACGATGTTGAATATGCAAACGTTCAACCTCACTCAGGAGCACAAGCAAATGCAGCAGTATTTTTAGCTTGTTTGAAACCGGGCGACACATTTATGGGTTTGGATTTATCACATGGTGGACACCTGACTCACGGTTCACCCGTAAACATGTCCGGAATTTTATTCAAAGCAGTATCATACGGTGTTAGCGAAGAAACTGGTCGTGTAGATTACGATCAGATGGAAAAAGTGGCTTTGGAAGAAAACCCAAAACTCATTATCGGTGGTGCATCTGCATACAGCCGTGAATGGGATTACAAACGCATGCGCGAAATTGCAGACAAAGTAGGAGCATTGTTAATGATTGACATGGCACATCCTGCAGGACTAATTGCTGCCGGGCTACTCGACAATCCAACCAAATACGCTCATATTGTCACCTCAACAACTCATAAAACCTTGCGTGGTCCACGCGGAGGAATTATTTTGATTGGTAAAGATTTTGAAAATCCATGGGGAAAAGCCACAAAAAAAGGCGTAATCCGTAAAATGTCATCATTAATTGATTCTGCTGTATTTCCTGGAATGCAAGGTGGACCACTGGAACATGTTATCGCTTCGAAAGCTGTCGCTTTTGGAGAAGCTTTAAGTCCTGAATTTAAAGCCTATCAAAAGCAAGTATTGAAAAATGCACAAGCAATGGCAGAAGCATTCATTAAACGTGGATACAAAATCATCAGTGACGGAACAGACAATCACTCCATGTTAATCGATCTTCGCACAAAAGTACCGGAATTAACCGGCCGTCAGGCGGAAGACACACTTGTAAAGGCAGACATCACGATTAACAAAAACATGGTGCCTTTCGATCATCGATCACCCTTCAAAACATCAGGACTTCGTGTCGGAACTCCTGCAATTACAACCCGCGGACTGAAACCAGAACACATGGATCCTATTGTGGAAATGATTGACAAAGTGATTATGAACATTGAAAACGAAGATAAAATTGAAAGCATCATCACTGAAGTACGTAATGAAGTGAATGCATTTATGAAGCCGTTTCCATTGTTTGCAGACTAAACAAAAAATATAAACACATTAAATCCGTTACATACCCAGTAGCGGATTTTTTTAACGCTGTTGAAAACTATTTCATACTTCAGCATAAAATATATTTTTTATCCACCTGTATTTTTTGTATTTTAACATCGTATTTAAACATTAACCTTAAACTAGATAAATTATGAAAAAATCAATTCAATTAATTAGTGTAGCAATTATGCTGCTTTTTATTGTCAGTTCCTGCGAAAAACAGCCGGCACACATGAATGTAATTCCCGGCGACGCTTTTGGTGTCATGCTTATTAATCCCGGAGATTTTGACAGAGAAAAAGCTGCCGAACAAATCCAATCCAATGAAGATTACAAAGAAACCATGAAAGAATTGCAGGAGGAAAATGAAGAAATGGCAAAAATCCTTGAAGATTTCATCAAAGACCCTTCATCAATTGGTGTTAATACAGAAAGTGAAATGTATCTTTTTGTTGCTCCTTTAGATAAAAACATGATTGTCGGAATGGTCATGGAAATGAAAAAGCCATCCCAATTCGAGGAAGTTCTAAAGAAAATTGCAAAAGAAATGGAAATGCCTGTAGAAATCGAAGATGCAGATGGTTTCCAAAAAATCGCTTTCCCGAATGGGAATGGCATCGTAATTTGGGATAGCAAAACCATCCTTGTAATCGGCTCAGATAGTGAAATTGATGCTGAAAAAGAAGCGAAAAAACTGCTAAACCAAAAAGCATCAGAAAGTATCAGCCAAAATAAAGATTACATGGACTTTTATGCCAATCGCCTTGGCTTAAATTTCTGGATGACTTCGAGCATCGACAATCTGAAAGAAGAAATGCAAATGCTTGAAAGCATGCTTGGCATAAAACTTAGTAAAAACTTTGCACACCTTCACTTTGGATGGGACGACAAAATCGGAGAATTTACTATGACTTTCAAATTGCGTGTAAATGAAGAAATTCGCAACATGGATCCTGAAGAAATCATGAAACTCATTGAAGATTCAGAATTAGACAAAAAGCTCCCGATGCTTTTTGGACAAAATAAAGCGTATGGATATGATATCGAAGAAGATTACTCTGATGAATATCTTGATGACTTCGGTGAAGCCACAGAAGATTTTTCTGAAGAAGATTTAGAAAAACTATATAAAGAACTGGAAGCAGAACTCGAAGAAGTTGAGGAATAATTAATGCATATTCACTTACAACAAATTATCCCTTTCCCGTTGCAGGACATGAATCATGAAAAATCTGCAATTTGGGGAAGGGATTTTTCCTTTAAATCTGGGAAAACATATGGCATATTTGCACCCTCCGGAATGGGAAAAACCAGCCTGATAAGCATACTATACGGATTGCGCAATGATTTTCACGGGAGTTTTTTCATTGGAAAAGATTCCTCTGACACATTAAAGACTACTGATTGGATGAATTTGCGAAGACGTCAGCTTTCACTTTGTCCGCAAGGTTTATGGCTTTTTGATGATTTGAGTGCTTTAGAAAATATTCAACTAAAAAATTCACTCACACATCACAAAACAGAAAAGGAAATTCAAAACATGCTGCAACATGCAGGAATGGCTGAACATCAGCACAAGAAGGCAGGCATCTTATCTTACGGACAAAAACAACGCATTGCAATTATCCGAGCCCTTTCTCAGACATTTCACTTTATATTGCTGGATGAAGCTTTTAGTCATCTTGACAAGGAGAACAAACACAAGATGTGGGAACTTATTCGAACGGAAGCAGCACAGCAATCTGCCGGCATTATTCTAACAAGCCTTGGAGGTGAAACTCTCCACAGCGACATTTCCATAAGCTTATGATTTGGAAAATACTAAAAAGTGAATTTAAACAATGGCAGCTAATCGGAGTCATTACGGTGATGCTACTTGGATTCAGTATAATTTTACTGGCAGCAAGATTTTATACTGACATCCGACCCATGTTTCGCGGCAGCGATTTGTGGCAACATGAGCACATTATCATCAGCAAAAAAATATCGCAACAAAACACAGCTTCTCAACTTCTGGGAAAAGGAGAAAAACCAAGTTTTAGTGACAAGGAAATTAAAGCGCTGGAAGCACAACCATTTATAAAATCGCTGGCAGTTTTTACTTCAAGCAGTTTTGAAGCCTCTGCACATACTGACGGAAATTTGCTCGGCGGATTTTATACCGAATTGTTTTTCGAATCGGTCCCGTCAAAATACATCGATTTAAAAGATGAAAACTGGACATGGTCAAGCGATAGCGAATTTATCCCCATCATTCTGCCAAAATCTTATTTAAACATATACAATTTCGGATTTGCGACATCCCAAAATTTACCGCAAATCACGGAAAAAGCTGCATCATCTATTCCTTTCCGAATTCAAATCCGGGGAAACCGAAAAATCAAAAATTATAAGGCACGCATTGTCGGATTTTCAGACAGGCTAAATACCATTCTTGTCCCTCAGGAATTTCTGGATTATGCAAACCCGAAGTATGGGCCCAAAGAAGTTCCTGTCTCACGCATTGTATTGCTTACGCCTGACCCGTCAGACCCGGAATTACTCAACTATATTGAATCGAACCAATACGATTACAACAAAGAGCAACTCAACAACGGAAAAGCCCGCATGTTGCTAAATACTGCCACGGCAATTGTAATTATTACAGGCCTAATTATCAGCGCACTGGCTTTATGGCTTTTCATTCTCAGCTCACAATTGTTGCTGCAAAGAAACCGACATAAAATTGAAAAATTAAAAGCGTTAGGTTTTAACACTTCGCAAATTATTAAACCCTTTGTCAGGATATCTCTAATTGTCACTACCGCAGTATTTTTATTAAGCCTTATCCCCTACTTTCTGGTGAGTGCGGCGTATCGCTCTGCATTGCAAGCTTTACTTCCGGAAGCAACAGTACATCACAGCCTTATTTTACTTATCGGTTTTGTTTTTATTATAACACTGAGCGGATTTAACTTGCTGATAATAAGAAAAAAGCTTAGCCGAATTTAACCCGAAAAATTCACCGCAAATAGTTAGATGTTAATACCGATTGTGAATCAAAATTGCCGATACAATTCATTCTATTTCTTGTATCAGCTTTGATTCTACATCGGCAT
>Ga0307990_1003187_pt1 | contig 12654 bp, 13 predicted proteins | sample EllFjometagen129_FD_203168 | JGI IMG/M metagenome (GOLD analysis project Ga0307990, IMG submission 203168) | Marine microbial communities from Ellis Fjord, Antarctic Ocean - #129 | ecosystem: Environmental > Aquatic > Marine > Unclassified | place: Southern Ocean | collected 2014-10-08
CATAATGAGGGGTAAAGTCTAACAAGAATAATCAGAATGCGAGGTGTATTATGAAGACATTTAAAAATGTATCCTTAGTATGTTTGTCAGTCTGCTTTGCTGTTTTACTTGCCAGCAGCACTGCGAACGCGACCTTTACACAACAATTCGGCTGGTGGGACCTCGGCTCTTATACAGCTTCAGATCCAGGTACTGGATTTACCTTTTCCCTAGATTTTGAACTGTGGCAGGATGACGGTACTGCCGGTGGAGACCTCGGTCTGTATCGCTATGATTATAGAGTCTTTAACACAGACGACGCCTCGAATGCACAAATTCAGGAAGTCTCGATCTCTCACGGTGACACAGCAATAGGTTCTGGATTCATTGATGCATTGAACTACGAGCCAGCTTTGGTAGGTCTTGTTACTGACACATCGGGCTTTGGTCTTGGTCCGGTATTGAAGGCCGTGTGGTTTACTCACGTTCCCGAAGGTAGTGTATCAGATGTATTCTTTATGACAAGTTATGTTGGCCCACCTGCAGCCACAGAGTTAAGACCATTCATAGGTGATGGGGGCGGCGTTCCGTATATTATGGGCACCACGGGTGCACCAGCTCCCGGTCCCGTACCCGAACCGGGGACGATGCTCCTCCTGGGATTCGGTCTGGCCGGTCTTGCTGGGCTGAGCAGAAAAAAGAAGTCAGCGCGTAAATAGCAAGAACACTGAACATGTCATCATAGACCTCCCATTCTGAAGCTATGCCTGAACGGCGGTCCCGCGTGCGGGCCCGCCGTTATTATCTGTACCGGATTGGGACCATCCGGGGTCCATGCCCCCGGCTATCTCAACATCGAGAAATCTCGAAAACTAGAAATTCACGAACTGTCTCTTGGCGTCCATTACCTTCGCCAGATACCTCCGCGCCTCCTCCTTGGAAAGCTGCGTCCGGAGGATTGTGAACACCTGAAGGGGGACAAGGGCATTGATCCGGTCCTGTGCCCGGCCCTTGTCGGGGTCGAAGGTGCGCAGAACATCCCCAGCCCCGGCGTTATAGGCCGCGATAACGCAGTACTCCCTTGATACAGGGTCTTGAATATCGCTCAGATATTTGTCCTGCAGGAGGTGCAGGTAGGCGATCCCATACCTGATATTGTTTTCGGGGGTCATGAGGAATCCACGGGAGGGGAGGCCTTCGGCATTGTTCAAGAATTGGTAGACGTCCTGTCCGGCTGTAGTGGGAACGACCTGCATCAGTCCGAAGGCCGGGGCATGGCTCACCGCGTACGGGTTAAAATCGCTCTCGGTCTTGATAATGGCGTAGATGAGGTTCCTGCTGACGGAAAAATCTTTCGAGAAGCGTTCGACGAGAGGCCGGTATTTCAGGGCGCGTACCTCGTGGTGATCCTTCACCATCGGGATAACGACATACCGTATCTCCTTCTCTACATCGCCGGTCTTGATCTGCCGGGTGCGAAGTCTGTTTTGAATAAGGTAGTCGGCAAAGACCCCCGCCCGCCAGGACCACCGGATCTCTGTGCCCTGGTGGTCAATAACCTCACCATAGAGGAACGGCATCTTACCCAGCCTGACGGTACGGGCGGAGTAGATATCCACGGCCCGGGGATCATCGGGGGTAAGCAGGGTGGTGACAATGGCGTTTTTCAGGCTCTTCAGGGGATTCCCTCGGTCGAGCGTCTCGACAGTGATCTCCCCCCTGTCAAAATCGACCGAGGCGCGTGAAAAAAAGTTCTGTGTGTATTTGATGTATTCCCTGGGTGTGGATTCCCGTATCTCCTCCTCTCCCCACACGCCACCGACGGCCCTCCGGAATCCTTCGACAAGTCGTGCTGACTCACGCTGGAGGCGCTGTATGTCCCTATCGAGCGCCTTCGGATTCGCGGCATACCGGGCCGTCTTCTCCACCGCCATCCGTTGGGCAGACGCAACATCCCCCGTCGCCGCTATTCTGGCCACACGAGCGATATCTCACGCCGAGCACCCCAGAACGGTTGCACCTATACATAGCGCCAGCGATATCCTTTTCATGGGCCGCACGCTGTCTCCCTCAGGCATCTTTCTCTTTTTCGTCCCAACCTAACTCCGGGCATTGAGGCAGCCCGTCGGTCATGTCTCCCGTTCAGCCCCTATATCCAGCCGAGGACGCCCCCGAAGACCATCAGACAGACAATATCGAAGACGAGGATCGAGCCCGCCGCGATGATCTGTTTCCTCGTGTCGGCCATATCGTGGATCCAGAAGGCCACGAGCCAGAAGGGCATGTAGCAGATCAGCCAGATCAGCCAGGGGGAGCCGAAACTCCACCATGAATAATCCCACGTGAGCGCACCCGCCAGATTCAGGACCATCTCGACGGCGACGCACAGAACGGACATGAAGGCCGCGATAAGGAGCCGGTTGTTGATCCCCAGGATCTTCATCCCCTTATCCTCCGGGAGGAGGAGGGTACTCATCAGCCCCATGATGAGGAACATGAAGGTGATTTCGATATTGAGTCCCACAAGGATCAGATAGCAGGTGTCCCCTCCAGGTGCGCACCATACGGGGGCATACTGTGTAAAGTAGAGGACCAGCGAGTTCCAGATTTCATTGAACCAGTCCATCCCCCAGAAAGCCAGCCCCGCCAGTACCGCGGACCAGTTCCGGTTTGCCGCCTCCTTGGTGTAGACAAAGAGGACTACGAGCAGAACGGGTATGATGTACCACTTGAACTGGGCCGGGTCGCGCAGGATGGAGAGGGCCTGCAGGGAATAATCCGTCATGGACGACGCGTCCGTGACGATGGACAGCGCCTGTGATGATACCGTAACCATTGTTTCACCTCCTCTGTTTTTTTTACAGACAGGAAACGTAAAAACCATGGTGAGGTGTATTGTACCACCTCCCGATATACTCAGCTATCAGTTCTGGCCCCCCTTCAAGGCCGTTGTCACCTATCAGCTGAAAAGACCATCCTTTTCGAATTCCTTTACCTCAGCGTCTGTATATCCCAGGTCGCGCATGACCTCCCGTGTGTGCGCCCCGGCGGGGACCCCGGCCATCCGGTATTCCTGGGGCGTCTCGGAAAAGATGATGGGGTGGGCGATCTGCCGCACCGTCTCCCCCGTCGGAAGATCGACCTCAACAACCAGCGACCGTTCCCTCGTCTGCTCATCCTCCAGGGCCTCTGAGAGGGTCAGGACCGGCTCGACGCAGGCCTCCGTTTCTTCAAATATCTTCACCCACTCGCCCTTCGTCTTCGTCAGGATGATCTCCCTGACCTGCCCTTTGACCTCATCGACATCTTCGGGGGACACGCCCCCCGCTGTCAGATCGGGACGGCCGATTCCCTCGCAGAAGGCGGCGAAGAACTGAGGCTCGAGGGCGCCGAGGCTGATGTGCCCTCCGTCTTTTGTCTCGTAGAAGTCGTACAGGGATCCCCCGTTCAGGAGAAAGTCCTCGCGGCCGGGTTCGTTCCCGTCCACGAGATAGGCGTTCCCCGCCAGGGCGTTGAAGGCGATAACGCCGTCGGCCATCGAGACGTCGATCTGCTGTCCCCTCCCCGTCTCGTTGCGGGAGATGACCGCGGCAAGGATGCCAATGACCGTGTTGTTGGAACCGGAGGCGACATCGGCGATCTGCATCCCCGTGAGGCTCGGCCCGGTTTCTTTTTTCCCCGAATATGACATGATCCCCGAGCGCGCCAGGTAGTTGATATCATGTCCCACCCTGTCGCGATATGGGCTCGTCTGGCCATACCCGGTCAGGGAGCAGTAGATGAGCGCGGGGTTGATCTCCCGGAGGGCAGCGTATCCGAGGCCCAGTTTCTCCATGACGCCGGGGCGGAACTGCTCGACCAGTATGTCATAACCAGCCAGCAGGCGGCGAATAATCTCGATCGCCCGGGGATCCTTCAGGTTCAGCGTCATGCACCGCTTCCCCCGCCCGAGACAGGCCGTGGCGAAGGAGATGTCCTCCCCCGGGATGAAGGGGGGCGCAAAGGCCGCCAGATCCGGGCGCGAACCGGAGATGATTCTGAGGACATCGGCCCCCATGTCGGCGAGGCCCATGGTCGCGTACGGTCCGGGCAGAAGCGTGGTAAAATCAAGTACCTTGAGTTTGTTGAGTGGTCCAGCCATATATTTCACCTTTGCTGCTACAGTCCCATGAACTTGGCCGCGATCCCTTTCATGATTTCATTGGTACCGGCAAATATCCGCGTCACGCGGATGTCTCGCCAGGCCCTCGCGATAGGATACTCTTCACAGTATCCATAGCCTCCGTGGAGTTGCAGGCACCGGTCAGCTGTGCGGCACGCCATATCGGTTGTCCAGTATTTGGCCATGGATACGTCGAGGACGATGTCCTTCCCCTCCATGTGATCCATTATCAGCTTATCCAGGAAGGTGCGCCCGATCTTGGCCTCCGTTGCCATCTCCACAATCTCAAACTGTGTGTTCTGGAATTTGGAAATGGGGCGTCCGAAGGCTGTCCTCTCTTTGCAGTACGGGATGGTAATCTCCAGCATGAATTCCGCCGCGGCTACCGCGCCTATGGCACAGACGAGGCGTTCCTGCTGCAGCTTCCGCATAAGATGCAGGAAACCCGATCCTTTTGCGCCAAGGCGGTTTCCAACCGGAACGCGGCAGTCGGTAAAAAACAGTTCGGCGGTATCCTGACTGTGCCACCCGATCTTCTGTATCTGCTTACCCTTTTCAAACCCTTCAGTTCCTTCCTCAACGACATAGAGATCGATGGCGTTGTACGGGCTATCAATCGCAGGATCTCTGGCTGCCACGATCACGATTCCACAGTTTATCCCGTTGCTGATAAAGGTCTTCTGACCATTGATCACAAACGCATCACCATCTTCAACCGCCGTGGTCTTTATCGAGGCGAGATCGCTCCCGGTGTTGGGCTCCGTCATTGCCACGGCTGTCAGGATATCGCCGGAAACACATCCCGGAAGGTATTTCTTTTTGAGCTCCTCCGATCCGAAAGACGTTATGTAGGGAACCACGATGTCACTGTGCAGGACCGTCGACAACCCGGAGTGATTCGTCCGTGTCATCTCTTCGATCATAATCACGGAGTAGAGAAAATCGGCCCCCAGTCCGCCACACTCCTCCGGGACATCCATGCATAAAAACCCCTGGTCGCCCAGCTTCTTCCAGGCACTTTTGGGCACAATCCCCGCTTCTTCCCACTCCTCTACATGGGGGATAACCTCTTTTTCGAGATATTTCCTCACACTCTCCCTGAACATCCTATGCTCTTCAGAATATTGGATGATTTCCATTCATTGCCTCCTCTTCTTGTCCCGTTACCTGGTCTTCCCCTCATTTTGGACGAAGGGGGGGATATACATGAATTTCAGTGTCTCTTTGACCATTGAGACATATTCCTTCTTCCGGAGATTGACCATGCCCATAAAGAAGTTCGCTCCGGATATAAAACCGTGGATTGAGTTCATGATCGTCAACACCTCCAGCATGGAACGGGACGAGGCACTGTCCCCGTCCCTGCTGAGCCCCATGGAGCGCGCTATATCAGAAATAAATTCGGGAACGATGAAATCGAGACCCTCCCTGTCTCTCATGCTGCCGAAGTAACGGAACAGGATAAGATTTGATATCTCGGGATGGTTGAAAAGATAATCCGTCATCTGATCGATGGACATGGCGATCCTTTCCTCCAGAGGACGGCCGTGTATCGTCTTTTCCACCCGCATGAGTTTCCGCCTGAGGTCATAGTTTATATCCAGGATAACGGCCTCATAGAGGTCCTTTTTGCCCCCCCAGTGATAGTGGAGCGTCGAGATATCAATTCCGACCTTCATCGCAATCATCCGTGTGGTCGTGCCGTGAAAGCCATATCTACCAAATATCCTGCGGGCCTCAGTCAAAATCCTTGCCTTCATGGAGCGGGGAGCCCTGCGGGCCTTATCCAGAGGTGTTTCCATCTGCTATCCTGTCTGATCGACCGGGCGAAAGGACCCGGTCCGGTTAATCTTCAACATCACTGCATCAGCGGGGTCAACACGCCGAGCATTTCCATAAGCTGATCGAAGTATTTCGGGTCCTTGAGGCTCATGATCTTATCCCAGTTTTCCATGATCTCCTCGGGGTCGGGAATTCTCTCGCCATCCGAGAGGATCGTACCTGGGCCGGTCATTACTGCGCTCCTGCTGTAGTAACCAAGTGCCGCATTGATCATGACGCCGGAGTCCTCACATTGTTCGGAACACAGATAAAGTACCAGGGGGGCAACAAAGTCCGGTTTTACCTTGGCGAAAAGCTCGGGAGGCAGGACATCTTCCGTAAGCCGCGAGGCGGCAACGGGAACGATGACATTCGTCTTGATGTTGTATTTGGCTCCCTCAAGCTTCAGGACATTGGCAAGCCCTGCAAGGCCCATCTTTGCCGAGGAGTAATTGCTCTGGCCGAAGTTTCCGAACAGACCGGCCCCCGAAATTGTCATGATGATCCTTCCATATCCGTTTTCCCGCATATTGCTGAAAGCAGGCCTCGTAACGCAGTAGGCCCCTTTCAGATGGACTCCCCCAACGGCGTCCCAGTTTTCCTCCTCCATCTTGTTGAAGGTCCCGTCTCTGAGAATACCGGCGTTATTCACGAGGATATCAACCTTACCGAACGCGTCGATGGCCGTCTGGACTATACCGTTCCCCCCTTCAACCGTTGCCACGTTGTCATGGTTGGGCACCGCTTCACCACCACGGCTGGTTATCTCCTGGACAACCTTGTCCGCCGCCGCATCACTCGACCCGACCCCGTCCCTTGTGCCGCCTAGGTCGTTGACCACCACCTTTGCCCCCCTCTTCGCAAATGCAAGGGCGTAACACTTTCCCAGGCCGGAACCGGCGCCGGTTATAATAGCGACTTTACCCGTAAAATCAATCTTAGACATGCTCCGTTCCCCCTTTATTATTTTTGTACGTTCCCCCTGCTCGGAAGGGCGGCCTCGAAATGACCGGTTACCTTGACATCGCCACGTTCATCCCTGGCTTCGACCTTACAGGAGATAATGTTTTCGCTATTTTCCACCCGTTTATCCACCACCGTGCCGGTAATGCTGATCGTATTCCCCGGTTTTGTCATCCCCGAAAAACGTACCCCGAATTTTTTCAGGTATTTCCGCGGGATCCAATCGGTAATCGCCTGACCCACAAACCCCATAACCAGCATGCCATGCGCGATGACACCATCCTTCATCCCGACCGCCTTCGCAAAGTCATCATCCGTATGGAGGGGGTTGAAGTCGCCAGATGCGCCGGCATACATCACATGCTGGCTTTTCTGAAGGGGCCCCTTTACCTGTTCGGGCATCGTATCGCCCACTTCGATATCCCCATAAAATAGTTCCTGTGCCATGGCATTCCTCCTATTTCCTTTCGACCATGAGAGTCTTTGCCTTCGCGACATTTTCGCCCTTCCGGTTTTTATACAACACCTCGAGTGTAATCATATCCATTCTGGAGCCGGACTTGGTTTCTTTTTCCTCTATATCAGCCACACTCAGTGTCCCCGTGATGACATCTCCCGGATAAATCTGCCGGTAATATTCATATTCTTCCTCTCCGTGGAGCACCATCATGAAGTTGATCTTCAGGTCGTTGATAACGGCGGACATCTTATCACTCCACATCATGGGGACAGTCAGAAATGTCGGAGGAACGGGACAATCTTTATACCCTTCTTTTACGGCAGCCTCTTTGTCATGATAAATAGGGTTCAGATCTCCTATCGCCTTCGCGAATTCCCTGATCTTACCCCGTTCGACCTCCCAGGTAATGGGAGGATATTCCCTGCCGACTTTACCCTTGTCAGCCATATGTCACCTCCTTTTTTAAAGGGTTTTTATCCCTACCCATCATATTTCCCGACAATGGCCACACTGCATACATTCATGAAGGGAAATCCTCCCAGATTGTGTGTCAGACCAAATTTCGGATCCTTGAGCTGTCTGTCTCCTGCCCTGCCGTGCAGCTGCAGATACATCTCATAGAGCATACGCAGACCGGACGCCCCGATGGGGTGGCCAAAACACTTCAACCCCCCATCCACCTGGCATGGGATACCACCGTCAAGGTCATAGAAGCCATCCATAACATCCTGAGGCGCCTTTCCCCTTTCGGATATATGCAGGTCCTCCATGGTAACCAGTTCCGTAATGGAGAAACAGTCATGTACCTCCATCATGCTGATTTCTTCCCTCGGATTCTTTATGCCCGCTTCTTCATAAGCCGCCGTACTCGCCTTCGATGTCGTGATGAATGAAGCGCCATCCCACTCATAGGCAAACTCCGTTCCGTTGCTCAGTGAGAGCTGCAGGGCTTTAACCGAAACAAGATCCTTTTTGCCGAGGGATTTTGCGATTTCCGGCGTCGTGACTATCGCGCAGGCAGAGCCGTCACTCACGCCGCAACAGTCAAACAATCCCAGGGGATAGGCAATCTGAGGCGCATTCAGGACCTGCTCTTCAGTCACGGCTTTCCTCAGATGCGCCTTCGGGTTCAGAACACCATTCGCATGACTCTTCACCGACACATGGGCCATTGCCCTCTTGACATCATTGATATCGAGCCCATACTTCGCCGCATATCCGGTAGCCAGCATCGCGAAACCACCCGGCGCCGTCATATTCGCCATCCAGAGATGACTCAGTGTTCCCATGGCGGAACTGAACTCCGGCAGGCCGCCGTATCCGATGTCCTTCAATTTCTCGACACCGATTGCCAGGCATATATCATAGGCCCCTGAAGCCACAGCGTACACCGCGCCCCTGAATGCCTCTGTTCCGCTTGCGCAGTAATTTTCCACGCGGGTTACCGCTATGTTGGGAAGACGCAGCGCCATAGATGCGGGAAGAGCGCTTTTCCCAACATTAACCTCGTCAAAACATGAACCCAGCCATCCAGCCTGAATGTCCTTTCTCTCGATTCCCGCATCGGCCAGACATTCCTCAAAAGCCTCGACCATCAGATCTTCGGCATCGTCATTCCACCGTTCGCCGAATTTCGTGCACCCCATTCCGATTATTGCCACCTTATCTCTGATTCCCGTTGCCATTACGCATCACCTCCTTCTACCCGGGGTACAGCCTTCCAGAAATACCCGGTAAAGCCACGCATTGTATCGACATACCGCTTTCTGAACGACATCCTCGCCTTCATCCCTACAGTGATCTGATTCAGTTCACAGTCGGTGAAATCGAGCATGGTTCTTCCCCCGCCGTCATAACCCAGCAAACCGTATACGGCAGGCGGGTCAACGGATGCGGCAAGCATATCTCCGGTAAACATCAGGATCGTAGCCTCTTTGTCGGCAAACTCATATTCATCGAATTCATTTACAGCCCAGCAATCAGGATTAACGCAGACCGGCATCGGGGGGAACTGCGGCGTCCCGCACTTTTTGCACTTCGCACCTACAAAACCGAGCAACATCTTCCGTCTTCTCCATAAGACTGTAAGCGCCGTGTTCGGATTAGCCTCACCCCTGATTCCAAGGTCAGAAACGATGAGGTCTCTGAATTTGGCAAACTTCTGATAGCTTGCCAGCTCGACCCTGTTTGCAAGAGACCCTTTTATGCCCCTCGGACCTTTGAAATCTTTAATTTTGTCAGTCACCTCAAAGGCCATGACGTCACACCCTTGGCCGAAGCTTGCCAGCAATAACTTATCGCCGGGCCTTGCCTCTTCCAGTGCCGATACGAGCATGACAAAAGGATGAGCTGTGCCGGTATCGCCGCAGACTGCGTGCATATTATTCTGTACCTTCTCTTTGTCTATACCAAGTCCTTTCGCGATACCTGTATGGGTGCCTCTGAAATAACAGGGATATATTACCTTGTCGAAATCCTCTATTTTCATCCCTGTCTTTTTCAGGAAACCGGCTATCGTTTCGGGTATAATCTTGCCGTAGCCGATATCCCTCTGCCATCTCTCTTCCCAGCCATAATCAAATTCCTTACCGGCGCCTCTGTAATGATCGACAAAGTCACAGTTAACAGAGTAGCTGCCCTTGAATTCCGCTATGACATCATCATTTCCTAACAACAAAGCCGCCGCACCGTCGCCGAAAAACATTTCGGACATGGTGGCCATCTTTGCCCTGCGCTGATCAGACGCAACCACAAGGACACTGTCCTTCCCACCGGCCTTGATGGATTCCAAGGCTGAGATTGCAGCAGTTGTTCCGGCCTTCATGCACGAGGTAAAATCGGCGTTCGAAACCCCCTCCTCTCTCATATTAAGCGCTTCGGCAACAATTCCAGCATTGAGCCGATCGGCAAAAGGAAGTGTGGTGGACGCAAGGCTGACACCATCCAGGGCCTTCCTGTTCTTGCCGGTCATGCAGTCATAGGCCGCGGAAACCGCCATGCTGACGGCGTCCTCATCCCAGTTTGCTACCGACTTCTCTCCATCGGCAACCGCCATGATAACGGGGAAATACCAGGCCATATTTTGAACTATTGTCATCCTGCTCAACCTGTACCGTGGTATGTACCCACTATAGGACGTAATACCAATCATAAGATCCCCCCTTTCCTGCTGTTGAGTTTCCAATTGTTGAAAAATCCATCTCTGGATGAACACACAGATCCCTTCTATCCCCCTGAAAAGAAACGGACACACCCCGCATATCGGGCCCTTCAGAGATCCACGCAATACCTATTACCGAAAGATGAGCACGCAAGATACGAGAGGAAGACTCCATCATAGCGTTCCATCGATTGATGGATGGAGTGATAAAAAAAAATTCCCCCTTTTGAAACTATCCCCCAGTTATGAACTTTATAAAGTAAGCAGATTTTAAAAGTCAAGAAAAAACGAGTTCAAAAGAGGGGGCCATCTGAAATGCACATCTGCCTCAAACAAACGGAGGCACACTCCGGATTCAGAACGGTAACGGGCAGATCAATTTTCCCCATCGATCTTTGGCCGCTTCATCGTGAGGATCAGGGATACGGCAATCAGGTCGAAAATGATAAAGAGGCCGTACGCCAGATCGTACGAACCCGTCCGGTCAAAGCTCTGCCCCGCGATGACAAAACCGAAAACTTCAATGATAAGAATCAGAGAGACATATCTGATCACGGCCGGGAACGATTCACGTCCGTAGAGATCGGCGATGATGATGGGGAAGAGCGACATGACACCCCCCATGGAAAAACCGAATATGACGATAAAGAGGCCCAGGGCCATAAACGAACCATGTATGAGCGCAAGGCCCAGGCCCAGTGCCATCATCGATACGAGGACAGCGAAGACGCGGCGGGGGTCAAAGCGGTCGCACAACATCCCCCAGACATACTTTGCGATGGCCCCGATACATGCCGTGGCCGCCATCATCCCCATTGCCGTCATATCGTCGAATCCGACATCGACAAACCGCGGTTTGAGCTGCGACATAATCGAACCCACACTTGTCAGGGCCAGCCCCAGGGAAAGCCCCAGCTTCCAGAATGTCCCCGTCCCGATCAGACGGCGAAGCGGCCAAGGCTCTTTTCTTACAGCGCCGTCGTTGCTCTGTTCCTTCGGGACAGGGTCTCCAAAACTGCTCAGTTTCTCCAGCAGAACTCCATCGGGCGCCATGCCGAACTGTTCGGGCCAATCGCGCACTACCAGCCACGACAGCGGTCCGACGGCCATGGTAAACAGTCCGATCCACAAAAAGGCATTCGATATGCTGCTGTGCAGGATGATGATCATGGCAGCGAAGGGGAGGACGACACCGGAAAAGGAGATCCCCGCACTGGCGATCCCCAGGGCCGTCCCTTTTTTACGGACGAACCAGTTGTTGACGGCCGTATTGGCGACCACGCCACCATAGGTCATACTCCCCAGGTACAGCAGAATATACAGGGCATAGAACTGCCACAACACGTGGGTCCTGCCCAGCAGTACGCATGCCCCGCCGGAAAAGATGGGGCCGAAAAGCATCAGGATTCGGGGGCCGGTTCTCATGACCAGCGTCCCGGCCACAAACTGGCCCACAAAGCCGGCAAGCATCCCCAGGGCGAGAGCCATGTTGAGGGCCGTTCTCGACCAACCGTACGTATCACTGAGCGGCTCCATGAAGGCGTTGAAGATGTAGAAGCTGGTCCCCACGGACATGAAATTGGCGATAAAGGCCAACAGGACGATGTACCAGCCGTAATAGATGGTGAAGCTCTTTTCAGGGGTCACGGGCGTCCCTCTCCTGCAGAATAAAACCACACATCGACGGGAAAAGATATATTCCCTGTCGGGAAGCATGTATTCAGACCTGACTCTCCAGCGCCTCCTTCCGGGCACAATAGCGCGATACGTGGTCCACGGCACGAAGGGCATCCTCAATGTCGTCAAAGACGGGGATCCCCCTCTCCAGGAAGGCGGATCGCGCCTCCCGCAGCATCTCCTCGATATCGAGCGATTCGAGACCTTGCTTGATATGGGGGGCCACAAGGATCACCGGCTTGCCCGTCACGGCAACAACCTCCTCAACGGCAGCGGCCAGTTCCCTGAAGGGGGTGACATCCTTGACCGGCTGACCGGAGAAGATGGCCATCGTCTTGTAGTGATAAAAGAGCTGTATCAGTATCTGGAGATCGACCTGTTCGTCCTTCGCCGCCGTAAGGAGCACATCCTTCAGTATGTGCGGCGGCACGT
>Ga0307990_1003188_pt1 | contig 12649 bp, 9 predicted proteins | sample EllFjometagen129_FD_203168 | JGI IMG/M metagenome (GOLD analysis project Ga0307990, IMG submission 203168) | Marine microbial communities from Ellis Fjord, Antarctic Ocean - #129 | ecosystem: Environmental > Aquatic > Marine > Unclassified | place: Southern Ocean | collected 2014-10-08
ACAAACATTATTAGAGATTATCATCAACCTCCAATAATACAACTTAGTAATAAAGATAGTATTGAGAATTTCATTTTAAATATATATGATTTAGGGTATACAAAAAACATTGAGAAACGCAATTTATTATCTAAAACAGTAAATGAAAAGTTAATTATTGCAAAAAAATTAACAGAGGACTTAATAAGAAGTAACATTATATTATTTATTGAAGATAATTATTGTATTGTTGGAAGAAAAGGAATGATTGCTTCTTGGTTTATAGCTTTATGTAAAAGTTTTTCTAATAGGCGAGAATTACTGTTTTGTATTATATCAAAGAACAGAGTAGATTATCATCAGATTATTAATAATAATTTTATATTTGCTTTGGAAGTTCCTAATTTAAACGTTAGAGAAAGGAAAGCCCTTTTCACTGCTTATCTAAAAATTGAAGGTATTGACTTAGAAGATGAATACTTCAATATATTTTCTGATTTATTCACTGGAATACCTGGTCAGGTATTATACACGGTTAAATTGATAAAACATATTGGAGTAACAGAATTACACAGGCAATCATATCTAATTCCTGATTTCAATACAGAATTTGTATCAAACATTATTAAAGAATATACTACTAATAAAAATGCTTTAGACTTGATAAAAGTATTAGCGAATTATGAATTTTTTAGCTTAAATCTACTTGAGAAAATTATTGGTATAATAACTGCTGAATTTCAAGCGATTTTGTCTGAATTTTCATTAAAAGGAATGATTGAGTTTCTTGGTTCCACTAAAGAATACTTCCGATTAAACGACTCAATAAGAAATTTTGTATTGAGATCATATTCTGGATTTCCAGATAGATTTAAAGATAACTTGCTAAAGCATACAAAACAAGTTCTTAAAGACTATGATCAAGTTATCGATAGAGATGTGTCTGATTCTATTAATTCAATACAATATGCTTTATTGAATGGCTTAGAAGTGAAATCTGATATATTGATACCATCGCATATAATAAATACAATGAAAGAGCTATATCGAAATAGAGGGCAGTATAATACCGTTATTACTTTAGCAGATAGTCTTTTAGAAAAGGAAAAATTTTTGGATAATTGGGTAGCTCATGAAGTTAGGTATTGGTTGTGTTTAGCTTTGGCAAGAAATAGAGATAAAAGGATTTTTGAAGAAATTAGAAAGATTGAAGGTCCTAATAGGAATTTTATTATGGGATATTATTTCAGATTAAATTGTCAATATGACAAAGCGTTAGTTGAATTTAACAAAGTTTTATCAAAAAGTCCTAATTTTTACAAAGCAAAAAGAGAAATAATACAGGTTTATATCCGACTATCAATGTATGAAGAAGTATACTATTTTGCTAAAGAATTTTATATGAGTGATAAAAATAATCCATATCATTTGCAAAGTTATCTGAAATGTGTTCTTTTTCGTAATATGCCCTATAATGACAAAGAAAAATTACTCTTGAAGTTATTGAGAGACTTGGAAACAATACCATCGGAAAAAGCCAATGAGATGTATCTTATTTCTAAAGCTCAATTCTCTGCCTATTTTTACAAAAATAAGGAATTAGCATTTGAAGAGATTGATGAAGCTATAAATACTTATAATAAGGTAATATACCCAAGAATAGCTAAACTTGAGATTTGTTCGCTTTTTGAAGATTTTAGTGAGTTACAGGTAACATTAGATCAAATTGATAGAGATTTTGACTCTCTAAGTGAAATTTATAAAAGATATGTTTACATATCAGCTAAAATGAAACTATTAGCTTGGAAAGGATTAAAAGAAGCTGTTATGATGAAATTCAATGATTTGGAAGTGAGAAATTTACCCAAAAAAATACAAGAAAAACTATATTTTGATATTAATAAATATTTAAAATTTAAATAATCCTATCACAGAATATAGGGTGTGCATTAGATAAATCCTACTGAAAGATGGTTTGCGGCTTCTCCTATGACAATTATTTGCCTTTCTACAGCATAGCGGATCATTTTATTGGTAGAAAACTCCTGAAATTCTATATTATCAGTGAATTGCAAGATGTCTTTACAAGCTTCTACAATATCCCATAAGTATGCTTTATAGCGTTCTTTAGGCAGCATAAATTCTCCTTGCAGATTTCAATATTTCAGAACGGCGATAGGGATTTTTTAAACTTTCTTTTTCTACCAGATCAATTTTTCGGTTGAATAGCTTTTCATCTTCTTGTAAATCACATAAATCAAAGTAAGAGAGAGCAGCTCCTTTCTGGAATGATACTAAAATATCATCTTTATTGCAGATGGCAGATTTGATTCTTGGCGCAGTATCTGCCAGCTATAATAATGGTATATCTGAAGATTCTGCAAAAAGGAAATTGATTATTTATATTGAAGACTTATTACAACATGAGATTTGGGCTACGACATTAAATGAAAGAAAATTCAATGTATTCCAAATAAATCTAAAGAACTGGTAAAATGCCTCTTCCACCATTAAAATACTTTGCAAATGATCAGGAATGTGAAAAATATTATATTAAAAAATATTGCCTTCAGCCAATTATTACCTTCGACAATATTCCAGTTTACTTTCAAAAAAGAGAATTTCAACATATTTTTTTTGAAAGTGTAAACACAAAGGATGATACATTCAGTACAGTTAGAGCAGAAAGGATAGATTGGATAGAATATGCTCTTAAAGACTCAAATGCAATGTTAAGAGTTGGTTGGGTAAAGAAAAAGAAAGTTTATGACAGAAGAAGACGAGTTGCCATAATTTCAGGGAATTATGTTGTTATTATTCTGCTCAATAAAAATCAAACCCAGGCAAATATTATAACTGCATATGTTGCTAATAATAGTATTGCTAAAATTTTAAGTGCCCCAGTATGGTAAAAAAATAACCGCTGATTTGCTATGCTGGCTCAGCGGTTGACGCCTCTGTAAGTTCCTTACCTTAGGTAAAGAATCAATATAGAATATAAATAGAAAGATAAATGATGTCAAGTAAAAATTAATATTTGTGTATTTTATTTATATCCACACGGATGCGACTTTCACAATACTTATCATCCCGATGCAGAATACAGTTAATATGTTCAGAAATCAATGATAAAATCTGGATAGGTTTTTATGCTTCTGATATTTCAATATATCCGCTTTATCACGTTCTTCAGGCAGCATAAATTCTCCTTGTTGATTTCAATATTTCAGTGTGGCGATAGGGATTTATTAAACTTTCTTTTTCTACCAGGTCAATTTTCCGATTGAAAAGCTTTTCCAGTTCTTCCTGCAAATCACATAAATCGAAGTAAGAGAGAGCAGCTCCTTTTTTGAATAATACTAAAATATCAATGTCGCTGTCTGCCTTAAAATCACTACTCAGCACAGAACCAAATAAGGCTAATTCCTGAACCATGAATGTTGCAGCGATTTCAGCGATGCGCTTATGATCTATCTCAATATTCAAAATTCTCATACTATCTCTCCTGAAATTAATCTAAAGAATTCCTCGACGCTTGCGTCGGGGTTACCAAATTTTCTCCCCTAGGGGAGATGCCGAAGGCAGAGGGGTAATATTGGAAAATTCGATTTTCAGTTTGCTGAAATTAAATTGGCAAAATACCCCTTGGCTTTGCCACGGGGATAGTCAATTTAAAGAATTTTCTTTATTTGATATTACATATATCACCTAATGATTTAGGCAGTCAAGTTCAAAAATTTTAGTAGAGGCTGGGAAAGTTAGTATCCCCCTGTTTTTTTATGCCCATAGCACGAAATTTAATGACAATTAATCAGATAAATAGGACTTGCACTGCGGGTGGTACTCCTGAAGTCTAATTTTCGCCAAGGCTACGACACTGTCTGCGAGGGAAAAACTTAAGTTCTGAATCTTAGTAGTTGTTCCTGCATTTACATCCTGAAGGGAAGTCATTATCATAGCGATAGATTTCATTTCACTTCAACCAGAAGTATCAGGCTTAGCCATAATGTTTCCCCTTCATGAAAAATATCACTATTTCGGCAAAATCAATTTACTGTTTCAGCTATGATTTCCTGGACAATACCTTGAACATCAAAGTAAACATACAGGCTCTGTGATTTATAAGGGGAGATGTCCATTCCTAATATTGCTACAGGAGCAGATGCATATGTCCAGGACCAGACTTCAGACCAATCTTCGTCATATTTTTTATAATCTTCTAAGGTTGTGGGAAAAAGAGCTTTACCAGAAGGTTCACCCAAAACTTGTAAAACCTCTGCTTTGGAAGATAAATTTCTCACTATATTATCCTTGGCATTGAAATCGAAAATAGTTTTGTCTGCTTCGAAGCCACTGACACTGATATAAGCATTCAGTTTGTCCTCTTTGAACTCCAGCCACAAAAGACGGGCTTGAGCAGGAACAATGATTCCTGTTGCATATAAATACTGAATTACTTCAAAATCACCATCACTATTTGAAATAGTATTCGATGAACCGGGACCACCAAGCATTGATTCAGCTTCACTTTTGGTAGTCTCTCCCAAAACAAGATCTTTAATTCTTGTATAGAGAAAATTCTGACCAACAACTGTACAGCTTAATAAGAGAGAACAAACCATAATAACCAATAGGATTTTCTTCATAATACCTCCTAAATTTTTCCTTATCTGATTCGAGCAATTAATGCATTACTTGAAACTTTTGGATATTTTAACTTATGGTTTCAATATAAAAAAGAGCTTAGAAAATTACCCACAAGATAAAACTAATATAAGTAAGAAAAAAGAAAATATCCTGTCAAGCAAAAAATCTGAGTCATATAATGAAATCTATAGAAAGCAACTCAAGATATATGACAGTTCACGATAGACTGCTATTCAGGTTATCGTTCAAATTAAAACATTGATTTTTTGCTTTATAAAGACAAGTTGAGATGATTGGGTCTGCCCCTATTGTGATTTATTTCATGATCTGTGAAAACTGGCATCTCCTTGTTTTTATTATTGATAAAATTCATGTATTACTATCTGAGTTAATAAATCCTGACATATTTCAGGACGTGATTGGGAAATATTGAGTTAAGATGCGCAGCAGATTGACTTAAGATTGGTGGGGGTAGTTGTCACCTGGATTATGAATACCTGGTGATTTTGCCGTAGATCAAACTTTCCAGTTTGATCATTAAAAGACTTAATCTAGAAAGATTAAGCTACGATAATCTGCACTCAGCCCAAAAAATCAGGCTCAGGAAAAGTTCTTGACAGCACAATTCTCTTATTGATTATTCTAATGTAAATTAGAGGTTAAAAAATATGGAAGAAATGTACCGTTTACTGGATAAAATTACTATGGAATAGGGCTAATTCCCATAAATAAGTTAAATTTGGGGATTGTATTCCCAGAATTTAATTGAATTTTGGGGATTACATTCCCGGAATTACACATATTTTATTTGACAAAAAACTTTCACATGACAGTTATGTCATTGAGGTGAAATATGATAAGTAGAACAATAATACCTAATCTTAGCAAATATATGCATAAGAACAGAGCGATCATAATTTATGGAGCACGCAGAACAGGAAAAACTACCATTTTGAATGCTCTGGCGGAGTCATTAAACAATATCCATTATATAAATTGTGATTTAATAGATGGTCAGGAATCCTTTAATTTCAGGAATATTGATGAAATAAAATTGAGATTTGGTCGTTATTCATATCTACTGATTGATGAAGCTCAAAGGGTAAGGGATATTGGGATAAAATTGAAGAGTATTATTGATAACCTGAGTGACCTGCAGATAATAGTAACTGGTTCATCGGCTCTGGAATTATCTAATTCCATGATCGAACCTTTAACCGGCAGAAAATTTGAGTTTGTTCTGACTCCGCTTTCGCTGGAGGAATTGTATGAATATGAAGGAATTGATGCAGTAGTATCTGGATTGGAGCAGCGTTTGATCTACGGGAGTTATCCAGAAGTTTATCTCGAGAAGACCATGCCAGAGGAAATAATCAAAGAAATAGCAGGTTCATATCTTTTTAAGGATATGCTAATATATCAGGAGATCAAGCGTTCTGATCTTCTGCGGAAATTATTGATATCTCTGGCTTTGCAGATTGGCAATAAAGTTTCCACCACTGAACTGGCTAATAATGTGGGTTTGGACCGTAAGACAGTAGAAAAATATTTGTCATTGATGGAGCAGAGTTATATTATCTATCGATTGGGTTCTTTTAAGAGAAATCTCAGGAATGAGTTAAAACGGGCAAATAAATATTATTTCTGGGATAATGGGATCAGAAATTCGCTGATCAATAATTTTAATCGGCTGGAAATTCGCGATGATGCAGGTGCTCTGTGGGAAAATTATCTGATTACTGAGAGACGAAAAATGATGCTGAATAAACGGGCAAGCTTTGAGCATTACTTCTGGCGCACAACTACTAAGCAGGAGATTGATTTGATTGAAGTGGAAAATGGTGAGGTTAGGGCTTATGAAATAAAATGGAATCCCAGAAAGAAAGTAAAGTTTCCACTTGCATTTACAAAAGGGTATGAGCAGGCAGAGACATATATTTTAAATAGAGAAAATTATCTGGAAATTATGCTAAAAGGAGTGCAATTATGAAGAAAATTGTTATTTTATTATTTTTATTATGTATCATGTCTCTCAATGGGCAGCCATTACCGGAAAAGGTGATGGTGGGATACTGGCATAACTGGGGGTATTCGCCTGATTCCGTATTACTGCCTGAGATCACGGACGCTTTTGATGTGATCAATATTGCTTTTGCCACTCCCACTGTGCCATTTGGTTCTATAATGCAATTTACCCCAGATGCTGGTATTTATCCCAGTGTAGATGATTTCATTGCTGATATAGGTTATTTACAGGATACGGGCAAAAAGGTGGTAATCTCTATTGGTGGGGCTAATGATCCGGTTTCTTTGCTTACTGCCGATGATGTGAATAATTTTGTGAGTTCTATGGGCAATTTAATAGATGCTTATGGCTTTGACGGAATAGATCTAGATTTAGAGGGTGGCTCTGTATCACTTGATACAGGTGACAATGATTTCCGGTTTCCCACTACGACCAAAATCGTGAATCTGATTGATGCTCTTACGCAACTTACTGATCAGATGCCTTCACTAATATTAACTACTGCTCCTGAAACTGCCTATGTGCAAGGCGGTTATGGAACTTATGCAGGAATCTGGGGTGCCTATCTGCCAATTATTCATGCCTTGCGGGATAGATGGTCTATTGTGCAGGTGCAGCACTATAATACAGGTTCCATGTATGGACTGGACGGTAATCTCTATAACCCGGCAACAGCAGATTTTCATGTTGCTATGGCTGATATGCTGCTGGCTGGCTTTTATGTGGATGTGTGGGGAAGTAATATTTTCTTTGAACCGCTGCTGCCGGAACAGGTGGCAATTGGTTTACCGGCATCAACCTCAGCAGCCGGAACGGGTTATACCACGCCATTAGTTGTTCAGGAAGCGCTTGATTACTTAATTATGGGTTACTCCTTTGGAGGAGCATATCAACTTGCCAATCCTGAAGGTTATTTGCATTTTCGGGGTTTAATGACCTGGTCAATCAATTGGGACATTGATAATAATTTTGAGTTTTCTGCTAACCACAGGTTGTATTTAGATAATTATATGAATCCTTTGGTGATCCCACCTGAAAATGTAACTGCTGTAGTGAATGGCTATGATGTGATGATAAGCTGGGAGCCAAGCCCCTACGATTTAGTTGACTATAATGTTTACAGAAACTGGGCTCATTTAGCCACGATTACGGATACATCTTATATTGATTATGGTCTAACTGCTGGTACATATTGTTATGGAATTTCGGCAGTAACAGATGAGGGTACATCGGAGATTGTCTGGGCGGATGAAGTAGTGATAGAAGAAGTTGTTTATCCGCCATTTAATCTGCATGTGAGTCCAGTAACTGGACTATTTACCTGGGAAACAAACTATACAGAAGACACTTATTTCAATGTTTTTCTGGATGGAGAATTTCTGGGATTCACATCTAATACAAACTGGCTGTTTGAAGACCTTATTCAGGGGCTGGTATATGAAGCTGCTGTGCAGACTGTGTATGAAGATAATATGTCAGCAATCAATGAAATACCATTTTACTACGTGGGAACCGGTAATATTGAAGATGTAATTGAAGCCTCGATATTAGGAAATTATCCTAATCCATTTAATCCTGCCACCAGAATAGCATATTATCTGCCTGCGCAGCAAAAAGTGAATATCTCTATATATAATGTGAAAGGTGAAAAAGTGTGCAGACTGGTAGATGAAGTAAAAGCGGCAGGTTCTCACACAACACTGTGGGATGGTGAGGATGAAGATAATAATGGCTGTTCCAGCGGTGTTTTTTACATCAGGCTACAAACAGAGACTTTTAGCGAAAATAAAAAGATACTTTTGCTGAAATAGTATAACCATCTTCTCCAGGGGCTATTTTTGTTGTATCAAGACCATCCCTGGTCTTGTTCTCCTTTCCCCCACCCAGATCAAGGATGATCTGGATACAACAATAAAATAGCACCTACAGTGTAAGCAATATACAGGAATCCCTCTGTTTTATATATATTTTCAATCCATGGGATGAAGCAGTAGCAGCGGAACTTACTTCCTGGTATGAAAATAGTTATTACGCACTGAATTTTGCTGGCGGTGCCATTCGGTGTTGCAAAACGCTATGCTAAGCAAAAGTAGATTTAGAGCCTTGATTAATTAGCAATCAAATAGATGGAGTGCTAAAAGTTCTTGACAGCTTAATATGCCAGCGAAAAAATGGATACTATGAAAAATTAAATGTAAAGGAGTGACAAGATGGCAGAACAGAAAAGGGGTCATGGCAAGCTATCGATCCATACAGAGAACATCTTTCCGATCATTAAAAAGTGGCTATATTCTGAGCACGACATATTTTTACGGGAATTAGTATCTAATGGTGTAGATGCGATGAATAAACGTACAGTAATGGAACCAGAGCTTGAGAAAGATAGTTTGAAGATCATGATCAAGACAGATAAAAAGGCGAAGACAATTCAGGTGATTGATAACGGAATAGGCATGACGCGTGACGAGATCAAGCGCTATATCAATCAGATAGCTTTCTCGGGAGCTGAAGAGTTTGTGGATCAGTATAAAGAAAAGCAAAATGCTATAATCGGTCATTTTGGTTTGGGATTTTATTCAACATTTATGGTTTCAGATAAAGTGACCATAGACTCATTATCCAGGCAGGAAGGTGCAGAGCCAGCTTATTGGGAATGTGAAGGTGACATAAAATTCAAGACAGATAAAGGCACTCGCAAAGAAACTGGAACCACCATAACGCTGTATTTGAACAACGAAAGCGAAGAGTACCTGGAAGACAGTAAATTACGTGAATTAGTAGAAAAGTACAGTAATTTCATGCCATTTCCCATTTTTATCAACAAAGAGAAAGAACCGATAAATCAGACCGAAGCTTTGTGGAATAAGCAACCTAAAGACGTTACTGATGAGGAATATAAGGAATATTACAAAAAGATGTATCATGACTGGAAAGATCCGCTTTTCTGGCTGCATTTGAATGTGGATTATCCTTTTAACTTAAAGGGTATCTTATATTTTCCGGCGATCAGCAATCAGCTTGATATCAATCGTGGCAGTGTGAATCTTTATTGTAACAATGTATTCGTAGCGGATAATTTGAAAGATTTTATCCCGGAATTTATGATGCTGCTCAAGGGTGGAATAGATATTCCAGACATCCCTCTGAATGTATCACGCAGTTTCCTGCAGAATGATAAAGAAGTGCAAAAGATCACGGGCTATATAGTTAAGAAAGTAGCAGATAGTTTAAAGAGTGTTTTTGAGAATGATCGCAAGCGTTATGAAGGTTTCTGGAAAGACATTCAGAATTTCATAAAATATGGTTTTGTGACAGATGAGAAATTCCTGAAAGCAATGAAAGATAGCCTGATCTTTAAAAGTACCAATGATGACTGGGTAACTTTGCAGGAATATCTGGACCGCAATCAGCAGGAAAGTGAAGAGAAAAAGGTTTATTATGCCGGCAGTCAAGATTTGCAGGTGAGTTACATAGAGATGATGAAGCAGCAGGGACTGGAAGTTATCTATAGTGATTCTGTGATAGATAATCATGTGTTCCAAAAGCTTGAAATGGAAGAAACTAAGGTAAAATTCGTGCGCGTGGATAGTGAGATCAATGACAATTTGGTGGAAGCAGATAAAACAGAAGAAGCTGACGAAGCCGGACGCACCAGCAGTGAGCGTTTGCAGGACATCTTTGATCGTGTTTTAAATCCTGAAGTGGAAGCAAGTTTCAGTAAAGATGATTATGCCAAATTCATCAAGGATCACCCGGAAGCAGTAAGTGTTTTAGCACCATATATCCGCAACGAAAATGATTTTACCTATATCAAAATCTTTGATCTGAATCCCAATGAGCAGCAGCAATTAGCCACTGGCTGGTCAGAATTACGTCAGAAAGCCTATCTGGAAGTAACCACCAAAGTGAAATATCTCAAAACAGGTGATATTCCTGCCATGATCGTCTTTGATGAACAGATGCGGCGCATGCAGGAAATGAATACTATGTTCGCAGGTGATGGCTTTGATATGCTGCGTCATCATACCTTAGTAGTTAATGCCGAAAATGAGATTGTGCAGAAAGTTCTGGCACTGGGCGACAAAAATGAAACTGGGAAAGTGGATTTAGTGATCAATTATCTGCATGAACTGGCACTTTTGGAACAGAAGCAATTCAGTGGCAAACAATTACAGGATTTCATCAATCGCAGTAACGAGATATTGAAGCTGGTTAACTAAGGAATTCGATCAGGTGCGGAAAGCCTTGAGATAATAGATGGTCTTACATACAGCCCCGCAGGATGAAAATCCTGCGGGGTATTTTTTTTATGGGAAATTACTTGACTATCCAGACAGGATATTGATAAACTATCTTTTGATAAATGGAGGTATTATGAAAATTTCAAAAACTATAATTATTATGCTCTTAATCGCATTTCTGGTAGTTGTTTCCAGTTGCGGAAAGAAACCTGAGACAGAACCAGAATCACTGATAGATCAGAAAACAACTGAAATCGAAAAACAAGAAGTAACTCCTGCTCCTGAACCCGAAGCACCTGCAATGGTAGAAGAAGTGAAAAAAGAAGAAGTAAAGCCCGTGAAACCAGTTGATACTGGTGCTAAGGTGTTTGAAGTTCAGGTTCTATCACTTACTGATCGTTTTGCAGTGGAATTGCAGCAGGAATCAATGCTCAAGAAAGGCGTGAGAACTAATATCAGTGAATTTGTCAAAGATGGTGAAACATATTACCGTTTGCGTTTGGAAGGAAAATACAGCCGTCATGGAGCGGAAGAAGCCGGAGAAAAATTTAAACGTGATTTCTGGGGAATTACTGATTACTGGATAGTAAAAACTGGTTAGATCTTATACCCTCCCAGGAAGTGGAATCTTGCATCACTGAGTGAATTAAATATCGGGAATACGTGCTCAATTTCTGAAATCTTCAGAACCTTGCGGATATTAGGAGAAATATTGATCAGGCATAACTTCTTGCTTTGAGCATCGAGAGTTCGGAATATTCCCACCATATTCCCTATCCCGGCACTATCAATGAATAATACCTGCTTAAGATCAAGCACAAAAAAATCAGCTTCGTAGATATACTCTTTTTTTATCAGAGGATTGGTTTGGCAAAACTCAAAATCTATTGAATCTTTGTAAGATATCACACACATATTATCTTCGCATAAATATTCCGGTTCCATATATCTAATCCTTATAAATTTCTGAATTTTATTTATTCAAAATAGCTTCTTACTGTCAAATAGTTCCTGTTATTTTGTGTAATGAGTTATATAAAAATCCATGCTGAAGGTAATATAATAAATTTCGAGCTTGACGGAAAACTATAAATATTTTTACTAATTCAAAAATAAATTTGGAGGTAATTGTGAGAAAAATTTTAGTATTATTCATTTTTGTTGTAATGATGATGGGTGTAATGAATGCTGAAACAAAGTTAAGCATGGAGTTATGGAGTCGCTGGAGCTATGTTATGCTGGATGGTGCAGATGAAGCAAGTCAGAACGAATTGTCCCTGGCGCGTGGTTATTTTGGCTTGGAACAGAAATTTACTGAACAGATTTCCGGCAGATTTCTGGCTGATTTTTTCAGCAAGGGAGCTACAGATTCAGGTGCTTTATCAATGATAAGCAATGATGGAGCAGGATTAAAGCTTAAGCTTGCTTACGTGAAATTCTCTGATATTCTGTGGAAACAATCTGACCTTATTGTTGGTTTACAATTAACTTATTTTGGTACACTCTACGATTGGAGTTATGCAACTATTGACCTTAGTCCTAATGACATGTATGGCTTTGCGACATCATGCGATTATGGAATAACTCTGGGTGGCACATTACCAATGGGATTCTGCAATTATCATCTTGGTGTATATAATGGTGAAGGTTATGCAAAATCTGGCAACCAGATAGATAATAACATGGCATACCTGGGAGATTTACGCATCAACCCTATTGAAGGGATCACTATTGGTGGTTCATATTACATGAATCC
>Ga0307990_1003189_pt1 | contig 12644 bp, 16 predicted proteins | sample EllFjometagen129_FD_203168 | JGI IMG/M metagenome (GOLD analysis project Ga0307990, IMG submission 203168) | Marine microbial communities from Ellis Fjord, Antarctic Ocean - #129 | ecosystem: Environmental > Aquatic > Marine > Unclassified | place: Southern Ocean | collected 2014-10-08
GATTTAAAAATTAATAAAGAAAGGGAATTTGTAGAATTTAAATTTGATGCAAATCTTGCGAGATATATTAGAATTACTGAGACTGATGTTTCTCAAAGTGATATTGGAGTGTTATCTGAAATTGAGGTTAGTGTTGCTGATTATAATTAATCTTTATTGGATTAAAAAGAATTAATTGCCTTAAAAATAAGAAAATTAAAGAAAATTAATTTTATTAAATTTTTACAAAGAGATTTGATTATATTGCTTTTTGAGAATGATATTTTGTTTTCACAAATTTATAACCTGCATCTTCTGTTTTTTTGTTACATTTAGAGCAGATTTCTTTCAAAGTATATTTATCACAGAATTTACATTTTCTTAATTTCATTTCAAATAAAATTTTTAAACTAAATCAAGCAAGAATTGTTTTAATTTTTTATGAAAAGAGATTGTAAAATATTTTTCTAATTCTTTAGGTTCAACCCATTTTAATTCTATGAAGCTATCTCCTGGTTTTTCCTCACCTTCAAAAACTTGTGTTAAAAAATATACTGCTAATAAATCTTCTTTTTCAGGATATGTTTTTGAGAAAAAAGTTCCTAAATTTTTAATATTATACCCTGTTTTTTGTTTTATTTTCTTTTTAAGTGTAGAATCAATTTCTTCCCCAGGGGATAATTCTCCTCCTGGAAAACACCAGGTTAATTCTGGAAAAGTTTGGTCTTTTTCTCTTTTTCCAATTAAAATTTTCTTTGTTTTTGGATCAAAAATTATTCCTAAAACTAGAACATTAAATTTTTCTTTATTCATAATTTTAGGTATTATTTTTTCTTTTTAAGTCTTTTGTTTGTATTAGGATATAGAAATAGAGATTTTTTTATTTTTTCACTTCTCAATAGTATTGAATTCCATTTCTTGTTTTTTACTGTTTTTTTCTATTTCAGATAAAATTTCTTTTAATTCATTATCTGCTTTTTTTAAGTCTTCAGATTCTATTTCAATTGAATATTTTCCTGCAGAGATGTATTTTATTCTCGCGTTTTTTATTTTATTCAAGATATTTTTGATTAAATTAATTCCTTTTGGATTTTGAGTTGTTAAATTAAATCTTTTTTTTATAGTTCTTTTTTTCTTTTTTTGAATTTTTACTATTTCTAAAAATTTTTTAGCGTTTTCCTTTTCAATTAATTCTTCTAATTTTTGAGGGTTTTTCTTTGAATCTTCAACAAAATCATATAATCTGTGTTTCTTTTTTATTTGTATTATTATTTCTTTTGCTTTTTCATTGAGTATATTCTTTAATATTCCTTCATAACTTTTCTCTTGTTTGTATTCATCCATTACACCTTTTCTTTCTTTTTGACTGACTCTTCTGAGAGATAAATCTATTCTATTATTTGACTTTCTTAGAATTTTACAGACAATTCTCTTTTTTGGAACAACATAATTTCTTATATTTCTGATTCTTCCTGGAGCAACTTCACTAAAAACAATACTCCCTTCTATTTCCTTTCCGGGCAAAAATATTTTTACAAAAACTATTGTTCCCATGATTCTATCTACTGTGCATAAAATTAAATCTCCTTCTGAAAGTTCTTCTAATTCTTTAATTTCTTGTGTCATATTTTAGATAGAAAAATAGGTATTTTAAATCTTATGATATTTTTTCTGATTTTAATTAAACTTTAAGGACTTCAATTTCAAGTGATTTTTGCAAACTATTTATAAATTCCTGTTCTTTTTCTTTTTCAAGAATACACCCTGCTGCAAATTCATGGCCACCTACTTCTCCTTCAGAACTTATTTTTTTTAAAGTGTTGCTGAGCATTTCTCTTAGATTCCTTCCACAATCCCCTACACTTCTTGCTGAAATTTTTATTTTTTTATTATCTTCTCTTAAAGCCATTGCAATGATGATTGTCCCTTCTTCATAAATTGAAGATTTTGAAAGAATACTGGCAATTGTTCCTATAACTGTTTCTTTTATATTTTTTCCAGCATTTATAATTATGAAATTTTTTTCTTTTTCAGAGGTTATTTCTGAGGCAAATTTTAATCCAGAAATTATATGTTGTTTATATTTAGTATGGATAGATTCTGCTTTTTTCTTTGCACTAGGGATTTCCATACAAAATTTTATAGCTATTTCAGAATTTCCTAATCTTGAGCAAGCATTTATTATTGCACTCATTTCTCTTGCATCTTCAAGTTTATTGAATAATTTTATTAGAAAAATATCTCCTACTATCTCTTTATTCCTTGTTTTTGGATTTCTTAGCATTATTGCTGTTATAATTTTTTCTGTTTCATCTTCATTTAATTCAATAAGACTTTTGTATTTTCCTCCTGAGGGTTTTATTCCTGCTTCTCTTAAAAGTTCTAAGACCCCTTTTGTATCCCCTGTTATCCCTGGAATAAATGGATTTGAGGAATATTCCAATGTTCTGTTAATTGGTCTTGTAGAAGGGTATAGCAATAAACTTCTTTTTCTTTTTGTTTCACCATCTTTTAGAATATCATGATTTAAATTACTGATTTCTTTTTCAAGAGTATCTCCAATCATTCCTAGTATTGCAAGTTTCGCAAATTTTTTGTTTTCCGGATTTAATTCTTTACAGAATAGATATGTTAATCCAGAAGCACTTATTTTTTGTTTTTCATATAATTCTGGGTTTATTATTTCTATTTGGGGGGGTATTTCCACTTTTGAATCTATTTGATGGTGGTCAATTATAAAAACATCTTTTATTCCTGCTTCTTTTATTTGTTCTATACTCCCAGAACCTAAATCAAGGAATAGTGTGAATTCATCTTTCGGAATTTTTTTAATAAACTCTTTTTCGAGATTTTTTAAGATTGTTACCTTAAATCTTTTGTCTAATTTTTTTAAGGTTTGAATCATTATTGCTGCAGAGCTTATTCCATCAGTATCAAAATGGCTTATGAGATTTATTTCTTTATTTTCAGATTTTTTTAAAAAAGATTCTTTAACAGATTTTATTTTATCTTCGATAGTTTCCTCTTTTTCCATTTTTGAGAATTGATTATTTAATTTTTATTCCAAGATATTTTTTTATCTTTCTTAATTGAGAAAAGATTCTTTCTCTTTCTCTTTTTGCTCTTTTATCCTGTTTATTCTTTTTGTAATGATTTTCTACTCTTTCAAGTTTGATTTGGATATTTTTTAAATCAGGACTTTCAAATTGTCCTTTTTCTTTTAAAATTGCTGAAATTTTCGTGTTATATTCTTTTGGATTTATCCCTAATTTTTTTAATTCAATACTTATTTTTTCAGAAGTTAATCCAGATTCAGCAAGTTCTATTACTTTCTTTTCAAATTCTATTTTTGTTAATTTTTTGGGTTCTTTTTCTTCAACCATATTAGATATTTGAGATAACAGTTTTTAAAGTTTGCTGATTGAAAAATATTTAAACCGTTATTTGTTATTTTTTTATGGGGAAAGTTATAGGTGTGATTAGTCTTAAAGGGGGTGTTGGAAAGACTTCAAGTGTTATTTGCTTGGGTGATGCTCTCTCTAAATTTGGTAAAAAAGTCTTATTAATTGACGGAAGTCTTTCTGGGGCTGGATTAGGTATGAGTTTGGATATTTTTGAGCCTGAAAACACAATACATGATGTTTTAAATAATAAGAAAAATATTAATGATGCTATAATCAATTTTGGTAATTTTGACCTTATTCCTGCTGAATTTTATTCAAGAGAGAATGTTAATCCTTTAAAATTAAAAGATAAGATAAAAAATTTAAAGAAAAAATATGATTATATTCTTATAGATTCTTCTCCTATTTTAAATGAAGAAACTCTTGCTGTTATACTTGCTTCAGATCAGTTAATTGCGGTTACTACTCCAGATATTCTTACATTGGAAACTACAATTAAGGCTATTAAAATAGCTGAGCAAAGAGGAACACCAGTAAGTGGGATTATTTTGAATAAGGTTTATAATAAAAAATTTGAATTGTCTTTGAAAAAAATACAGGAATCATCAGGTGTTCCTGTAATGGCAATTATTCCTCATGATGTGAATTTTTTAGAAGCAGTTTCCGAATTTCAATCTTATGTTTCATTTAAATCTAATTTAGAGGGTTCTGAGGAATTTAAAAAACTTGCAGCAACACTTATTGGAGAAAAATATAAACCAATTAAATTAAAGAGCTTTTTCAGATGGCTTAATCCTCGTGAACAGGATATTAATAGACTAATTTTTTATGAGAGTGTTTTTAAAGATTAATAATATTTTTTTAAAACTTGTTCTTCCAAATAGTTTATTGCCATAATTTTTTTAGAGATTTTGTTTTTATTTTCTTTATTTAATTGAAATATAAATGCAGTTGAGCTGTCATTTTTTTTAGCAATTTCAAATATTTTTTCAGGATTTTTTGTCTGGATATCTAAAAGTTCTGTTAAATATTCTAATCTTTTTTGAGGATTATTTGAGGGTATTTTGGCTTGAGCAAATAAAGGACCTAAGTTAGGCCTTTTAATTTTTTTAATATAATATTCTATTTCTTTTTTTGTCCAAGTCATATTTTCTTTTACTTTTTGTGTTTATAATAATTATTGTGATGCATGTAGAAAAAAGAGTTTTTTATAATTGAAAAATTTTAATTAAGAAAGTTTTTAAAACTTGGGAATTTCAATAATAAAGAAGTTCTATAGAATTTCTACAGAGCCCCATAGTACAGTGGTCAAGTATACTAGCCTTTGGAGCTAGGGACCCAGGTTCGAATCCTGGTGGGGCTATTCAAGTTTTTGTACCAATTAGAGGGAACATTTTAGATACTTTCAAATTCTAAAATGCTTAAAAGATTTTTTACGTAGAAAAATTATGGAAGAAGAGATAAGAAGATTGCAAAATCCAGACAAATATTATAGGGCACTAGAAAAAATAAAAACTGACGAAACTCCTTTATTAATTTCTAAAAACAAAGAGCTTATACTGCAGTTCTTACATGATGCCGAAATTGGAAGAACAATTTTGAAAGGTCAAAAGAGGAAAATCAAACCCGGAAGACTGCAGCGAATGTTAGGACTTCTGTTAAAGATGGACAAGGAGTGGCTAAAAAAGCCTTTTGATGAGGTTTCTGAAGAAGACATGAATATTTTTATTCTCAATTTAGAAAGGGGAATAACTAAGTCCTCAAGAGGAGCGCCATACACGTGGGAAACCCAATCAACGATAAAAAAATTCCTCAGAAAATATTACAAATATTTACTTGGAGAAGGAGAAACCTACCCGAAACTAGTCAGATTTATAGACACAAGCACCAGACTACTAGAAGTAAAAAGTTTGACTAAGAAAGAAAATGATAGATTAATAGAAAACTCATCAAAACTCAAATACAGATTTATCATGGCTGTGCTTTACGATAGCGGAGCTCGAATCGAAGAATTTTACAATATAAAAAAGAGCGATCTAATCAAGGAAAATGGGATATATAAAGTGAGAATTAGAATCTCAAAAACCAAACCAAGAACAATAAATCTCCCACTTTACCCGAAAATAATTGATGAATATCTAGAGGAAAACAATTTTAGTGAAAATGATTTTCTATGCACAATTAATTATGGAACTTTAAGGAAACATATAAACCGAGTAGGGAAACAGCTTCTTAATAGATCCATTTCTCCTCATACCTTTAGACATGGATCTGCTACTTATTATGCGAACCACTATACCCGGTATCAAATATCATACAGATATGGATGGTCGGCCTCTTCAAAAATGCCTGACAGATATATAGATATGAACGGACTAATAGATGATGAGGCTGCAATTAAGATTGCGGGAGAAAATAGTAATAAAGTAGAAAATGAAAATAAGGAATTGAAAACAAAATTAGACATCGTAAGTTCGACGATGGAAGAAGTATTAAAAAATCAACGAAAGATGGAAGAAAAACTGGAGATAAGAGAACTAGAGGGAGAGGTTCTGGGGAAGATAAATAATTCACAAATCGGAAACTCTGATGCTGCACTAATATCATTTTTAAGAGAAAGAAAAGACGTAGTGACTTCATTAAAGCAAATTTTTAATCTAATAGAAGCCTAAAATTTAGATACTTTTTGATTGTAAATTTTCTTATAGAAAGGTAGCTTGATTATAATTAATATGGAGACATTTAATTTCAGGCTGGACAAGGAGACACGAGAGAAGCTAGATATAATAGCAAACAAGTACCGGAGAAGCAGGGCTGATGTAATACGATTAATGATAGAGGATGAGGTGATTAAGAATGAAGAAAACTGAACTCAATCCTATGATCCAGCGACTTCTAGACCTTATGAAGAGGGATGAAAAAATTCCTGAGGAGGACACTTAAAATGAAAACAAGAACTGTGAAACTAAGAACAAAGAAAGGTAAGATACTCACTCTGCATAATGTTAAGCAAAATGATATGACTATTTCTGGGATTGATAAATTTGATATGTTAGTAATTCTTCCGTTGGAGGATATTGCTGAAATGTTGCCAGAGACAAGAGGTATGAAATGGTAGATCAACTTGAAAAGAATGGTAAGAAATTATTGGAATATAAGGAAAGCTCAGAGAGAGATGAGGGAATAAAAGTTAATAAAAAATTAACGCAAGAAGAAAAGCAAGAAATAGTTTCATGGCAAACAACAGAGCAACTACTTAGTGATTTTAATACAAACAACTTCTCCCGGGAAGGCTGGGAGAAACATGAAAATGAATACCTTCAAGGGAAAGTATCATTTGAAAACTGGAAGAGATGGTATACAGAGAATAAAGAGAGAGTACTTAATCAACTAGAGGGAACTCAGTATAAAGATTTTAATGGAGAGATTAAAGAGATTCATAAAGAGAATACTAACAAAAACATTTTCACAAACAGAATAACACAGGCGGAATTATTTTATGAAGATAATCAATTTTTCTATAATAAAAATAGACTATGGGGAAGTTGGAATAATAAAGAGTGCAAGTGGGCTAAGTCGGATGAAGTTGAAATTTTGGGTAACATCTACAACACAAGCGGGACAGACATCATAAACGGCAAAGAAAGAGCAGAAATCACAAACTCACTTAAACACGTTGGAAGATTCAACATACCAAAAGATAAGCCGGACACATGGATTCAATTCAATAAAATCATTTATGATATAACAACTGGTGAGAGTTTTCCTGCAACACCGGAATATTATATAACAAACCCCATCCCTTACGAGATGGGAAATAGTGAAGAAATCCCGGAGATAGATAAATTGTTTGAGGCATGGGTAGGCGTAGAACACAAGCAAGAACTTTATGAGATTTTGGCATTTGCCCAGGCCCCTAAGTATTTTATCCATAGAATCGTATGTCTAATTGGATCAGGCGCGAACGGTAAGTCTACTTTTTTATCACTAATGAGAAGATATTTGGGAGATGACAATGTTGTCAGTTCAAGTCTTGAGGCCTTAATGAAGATAAGATTTGAGGGCTCTAAGTTGTATAAGAAGTTGGTTTGTTTAATGGGAGAGACCAACTTTGGCACACTAACACAAACAGACTATATCAAAGGGCTAAGCGGTGAAGATAAAATGAGAATTGAGTTTAAGGGGAAAGATAGCTTTGACGATGTGAACAATGCTAAGCTAATTATGGCGACCAACTCCCTACCCATGACAGCAGACAAGACGGACGGATTTTATAGGCGTTGGAAGATAATTAATTTTGACAATAAATTCACAATAGAGAAAGACGTATTGAAGGATATTCCAGAGGAAGAATTTAATAATTTAGCAAGAAAGTGTTTCAGAATCTTGCAGGAGTTATGGGAGAACAGAACATTCACAAATGACGGAGGATTTGAGGACCGAAAAGCCAATTACGAGAAGCACAGCAATCCTTTGGTTTTATTCTTGTCTCAGAACTTCACGAAGGATGTAAACGCAGAGTATCTATCAGAAGACTTCAGAGAAGAGTTCTTATCCTTTCTTGATGAGTCAGGCTTCAGAGAGCTTTCTGCAAAAGCAATCACGCAACAACTTGTCTTAACTGGACTGGAAGTTAAACCATTAAAAAGGAATGGGGTAAGCCAGAGGTATATTCTAGGAATAAAAAACAAAAAGGTGACAGAAGTAACAGAAGTAACAGGACATTCAGTTGAAAATATACATGAGAATCTAAACGAAACACCTGTTACAAGTGTTACTCGCGTTACCGCAACAGCAAAAGAAGAAAATCAAACTCTTTTCGAATGTAAAACCATAGAGGGAACGAGCCTCGAGGAGGTATCAAATGCTAACCCCAACAGATAAAAGAAATATAGAAAACTTCGAGAACCTTAATACAAACCATCAGAGAGTATTCAAGCATAGATTAATAAAAAAATGTAGTGTATCCTTCCAAGAAGTAGAGTTTGTTTTGAGAAATTATAAAAAATTAGGAATAAAAATAGAGAAAGTTGTGGACATAGTTCAATTAGCAACATTATTGGAATTATATTCAGAATTAAATTTGTTACAAAATATGTAAATAATTGAAAAACGTATTTGTAAAAATTACATAAGAGACAATGGATGACTTACAAAAAACTCAAAAAAAAGAAAATGCAAAAGAAGAGAACTTAGACAGAGTATTTAATCCTGCGAAGTTTAGAACAACCTACTATAATGAATTTCCAGATTGGAGAGAGAAAAGGGATAAAGAAAAGAAAGAAATTGAAGAAAATCTATATAATGAAGTTATAGAGGGTTTAGAGTCTGATCTTAAAATGTTGGGAATGGAACTAACTTATTCTGCAAAAATAATTATTAGGGAAATTGCTCAAAATATGATTTTACTTGGAAGAACCAAGGGATTAATTATTTGCTCAGGGATATTAGAAACAAAATTCGAATTTAAAAAAACAAATACATTTTATAGAACAAATTATGAATTTAAGAGAGATTCAAAAACAGAGATTTATGAACAATTGCATAATGGAAGGGAAGTAGACCCTGTTATTAGGGATTATCTTCCAAGGCTACATAAAAATATCAACGAGGGATTGAAGCAACTTGCATTATTGCCGATTCAGCAAATTGAAAGGCAAAAATTAACAGTTATTAAAAAACTCAAACAAACCTGTAAATCAATTGAAAAAGAATACATTTTGAAAGCTGAAAAGAAAATTAATCAATTCACCAAAGTTTAGATCTATCTATATCCTTTTCTTTTGAAGTTACTTCTTCCCATTTTACCATTTTTCCGTTCTCGGCACCCATTTCTACTGCCCAAGACCTCACAGAACCCCACTCTGTGCTTATACATTAAAAAATACACCTTTCTACATCGCTATAAAATACCCTTATCTAAAACATGTTTCTCAAATTCTTCATCACTCATCACTTTATCATAATTTGAAGGATTTGCTACTTTTCCAAGTGCAACATCACCACGAACAATCTCCATGAAATTTTTAAAATTATCATTTTTTTTAAGTAGAATCTCTATCGTATCCCAATCAATTTCAGGTTTTATTTTTGAAGGAATAAGAATTTCACTTTCGCTTATATTTTCAGGATCAAGTTTGATGATACCTATCCCGAAAGCATTGTTTAACCTTCTTAATTCTGACAATAATTCACTATCTTCGTCCTTTATTTTGAGCGTAACTAAATAACTCTCATTAGCCCAACTGCTATTCGAGACCGCCTGAAAATAGCATTCTCTTAAATTCCCAAGATTAATTTCCTTTTTCATTTCAAAACTATAAAATTTAACGGCAGTCCAGAATAGTTCTTTTTGAATCGTTAATGTTGAGGGATTAAAATCTGAAAATGGGAGCCTAACAGAAACTAAATCTGGATGTAGCCATTTATTGAGGCCCTTTTGACTCCTTGTGGAAATTTCATGGTAGATTGTTTTTGTGTATGCTTTAAAATTCGGTGCAGAATTAACAAACCTTACAAGTAAAGGATGTAAATCTCTCTCGTTGAATTTTGTTTTCGATATATCATCTTCTGACGGCTCTTCTATTGGTGCTTCTTCCGGTTCGAAATCATCTTTAAATTTAGAAAGATAAAATTTTGCTGGCCTAGTATTATATTGATAAAATAAAGAGTTGGGATTGTCTCTGATGTCCATATAAAGCTGAGCACTAATACTTTGCCATGGCATTTTACCAGAACCCCCCAATCTTTCTGAAAGTTGTGTTTCCTTGCCTTTCTCCCAAATTTCTAAAGGACTAAGTGGCTTTTTAGCATCTTCAAGAACGAGTTCTGCAAATTTTTTGAAAGTTATTTTGTCTGCCATAACAAATTTATGAAAAGATTCTTATTAAATGTTTGTCTATCTAATGTCAACCTTATACATAAATAAAGGTATTCAATTATCAATGTAGAATCGGCTATGTCTCGTAAGGTTTTCATAAGAAATATTTATTTATTCTAAATTTTCTTTAAAATAATTTTCTGAAAATCCCTTAAATCCGAAGCATACATAAAAGATGAACTCGCAGATTTAAGATAAATTACAATATTATTTCGTAAGCAATATCCTTGAGCACTTCCAGATAACCCAATATCATTTTCAATTCCGAAACAATTATCACTTAATTTGAGTTCCTTGACTCCTCTTATGTTAATTGACTCAACTTCTTGATTATAATAATTTTGTGCATTCTCAACAGAATCAAATCTAAAAACTTTCATAATAACTGTTGTTCCAGAAAAACTTTCAGTTTTAGAAATTTGCAATTCGCTTCCTTCTACGAAACCATTAGAATTAATTATTAAATCTTCTATATCTTTTAATCTCCATTCTCTATCTATTTCAACATCCTGAGGAAGAAGGCTGGCAGAATCAACGCTTATCAATTTCCCTTCTTCTAAATTATTATTTACAGAATCGGAATCAACTACGTTTGCTAATAATGACATACCAATAAGCAATAAGAAAAAGGCCATAATTCCTGAGAAAATTTTATGTTTTTTAATCCAAGGTCTCTCTTCTAATTTTTTTAACTCTTTTTCGCTTAACTCTTCTTGCCTAACTGCCCAATAAATTATTGCTATAGGAAAGAAAAATATTATCCAAAATATTATCCAAAAGGTGCTCCCAACAAAATGTTTTTTATGTTTTACCATATCACTTTACAGTTCTTACCTTTTTTAAACATTGTCTATCTGTTGTCAATCTCTCTATTAAATGTCTACTTGTTGTCTACCTTATGAAGAATCCAAAATTTTGGAAAACTTATTCTTGGATAAACCTTGGTAGTCAGAGAAGGGAAGTAATGAAATTATTACCTGACAAGCCAATAGCTGCAGAAGAGTTAAGAGGAAGAATTAATGATAGAGACTCTGTGAAACTAAGTCTTAGAGAAATGTCAAGACATTTAACTTCATTTGTAGAAAAAGGGCTCATGGAATGTTTAAATCCAGAAGCGCCATATAATCGACTTTATTCTATTACTCCATCAGGAAAAAAGATTAGAACACAAATAACAGAATAATTATAAAAACTCGGAATCCATTATATTCTCATGCTACTAACAAAATCAAATTACCTCCTCGGACTCCAATGCCCAAAACTACTATGGGTTGCAAAAAACGACAAGGAAAGAATCCCTGAACCAGATAAATCCGCTAAAGCAAAGTTCGAAACAGGAGATATTATTGGGGTTTTAGCCACGAAGGTTTTTTCTAAAGGAGTTGATCTCTCTAGATTAGATTTCAAAGAAAATATTGACAAGACAAAAAAGTCTGTAAAGAAAAGACAAACGATTTATGAAGCAGGCTTTATGGTAGATAATTTATTTTCTAGAGGAGATATTTTATTGCCAGTTGGCGAGGACGAATGGGATATAATTGAAGTTAAATCTGCGACACAGGTTAAAGATGTAAATATTCATGACGTCTCCTTCCAGAAATATACCTATGAAAAAGCAGGCTTGAAAATTAGGAATTGTATTCTTATGCACATTAATAACCAATATATCAAAGACGGAGAGATCGAACCAGAAGAATTATTCGTTCAAGCAGATATTAATAATAAAGTTTTGGAATATTCTGAAGGGATTGAAGAAAGAATTGATGATTTCATGAAAATAATCAACTCGAAAAAAGAGCCCAAGTGTAAGATTGGAGTTCATTGTTCCGACCCGTATGATTGTTCTCTAATGGATGAATGCTGGAAAGATGTTCCAACTGCAAGCGTATTTGAGTTTTATAGAATGTTTAAGAAAAAATGTTTTGAATTGCATGATAAGGGGATTGTCTGCCTGAATGAAGTTTCTGAGGATATTAAGTTGAACGATAAGCAGAAGATTCAGAGAAGGTTGGCCTTTGATGGCGGAAAGCATATCGATAAACCAGCTATTAAGAATTTTCTAGGTGGATTGAAGTACCCGATTTATTATTTGGATTTTGAGACAATTAATCCGGCTATCCCGAAGTTTGATGGAATGAAGCCATATCAAAGGATTCCGTTCCAGTTTTCCCTACATGTTCAGAAAGAAGAAGGCGGAGAATGCGAGCATATCTCGTTTTTGGCAGAGGGGCTAAGTGATCCTCGACCTAAGTTTATGCAGGCCCTTAGGGACGGTTTGGGCGACGCTGGGAGCATTTTAGTCTACAATCAGGGGTTTGAGAAGGGTGTGATGAATGAAGGGTGTGATGCCTTGCCGGAGTTTAGAGAATGGTATGATGAGA